>Ga0265298_10002622_pt1 | contig 24715 bp, 20 predicted proteins | sample AusTroGonzalo_MG_3_FD_193486 | JGI IMG/M metagenome (GOLD analysis project Ga0265298, IMG submission 193486) | Bovine rumen microbial communities from tropical cattle in Woodstock, Queensland, Australia - Gonzalo_01 | ecosystem: Host-associated > Mammals > Digestive system > Stomach > Rumen ...
GTCTCCACATCATCGGCGGTGAACTGCCGGTTGCCCTTGGCGTTGCGCTTGGGCTTGATGAATTTCGGGAAAGAGTTGGACCAGAAACGGACCAGGGACACGGACTCGCCCAGGATCCCGGCCACTTCACCGATCGAATAATACAGTTTCTCCATATGATTAATCCATTGATTGCAAAGTGCTTATCGACATGTAGAGCATATTCACGTATTCCGTCGGGCTGACGGAGGCGAAGAAGAAGCCCACCGGGTCCTTCGCGATGCCGTTCCGGCGCACCTCGTAGTGCAGGTGCGGGGCGAAGGCCTGGCCGGACATACCCACGGTGCCGATCTTGTCACCGGCGCGCACCGGCTGCCCGACATAGACGTTGATGCTCTCCAGATGTCCGTAGACCGTCTCGAATCCGCCCGCGTGGGCGATCCGCACCACCCGGCCCAGGCCCTTCCGGTACACCTCGGCCGAGGTCACCGTTCCGTCCGCGGCGGCCAGCACGGGCGTGCCGCGCGTGACGATGAGGTCCAGTCCCTCGTGGTACACGTAGGCCTTGTAGAAAGGATTCATCTTGCGGCCCGCGGACGCGCCCACCTGCGGGTAGGTGATGTTCGCGATGGGAAGGCTCATCGGCGGGAGCACGAAAGCGGTGTCGGAGAGCGCCTTGAAGATGCGCTCGAAGGTCTCGTCGACCACCCGGCTCTGATTCATCAGCGCCTCCGCCTTGTCGCCGGTGTAGGCGGTCAGCCGGGACTCGGGGATGGTGTCGGCGGCGCTGATCGCGTTGGCACGGTCCAGCGGGTCCAGCATCGGCGCGCCGGGAGAATGGAACACCAGCGAGTAGATGTCGTTGTCCTTGTGCTGGAGGTTGGCGATGGCGTCGCCCAGCAGTTCCTCCCGCTTTTCGAGGTTGGAGTAGAGCCGCTCGTACATCCGGATTTCACGGCGCAGACGCCGCTCGGTGTCCGTCCGGAACACCACCGTGAACGCCAGGTAGGCCAGCACCGCCAGCGTGAAGGTCAGGACCATGTAGACCAACAGCGTGAGCACGGTCCGCCCGATCTTGCGCGGCACCTGTCCGAAATGGAAGTTCTCGGTATCGAATATGAACAATCCGCGTTTACCCATTGCCCTTCTTGCTGCGCCGGAGCAGCTCCGTCGTACTGGTCCGCTTGCCGACCGGCGACTCATCCTTGCGGGTGCCGATCATCGCGCGGTATTCGTCCAGCGGCATGTTGAAATCCATGAAGTTCATCGGGTTCACCCGGTTCTCGCGATAGATCACCTCGTAGTGGAGGTGCGGGCCGGTGGACTTGCCCGTCGAGCCGATGTTGCCGATCTGGTCGCCCCGGTGCACCTGCATCCCGACGACCACGGTGATGACGCTGAGGTGCGCGTAGCGGGTCTGGTAGCCGTATCCGTGGTCGATGATGATCTGGTTGCCGTAGCCGTTGCCGTTGAATTCCGCCAGGATCACCTTGCCGTCGCCGGTGGCATAGACCGGCGTACCGAGGGCCCCGGCCATATCCTGGCCGCCGTGCGACTCGCCGCCGCCGTACACGGGGTCCGTCCGGTAGCCGAAGCCGCTGGACAGGTGGACGACGTTGGGATCGGGCAGCACCGGCGGCACGCTCGGCACGCAGGCGAGCATGTCGCCCGCCGTGCGGGCCAGGCCGCCCACTTCATCCAGCGCCTTGCTCTGGATGTAGGCGCGCTTGGTCATATGGTCCAGCCGGCGCACCGTCCAGGCCAGCGAAGAGTTCTTGCCGAGCAGGTCCAGCTCCGCATAGCGGTTGATGCCGCCCAGACCGGAATTCTTCACGGCGTCCGGGATTTCTCCCAGGCCGTAGATGGACCGGTACACCTGGTCGTCCCGCTGCTCGATGCCCGTCAGGGTGCGGTCGTAGATATCCAGCCGGTTGGAAAGCACTTCCAGCCGCGCCTCCCACGACGCCGCGCGCCGCTTGAGCATCGCGGTCCGGGGAAGGTCCCAGTGGAAAACGGCCGTGTAGAGCCAGAAGTACAGAAACACGAATCCCGCGGCGACCAGGACGGCCACCGTCAGACGGAGAGGCTTGATGTAACGGGGATCTTCCCGCTCTTCATACAACAGCGTCTCGGGATTGAGAATGTACTTGGGCATGAGAATGCAAAGATACTCATTTTTTGCAAATTACCCACACTTACCTAAAGAAGGGCCTTCCAGGACTCGGGGTCGCGGAAACCCTTGAGGAATTCGGCGACGGGCATCTTCTTTTTGCCGGCGAGCTGGACTTCGGTGAGGGCGAGGGCGCCGTCGGCGGTGGCGACGGCGAGCCAGGACTTGCCGTCGGAGAGGACGGTGCCGGGCGCGGCGTGGAGGTCGGAGCGCTTTTCGGTGCGGTAGATCTTCAGGGAGACAGATCCTTCGCTTCGCTCAGGATGACAGGAAGAAAGCTCGGTGAAGGCGGCGGGGTACGGGGAGAGGCCGCGGACGAGGTTGTAGATCTCTTCGGTGGGGCGGTTCCAGTCGATGCGGCAGAGCTCCTTGGTGAGCTTCGGCGCGGGGCGGAGCTCCTCGGAGCCCTGGATGAAGGAGCGCTGCACGCGCAGCTCGACGTTGTGCTGGATCAGAGCCTCGACGGTCTGCAGGACCAGGTCGGCGCCGATCTCCATCAGCTCGTCGTGCAGCTCGCCGGCCGTCTCATCCGGCCGGATTCGGCACTCCTGGCGGAAGATGATGCCGCCGGTGTCGATGTCCTTGTCGATCATGAAGGTGGTCACACCCGACATCCGCTCGCCGTTGATGACGGCCCAGTTGATCGGGGCGGCGCCGCGGTACTGCGGCAGCAGGGCCGCATGGAGGTTGAAGGTGCCGAGTTTCGGCATCGACCAGACCTCCTCGGGGAGCATGCGGAAGGCCACGACGACGAACATGTCGGCCTTCCAGGCGCGCAGCGCTTCGAGGAATTCCGGGTCCTTGAGCTTGACCGGCTGGAGGACCGGGATGCCGTGCGCGACGGCGTATTGCTTGACCGCGCTCTCGTTCACCTTGAGGCCGCGCCCGGCGGGCTTGTCGGCCACGGTGACCACGCCCACGACCTTGTAGCCGGCCTGGACGAGGGTGTCCAGTGGCGCCACGGCGAATTCGGGCGTGCCCATGTAAACGATGCGGATGGGGTGGAAGAGGCGCGCGACCTTGCTCTTGAGCCGGCGCCACCAGGTGGTGAATTGATCCATGTTGAAGAGTTCGGCGTCCCGCATCGCCTTCCAGGTGAAGAAGACGCCGATGGGGGCAATGACGGCAGCGGATATGAACACGCCGATGGGCGTCTCCACGGCACCGTCGCGCGCCAGCTTGCTGCCGGAAATGTTGATGACGTAGTACAGGACGAAGAAGAGCACGGAGATGATGAGGCTCACCCCGAGTCCCCCGCGCTTGCTCTTCACGAGCGCGCCCAGCGGGGCGCCGATGAAGAAGAGCAGGAAGCAGGCCAGCCCCTGCCCGTATTTCTCCAGGAAGGAGAGGTCGGACTGGCGCAGGTTGTATGCCTTGTCGTAGGTGTTGAAGCGGAAGCTGTTGATGTCGCTGTTGAAGCGCGCCACGTTGTCAGCCGCCCGGATGCGGGCCTGCGCGGCGGCGTCCGGCCCGTCCCAGTGCAGGTATTCCGGACTCGAGAAGTAGCTCCGGTCCGGGTTGTAGAAGGCCGTATCCAGCTGCCTGATCTGCTGGAGGGCGGTATTGTGCCGGACCATCTTGTAGTTCACATTGTGGATCGAGTCCAGCTCGTGCCGCAGCGAGTCGCTCAGGTGCCGCAGTTCGGCCATCTGCTTGGATTTGATGGCGTCGTCGAAACGGGCGGAGTCCGACTTCTCGAAGGAGTAGTTCTTCAGCGGGATCAGCAGCTCCTGCCGGGCGAAGTCGATGTGCTGCAGGACCAGGCTCGTGTCGTTGTAGCGCAGGGTGTTGTCCTCACGGTAGGTGGAGCCGTGGAAGAGCGTGAAGGTCAGGTATTCCTTGCTCTTGGCCAGCTTCAGGATGGCGGAATCCGCCATCGTCACGGAGATGTTGCCCCTGTGCGCCGTGTGGTCGTAGACCTGCACGTCGTAGAGCATCTTGGTCACCTTGTCCTGGTCGCCCACCCGGAGGATGTAGCCGTCGATGCCGTTGTAGAACGTTCCCGGCGGGATCTTGATCTCGTCCTTGGTGCGGGCGATGTCGTCGCGCAGGGTGTAGATCTCGTTGAAGGCGTGCGGGACCAGCCTGGAGCAGACCAGGTAGGTGCCTCCGGCGATGATGGCCGCGGCGACGGCGAGCGGCGCCATGACGCGGCCGACGGAGATGCCGGCGGCGCGAATGGCCATCAGCTCGCTGCGCTCGGCGAGCTGGCCGACCGTCATGGTGGAGGCCAGCAGCGTGGCGAGCGGCAGGGCGAGCGGGAGGGCGAGGCTGCACACGCCCCAGAAAAGGAATTCCAGGATGGTGCGGATGCCCAGGCCCTTGCCCACGAGCTCGTCGATGTAGAGCCAGAGGGTCTGCATGGCCAGGATGAAGACCACGATGAGGAGGATCGCGACGAACGGTCCGATGAACGACTTCAATATGAAGCGGTCGAGCTTCTTCATCCTGGCGGGAAATGCTTACTTGCGCGTGGCGGTCTCACGCAGGGCGTCCAGCGCTTCGCGCAGGCCCTCCGCGTTCTTGCCGCCCGCAGTGGCGAGGCCCGGCTGTCCGCCGCCGCCGCCCTGAATGAACTTGGCGGCGTCGCGGATGTCCTTGCCCGCGTTGCGGCCGGCGGCCACGAGGTCGTCGGAATACATCAGCACCAGCTGCGGCTTGCCTTCGAAGGCGAAGGCGCCGATCAGCGCGGTGTTTTTCAGTTCTTTCTGCAGGGCGAGCGCGGCGTTGCGCACCAGGGCGGGATCGAATTCCTGCCCGGCCTGGCCGGCCACGATGAGCTGGATGCCGTTCACGTTCTCCGCCTTCTGCGAGAGCAGGCGGGCAAACTCGGCGGCCTTCTGCTTGCTGAACTCTTCCGCCTGCTTCTTGAAGGTGGCGTTGTCCTCGATGAGTTTCTGGATGGCGCCGGCGAGGTCCGGCACGTTGTTGAAGAAGCCGCGGGCCGTCTTGAGCAGGCCCTGGAGGCCCAGGACCATGTCTTCGGCCTGCTCGCCGGTCACAGCCTCGATGCGGCGGATGCCGGCCGCAATGGCCGACTCGCCGGTGATCTTGAAGAAGCCGATGTTGCCCGTGGCCGAGGTGTGACAGCCGCCGCAGAGCTCGACGCTGGGGCCGAAACGGACCACGCGGACGCGGTCGCCGTATTTCTCGCCGAAGAGGGCCATGGCGCCCATCTCCCGGGCTTCATCCATCGTAGCATTGCGGTTCTCGTTCAGATGGAAGTTGCAGCGGATCAGCTCATTGACGCGCTTCTCCACCTGGGCGAGCTGCTCGTCGGAGAGCTTCTCGAAGTGAGAGAAGTCGAAGCGGAAGCCCTGGTCGCCCACGAAGGAGCCCTTCTGCTCGACATGGGTGCCGAGGATTTCGCGCAGGGCACGATGCAGCAGGTGCGTGCAGCTGTGGTTGTTCGCGATGCGCTGGCGGCGCGCCGCGTCCACGTTGAGCAGGAAAGCGCCGGTGCAGTTCTTCGGCAGGCGCTCTGCAATATGGATGGTAAGGTTGTTCTCCTTGACGGTATTCAGGATGCGGATCTGCTCGCCGTCGGCGCTCGTGATGGTGCCCGTGTCGCCGATCTCGCCGCCCATCTCGCCGTAGAATGGCGTGCGGTCGAAGACCAGCTGGAGCATCTCCTTGTTCTTCTGGACGACGGTACGCTGCTTCAGGAGCAGTACGCCGTCGATTTCGGTGGTGTCGTAGCCGACGAATTCGACGTCCTCACCCTCATGATAGACGGTCCAGTCGCCGAAGGTGTTGGCGGTGGCGTTGCGGGCGCGGTCTTTCTGCTGCTGCAACTCGGCCTGGAAGCCCTTCTGGTCCACGGTGTAGCCGTTTTCGGCGGCGATCAGCTCCGTCAGGTCGATCGGGAAGCCGTAGGTGTCGTAGAGCTTGAAGGCGTCGGCGCCGGCGATGACCTTGCTGTCCTTGCTGCGCTCCATGCACTCGTCCATCAGGCGGATGCCGCGGTCGAGGGTGCGCAGGAAGGCCATCTCCTCCTCGCGGATGACGCTCTCGATGAACTTCTGCTGCTTGGCGATCTCCGGATAGGCTTCGCCCATATCGTCCACGAGCTGCTGGACGAGCTGGCAGAGGAAGGGCTCGGTCAGGCCGAGGAAGGTGTAGCCGTAGCGGACGGCGCGGCGCAGGATGCGGCGGATGACGTAGCCGGCCTTGACGTTGGAAGGCAGCTGGCCGTCGGCGATGCTGAAGCTGATGGCGCGGATGTGGTCCGCGATCACGCGCATCGCCACGTCGGTCTTGTCGCTCTCGCCGTATTTGTGGCCGGAGAGCGCGCCGATGCGGGCGAGCATCCCGGTGAAGACGTCGGAGTCGTAGTTGCTGTTCTTGCCCTGGAGCACGGCGCAGAGGCGCTCGAAGCCCATACCCGTGTCGATGTTGCGGGCAGGCAGGGACTCGAGGTGGCCGTCGGCCATGCGCTGGTACTGCATGAACACGAGGTTCCAGATCTCGATCACGTGCGGGTCGGACTTGTTGACGAGGTCGCGGCCGGCGATGCCGGAAGCGGCCTTCTCCTCCGCGGTGCGGATGTCGATGTGGATCTCGGAGCAGGGGCCGCAGGGACCGGTCTCGCCCATCTCCCAGAAGTTGTCGTGCTTGTTGCCCAGGAGGATGTGGTCCTCCGGGAGGTATTTGCGCCAGGCCTGCTGCGCCTCGGTGTCGAGCGTGGTGCCGTCTTCGGCGGCGCCCTCGAACACGGTGGCGTAGAGGAGGTTCTTGTCGATCTTGTAGACCTCGGTCAGGAGTTCCCACGCCCAGTCGATGGCCTCGGACTTGAAGTAGTCGCCGAAGCTCCAGTTGCCGAGCATCTCGAACATCGTGTGGTGATAGGTGTCGTGGCCGACTTCCTCCAGGTCGTTGTGCTTGCCGCTCACGCGGAGGCACTTCTGGGAGTCGGCGGCCCGCAGGTACGGGGCCTTGGCATTGCCCAGGAAGATGTCCTTGAACTGGTTCATGCCGGCGTTGGTGAACATCAGGGTCGGGTCATTCTTGACCACCATCGGCGCGGAAGGCACGACGGTGTGGCCCTTGGATGCGAAGAATTCGAGGAATTTCTGACGGATTTCCTTGGAGGTCATATCAATAACTACTTTTGTCGTTCAACTTTAAATCGAACCACAAAAGTAGCTATTTTCTATGAAAATAAAAACTTAGAGCGTCTCCTGCTTCAGGCTCTCGATGTATTTGTCGATGCGGCGCAGCTCGCGCGGGATGCGGATGTTCTGCGGGCAGAGCGATTCGCAGCGGCCGCAGGCGATGCAATGGTCGGCCTGGCGGACCGTCGGGATGGCCTCGTTGTAGGCCAGCAGGTACTTGCGGCGCATCTTGGCGTAGCCTTCCTGCTCTTTGCTGGCCACGTAGGTGCCGGCGGTGACGTTGTCGTTGTAGAACTTGAAGATGCCCGGGATGTTGATGCCGTAGGGACAGGGCATGCAGTACTGGCATCCGGTGCAGCTGACCAGCGGATAGTTCGTCATCTCGTTGGCCACGCCCCAGAGCAGTTTCTTGCCGTCGTCGTCCAGCGGCTTGAAGTCCAGGAAGGTCTCCAGGTTGTCCTGCAGGTGCTCCATATAGGTCATGCCGGACAGGGCGCACATCACGCGCGGGAAGCTGCCGACGTAGCGGAACGCCCAGGAGGCGATGGAGCGCTCCGGCTCGATGGACTTGAGCCGGTCGGTGAGCTGCGAAGGGATCTCCGCGAGGGCGCCGCCGCGCAGCGGCTCCATGATGACGATGGGGATGCCGCGCTTGTCCAGCTCGGAATACAGGTAGTCGGCCCGGGTGTTGCGTCCGCTGGGGTGCTCCCAGTCCAGGTAGTTCATCTGGATCTGGACGAAGTCCCAGTGGTATTTCCCGTGCAGGGCCATCATATCGTCGAAGCCCTGCTGGTGGCCGTGGAAGGAGAAGCCGAGGTGGCGGATGCGGCCCGCCTCACGCTCCTTCACGAGGAAGTCCACGATGCCGCAGTTCTCGAAGCGGTTCTTGTAGTCGTTCAAGTCGCTGATGGCGTGCAGCAGGTAGTAGTCGATGTGGTCCGTCTTGAAGATCTCCAGCGAGCGGCGGTACATCCGGACGCAGTCCTCATAGGACGTCGGCGCGAAGATGGACAGCTTGGTCGCGAGCAGCCACTCCTCGCGGGGGTGGCGGTTCAGCGCCTCGGCGGTGGCGCGCTCGCTGTCGCCGCCCAGGTAGACGGGAGAGGTGTCGAAGTAGTTGATGCCGTGCTCGAGGGCGAAGTCCACCAGGCGGTTGACCTCTTCCTGGTCGATGTGGTTCTGGCCGTCCTCGCCTTTCACCATCGGCCAGCGCATACAGCCGTAGCCGAGGGTGCCGATGCCCGGGAAATTCTGGAGCATCTCGCCGTGGAGGTCTTTGTTGCCGGTATCGGCGGCCGCCTTCTTGACGGCGCCGGGAGCGCAGGCGGCCACGCCGATCGCGGCGGCGCCCAGGCCTGCGGATTTCAAAAATTCTCTTCTGTCCATAAGGCTCAAGCGTTGGTGTGGTGAACGGAGTTGCCGCGTACGGTGATGGCGCTGATCGGGCGGGAAGGGCAAAGGTTCTCGCACGCGCCGCAGCCGATGCACTGGGTCTCGGCCACCGTCGGGATCTTGTAGGACGAGCCTTCGAAATCGACCATCCGGATGGCGCCGGACGGGCAATGGTAGGCGCAGTTGCCGCAGCTCGCTTCGCCCTTGGCGGCGAGGCAGAGTTCGAGGTTGACGTGGGCGAAGCCGATCTGGATGGTCTGCTTCTGGCCCGGCTTCAGGGGCCGGATGGCGCCCGCCGGGCAGATGTCGCTGCAGGCGTGGCACTCCGGGCGGCAGTAGCCGTTCTCGTAGCCCATCTCCGGCTGGAGGAAGTGCTCAAGGTCGGAAGAAGGACGCAGGACGTGGTTGGGGCAGGCGGTCACGCAGAGCTGGCAGGCGGTGCAGTGGTCGTAGAACGACTTGACGCTGCCCGCGCCGGGCGGCACGAGGCGCGTGCCGCGCTCGGGGTTCTGCTTGGGCAGCACTTCGGCCAGGCCGCCCTGCCCGTGCTGGGCCTGCGCGGCGATCGCCGTGCCGACCAGCGCCGTCGTGGCGAGGAACGCCCGGCGGCCCGTGTCGGCGCCGTCTTCCTTCGTTTCCGGGCCGGCGGCCTTCCCGCCGTTTCCCTTCAGCCCCACGAAACGGTATTTCAGTCCGCCCTGCTGGCAGTTGTCGATACAGTCGAAACAGGCCACGCAACGGGAATAGTCGATCTTATGGTTCTTGGCATCGATGCAGGCGGACTTGCAGCCCCGCTCGCAGCGGCCGCACTTCGTGCACTTGTCCTCGTCGATGACCGGACGGAACAGGGCGAAGCGGCTCACCAGGCTCAGGGTCGTGCCCACCGGGCAGATGGTGTTGCAGTATTCGCGGCCCCAGATCCAGGCGCAGCAGGCGATGACGACCAGGGTCACCAGGCCCGTGACCAGCAGCGGCAGGGAGACGGAGCCGGAGGCCGCGCCGACGAGGCTCCGCACCACGCGCCCGTAGGCGCTGTACGGCGCGATGAGCGCGATGAGCATCTGGCCGCTGGCAAAGATGGAGGCCAGCGAGAGGGCCAGGACGCCGTAGCGCACCCATTTGTGCTCGGCGACGTAGTCGAAGCGTTTGAGGTATTGCTTCACCTTCGGTTTCTCGGTGGAGCCGCTCTCCTTCAGCCGCTTGAGGCGGCGGGTCTGGGCGTCCTGCTGCCATTTGCCGACGGTGCGGCGCACCCGGATCACGAGGTCCTGGAAGACGCCCATCGGGCAGATGGTCGAACAGTAGACGCGGCCGAACAGGAAATTGGCCAGGAGGATGACTCCGACCACGACGAGGTTCAGGGCCAGGGCGGACGGCAGGAACTGGAGCTTGGCCATCCAGCCGAACCAATCGTGGCCGATGCCCAGGAACAGCAGCGTGATCCCCACGAAGAAGAAGGCTGCGAGGGCGATACGGATCTTGCGTAACATATGTGGATAAAAACGGTGTGTCCTGCAAAGATAGCAGAATTCCGCCAACTGTCAAGCCTTCTCTCCGGCACGGAGTTTCTGGCGGCGGGTTTCGGCAGAATCGTGACCGAAAAGCAGGCGCGGGCCCTCGGCTTCGCGCCACTTTTTTGTGTCGAACTCCTCGGGATCTCGGGGGCTGACATACGCCCCCTCCCGGTCGATCACGAACGACAGATACGTGATCGGATAGCCCTGCTGGAGGAACAGCTGCTCATAGAACGTCTGAACTTCCCTTACGACAGGGGAAATCGAATCCGGACCGGCAGTCCCCGCAGAAAACCGTGCCACCCTCGGCTCCGTAAGAGGGAGGGGCCCATCGTCAGATGGGAGGGGTCCGGCGCAGCCGGACGTTTTCAGCGGGGAGCTGCCGGCCGGTTCGCCATACAGGTCCTGCGTGCAGGCGAGGACCTGCAGGCCGTTGGCCGCGCAGACGGCGCGGGCGTATTCGTGCAGGAAGCGGGAGTCCGTCTTGAGGTGGACGATGCCGCCCGGCCGCAGGAAACCGCGGTAGCGCTCCAGGAAGAGCGGCGAACAGAGGCGGGAATTCTCGCTGCGGTACTGCGGGTCGGAGAAGGTCAGCCAGACTTCGGACACCTCGCCGGGCGCGAAGAAGGCCGAGATGAACTCGACGCGGGTACGCAGGAACGCGACATTGGACAGGGCATGCCCGGTGGCGTACTTGGCGCCCTTCCAGAGGCGCGCGCCCTTGATGTCCACGCCGATATAGTTCCGGCCCGGATCCCGCTCGGCCAGCGCGATCGTATACTCCCCCTTGCCGCAACCCAGTTCGAGGACGATGGGGTTGTCGTTGCCGAAACGCTCCGCCCAGTGTCCCTTGACGGCGTGGTCGCGCAGGTTGAAATAGCCGTCGGCGAGCAGTTCCTGCGCCGAGGGCTGGAGGAGGCAGGAGAACGTCTCGTTCTCCGCGAATTTGCGTAGCTTATCGTGTCCCATCTTCGTGCTTCTTGCAGATGACGCCGAGCCCCAGGATCGCCCCGTCCTCGCAGATCGGGCGGACGCTCAGCTGCCAGTCGCCCGCCTGCGCGGGCACCATCGCACGCCGGTACAGCTCCTTCGAGCCCCCGCGCTCGACGGTCTTCATATAGACCGTCTCCGCGAAGCCGTCGCCCGAAGGCGCCAGCCACTGCACGTTGAGCTGGAGGTTCTGCAGCGGCTGCCGCGAAGGCGTGCTGGAATAAAACCAGAAATCATACGCCGCCGTGGTGTCCTTGAGCGGCAGCGAAAAGACATATACGCCGCCTTTGACTTCCGCCCGGCGGACAAAGAGTTCGACGCCGTCCGGCTCGGAACAGGCGGGCAGCACCAGTCCGCAGACCAGCACCGCCAGCAGCGCCCATTTGCCCCGGCGCGTGCGCATCTTATTCGTTGGATTTGTTGGCCTGCGGCTTCTGGCCGCCGTTGCCATTGCCGTTCCCGTTGCCGCCGCGGCCCCGGTTCCGGCCACCCCGGCCCCGGCCGTGGCCGTTGCCATTGCCGTTGCGCTGTTCACCGGCCGCCTGGGCCGGCTTGTCGCCGTTCTGCGCGGGACGCGCCTCTTTGGCTCCGTTCTGGGCCGGGCGCGCTTCCTTGGCGCCCTGGCCGCTCTTGGAACGGCCCTTGCCGCCGCGCGAACGCTTGCGCTTGGGCGCGTCGAAGCGGCTGATGCTGTCGTCGCCCACCGCCGTCACGAACTCCGGGATGTTGGGTTCCGGCTCCGTGCGCAGCGACTCCGGCTTCTCGCCGTTGCGGTTCATCTCGAGGATGTCCCACACCTCGGCGGCGTCCAGCGGGTAAAGGTTGGCGTCGGAGGTCTTGTCGTAGGAGAAGTACATCACCTCGCGGAGGATGTCCGTCTTGCGCAGCCAGGCCAGGCCGTCCTCGAACTCGAGCGGGCCGCTGACCTTGGGGATGTGCGACTGGGCGTCCAGGTAGGTCGCCACCTCGTAGTTGAGGCAGCACTTGAGCTTGCCGCACTGGCCCGCGAGCTTCTGCGGGTTGAGCGACAGGTCCTGGCAGCGCGCGGCCGCCGTGGAGATGCTCTGGAAGGAAGAAATATAGTTGGCGCAGCACAGCTCGCGGCCGCAGATGCCCAGGCCTCCGATGAGGCCGGCCTCCTGCCGCGCGCCGATCTGCTTCATCTCGATGCGGATGCGGAACTCCTCGGCAAACACCTTGATCAGCTGGCGGAAGTCCACGCGGCCGTCGGCGATGTAGTAGAAGATGGCCTTGGAGCCGTCTCCCTGGAACTCGACGTCGCCGATCTTCATCTCCAGGCCCATCTCAGCCGCGATGCGGCGGGCCTTGATCATCGTGTCCTGCTCGCGGGCGATGGCCTCCTGCCACTTCTCGATGTCGCTCTGGCGGGCCTTGCGGTAGATCTTCCGGAACTGGGCCGTCTCCGGGTCGAGTCCCCGGCTGCGCATCTGGCGGCCGACGATCGGTCCCTCGAGGGTCACGATGCCGAGGTCCTGGCCCGTCGTGGCCTCCACGACCACCAGGTCGCCGAGCCGGACGTTCTGGGAGGAGTCGTTGATGTAGAACCCCTTGCGCGTATTCTTGAAGCGCACCTCGAAGATATTGCGGTAGGTCCCGTCGTTGGCGTCCTTCAGCCAGTTGTAGTCGCCGAGCTTGCAGCATCCGGCGCGATAGGTGCAGCGGGTCTCGCCCGTGCCCTCCTCGTGGGTGACCACGCAACCGCGGAAGCAGTCGTATTGGATGGATTCGTTTGTCGTCATATCAGTAAAAACAGGCGGTCCGTCATGTCGGTGAAGAGGATCTTCAGGTTGACATTGCGACCGATGAGGGTCTGGGTGCGGTCCAGGACCTCGAGGGCCTGGCGCGGAAAAGTCTTGCGGCATTTGGCGGCCCAGCCGCGGGCCTGCGGGGAGATCTCCCCGACGCCTTCGATCCCCTGCTGGGCCAGGAAGACCTGGCGCAGGCGGTCCGCCGTGAAGGCGCAGAAGGCCTTGGCGCTCTCGCGCGTGGCGGAGGCGGCCAGCCGGTCGGCCACGTCCAGCGCGCCGAACAGGTCCTTGCCCAGCAGGGCGGCCATCAGCTCGTCCAGGATGTCCGCATCCGCGGACTCCGGACCGACGGCCGAGCCGACGGGGCGGACGCGGATGCGCTGGCAGCGCGAGGCGATCGTCGGCAGCACGCGCTCCATCTGGTGCGCGATGAGCAGGAACTCCGTCTGTGCGGGCGGCTCCTCGATGATCTTGAGCAGGCGGTTGGCGGCTTCGACGCCCATCCGCTCGGGCAGGTAGATCACCACCGCCCGCCAGCCGCCCTCGAGCGCGCTCAGGGAGAGCTTCTCCAGCAGGCGGCGCGACTCCCCGACGGCGATCAGCGGGGACTTGCCCGTGATGCCCAGGGCGTCGTTGAGCTCCGCTTCGCGGAACGAAGGATGCTCGGCCACCAGCCGGCGGAACGGCTCCAGATACTGCTCGGAGAGCATCGACGCGCCCGTCGGGAAGACGAAATGCACGTCGGGATGGATCAGCCGGCCGACCTTGCCGCAGGCCGGGCAGCGGCCACAGGAGTCGCCGCCGCTGCGCTCGCGGCAGAAGAGGTATTGCAGGAAGGCGAGCGCAAGCGGGAACGCCCCGCCGCCGTCGTCCTCGTGGAAGAGGATGGCGTGCGGGATGCGGCCGGCGTCCACCATGCCGATGAGCGCCTGCTTCACATCTTCGTTGCCCTGTATCTGCGCGAACGTCATACCTGTCTGAAATTGTTGAACCGGGCGATGGAGGTCAGGAATTCCCTGGCCGGACCGTCCGGGAATGCGTCCAGTGCACGCACGGCGCGCTCCACCCATTCGGCGAGGCGGGCGGCGGCTTTCTCGACGCCGCCGCGCTCCTTGACGAAGCGGCGGATCTCCTCGCAATGCTCGGGATGGGACGGGATGTCCCGCACCAGCGTACGGATTTCCGCTTCGCGCGGCGAGCCCTCCAGGGCCGCCAGCAGCGGAAGCGTGATTTTCTGTTCTTTCAAGTCCACCCCGACCGGCTTGCCCAGGGTCTCCGTCCCGGCATAGTCGAGGATGTCGTCCTTGATCTGGAAGGCGATGCCCAGGGCGGCGCCATAGGCGCACGCGGCCTCCAGGCGCGCCGGATCGGCGTCGACGGAGAGGGCCGCCGCCTCGGCGGCAGCCAGGAAGAGCGACGCCGTCTTGCAGTGGATGATCCGCAGGTAGTCCTCCTCGCGGGTGTCGCAGGAAGACGCCTTCTCCAGCTGGAGCATCTCGCCCTCGGCCAGGTCCGTGAGGGTCTTGGCGAAGGCGCGGACCATCTGGTCGCGGTGCTCCGTGTCGATGATCAGGCCTACGGAACGGGCCAGCCAGTAGTCGCCCACCAGCACGGCCGGGCCGGGCCCGAGCAGGGCGCTCAGCGTCGGGCGGCCGCGCCGCTCCGCGCTCTCGTCGGCCACGTCGTCGTGGATGAGCGTGGCGTTGTGCAGCAGCTCGGCGGCCGCCGCGCAGCGGATGCTGTCCTCGTTGGGCCGGCCGATCGCCCGGGCGATCAGCAGCGCGATCATCGGGCGCAGGAGCTTGCCCGTATTGGACAGGATGCGGCTGTTGGTATCCTCCAGCAGCTGCACATCGGAATGCAGCCGGTCCCGGATCAGGGCCAGCACGCGGTCCCAATCCTCGCCGAGGTATTCGATGATGTCCTGTCTGCTCACAAAAGTTCGGTCAAAGCCTCAACCGTCTCCGGGAAGGAAACCAGGGCGCGGGAATCCGCGTCCATCATCCCCCGCTCCACGTAGCGGTCGAGCTGAAGTTTGAACGGATCGTAGAATCCGTCCGGATTGAAAACGATCACGCGGCCGGGATAGCGTCCGAGCTTGGCCAGACAGTAGGTCTCGGCCACCTCGTCCAGCGTTCCGATCCCGCCCGGCAGGGCGATGGCGACGCTGGTCCCTTCGCGCATCAGGTCCTTGCGCTCGGACATCCGGTCCGTCCAGATGCACTCTGTCAGGCGCGGATGCTCGAAGCCTTTCATAAAACGCGGGAGGACGCCGATCACACGGACTCCGTGTTCAAGGGCCTCGTCGCAGACGTGGCCCATCGTACCCCTCCAGGAACCTCCCGAGACAATATCATATCCTGCCAAACAAGCTGCGCGGACAATTTTCCGCGCAGCTTGATTATAGGCCGGATCGATGTCGGAACTCGAGGAGCAATAGATAACTGCCCGTTTGTCCGACATAGTCATCTAGAAGAGAAGCGCCACGGAAGCGGAGATACCGTTAGCCTTCTGCTCGGCAAGCGTCGTCTTGACAAGCTCGCCGACCTTGATCTCCTTGCCGTACATATCGCCCAGGTTCCAGAAATACTTCACGGACACCTGCACGTGCTTGATCAGCTCGACACCGGCGCCGAGGCCGAAACCATACTCGAGACGGGACTTCATGTTGTCCCAGGTCTGCACGGGATCGCTCTTGGCACCAGCGATGATTTCGTTGTTGATGGCGTAGCCCACGAACGGCTCGGCGAAGCCATAGACACGGGCGAGACCGAGGTTGATACCGGCCTGCACCTGGATCGGAAGCTCGAGGTAACCGGTCTTGAAGTCCATCTGGCCGATGTTGGTCTGGATGTCGCCGGCCTTGAAACCTTCGAGGCGAGCACCCTTCACGTTGTAGATGAGGGACGGCTGGACGGCGATGATGCCGAGGTCGAGCTTGTAGGTGAGACCTACGTGATACTGGGTAACATTGTTGATGTCGGCATAAGCCTCCTCGAGATTTGTCTTGGAAGAAGTGAAGCCAGCCACCACACCAAGCTGGGCATGGGCGCTCACTGCGACGAGCAGCGAAGCGACGATAACAAGAATCTTTTTCATCTCTTAACTGGTTAAAGTGTGTTTTACATTAATTTTTGCAGTCGGTCGACAATCTCCTGCTTGGAGACGACGCCCACGGTACGGTCCGCCAGCTGCCCGCCCTTGAAATAGAGCAGGGTCGGGATGTTGCGGATGCCATACTGCATGGCGATCTCCTCGCAGTCGTCGACATTGCACTTGGCCACGACGGCCTTGCCGTCCAGTTCCTTGGCCACCTCGTCGACGGTCGGGGAAAGGACACGGCAGGGACCACACCAGGTGGCCCAGAAATCGATCAGGACAGGCACGGGCGAAGCCAGCACCTCTCCGATATTGTTTGCGTTGATGACAATTTCCATAATGAAACCTCCTTTAAAACGGGCCGGCAAAAAGCCTCCCGATTTGCAAATATAGTAATTTAATAAGAAGATTCAATGCCCCACACGAAGGCGCGCAGGCCCAGGTCGGGGGCTTCCTTGTCCTTCTTTTCGATGTCCGCGAGCAGCGGGGCGACCTTGTCGTCCTCCATCATCACGAGCAGCGCGTGGTTCAGTTCGGGCCAGGCGTGGTTGCCGAAACGCGGGAATCCGTTGAAGCCGCCCTTGCCTTCCACGCCCTCCCAGCGGGTGTATCCGCGCTGGCCGTGGGCGACAAGCAGGTCGATGATTTCTTCGTTGTAGGCCTGGTTATAGACGATGAACATTGCTTTCATTTGCGGTTCCTCCTTCTTTCGTTTCTTCTTTCCATTCTGTAGGTGAACGAGCAGTAGACCGTCGGGATGAGCACGAGGGTGATGAGCGTGGAGACGGACAGACCCCAGCACACGGTCACACCCAGGGCGCGCCACATCTCGGAGCCTTCGCCCGTGCCGATCGCCATCGGGAGCATACCCAGGACGGTGGTCAGCGTGGTCATCAGGATCGGGCGCAGACGGCTCTTGGCGGCCGTCGTGGACGCGTCGCGGATGTTCATGCCGCGCTCGCGGCAGAGGATCGTGTAGTCGATGAGCACGATACCGTTCTTCACCACGATACCGATCAGGATGATGATACCGATGATGGACATCACGCCGAGGGCGAGGCCCGTGATGCGCAGGCCCAGGATCACGCCCACGAGGGCGAACGGGACGCTGAACATGATGACGAACGGGGCCATCAGGCTCTCGAACTGGGAAGCCATCACCATATACACGAGCAGGATCATCAGGAGGATGAGCGCGAGCATCTGCCCGAACATCTCCTGCTGGTCCTCGTAGTCGCCGGCGATGACCGTGGACAGTTCGGACGGGATCTCCATCCCGTCGATGATGCGGTTGCAGCTCTCCACGGCGTCGCTCAGGGCGGCGCCCTTGGCCACGATGCCCGTGACCGTGATCAGACGCGAACGGTCCTTGCGCTCGATGGTCGGCGGGACGAGGCCCTCGACCACGGTGCCGAGCTCCTTCATCCGGACGGTCGCGCCGGTCGGCGTCGTGACGACGATGTTCTCCATATCCTCGACGCTGGAGCGGAACTGCGGCGCGTAGCGCACGCGGATGTTGTATTCCTCACCGTCCTCGCGGTAGAGCGAGGCCACGGTGCCGCTCATCGCCGAGCTGAAGGCGGCGGCAGCGGTCGTGGAGTTGAGGCCGTTGAGGGCGAGCTTGGTGCGGTCGAAGTCCATCTGGAGCTCCGGCGTGTATTCCTCGCGGCTGACGGTCACCTGCGTGAACGAAGGCTCCTGGAACATCCGGTCCTTGAGCTCCTGGGCCACGCGGTCCGTCGCGGCGAAGTCGTAGCCGTACACCTCCACCTCGACGGTGGAAGCGCCGCCCATACCCATACCTTCGGACACCATCGCGCGGCGGATCTCCGGATACTGCGCGCAGATGCCGCGCAGCACGTCGGAAATCTCGGCCGACGAGCGCTTGCGCGTGCTGGAGGTGCCGATGTTGAGGTTGAGCGAAAGGATGTGCGTACCGTTGCTCTGCATGCTCGCGAAGGCATTGTCCGTGTCGGCCTGGCCGAAGGTGGCGTTGAGCACCTGGATCTCGGGGACCGCCTCGGTGATGTCCTTGTAGATGCGTTCGTAGAATTCGCGGGTCACCTCCTGGGCCGTACCCATCGGGAGGTTGATCGTGACCGTGAGGCGCTCGGAGTCGCCGCGCGGGAAGTATTCGGTCTTGAGGCCCGGGGCCAGCAGCACGATCGAGAGGATGAACACGGCGCCGAACGAGAGGACGACCACCTTGCGGCGCTTGGTCGACCAGTGGATCACGTGGGCGTAGCCGCGGGAAATCTTGTCGATGGCTTTGTTGATCGGGACGAAGATGGCGTTGAAGAACTTGCCGTGGGTGACGTCACGCTTGAGCCAGTGGGCGCAGAGCATCGGGACGAAGGTCAGGGCCGCCGTCGTGGACACGATCATGATGATGGAGACGATCCAGCCCAGCTGGCGGAACATGATGCCGGCCATGCCGTTGATCATCGTCAGCGGGAGGAACACGCAGAGCATCGTCAGCGTGGACGCGATGACGGAGATACCCACCTCGCCCGTGCCGTGCACGGCCGCCTCTTTCGGCTTCTCGCCGCGCGCGATGTGCGTGGAAATGTTCTCCAGCACCACGATGGCGTCGTCCACGACCATACCGATCGCGATGGCGAGCGCGGACATCGAGATGATGTTGAGCGTGTTGCCCGTCGCATAGAGGTACATCAGCGAGGCCAGGAGGGCCAGCGGGATGGAAAGGACGATGATGAAGGTGGACTTCCAGCTGCCCAGGAAGATGTAGACCACGAGCATGACCACCAGGAAGGTGATGAGGATGGTCTCGATCAGGGTGTTGATCGTGTTGATGATCTCGCGGGAGCCGTCCACGATGGTCGTGATCTTGACGTCGGCGGGCAGGGTCTTCTCGATCTGGGCCATCTGCTTCTTGATGCCGCGGATGACGTTGACCGTGTTGGCGCCGCTCTGGCGCTGGATGATGATGCGCGCAGCGCGGCGTCCGTTGGTGTAGGACTCCTGCTCGCGCTCCTGCTGGCCGTCGACCACCTGCGCGACGTCGCGCAGGTACACGGCCCGGCCGCCCGCCACGCCGACCACGACGTCGAGCAGCTCGGACGGGTCGGAGAACTCCTTATGCACGCGGAGCGTGTAGGTGTCGGAGCCGATATCGATGTTGCCCGAAGGGAGGTTGCGGTTCTCGGCCGAGATCACGCTCGCGATCGAGCTGATGCTCAGGCCGTACGCCTGCAGCTTGCTCGGGTCGCAGTAGACCTGGATCTCGCGGCTGGGCGCGCCGCTCACGGACACCGTACCCACACCGGGCACGCGCGCCAGCGGCGTGGACACCTTGTCGTCGAGGATCTTGTCCAGGGCCGGCAGGCTCTCGTCCGCCGTGGCGGAGAGCAGCATCACCGGCAGGTCGGAGGCGCTGAACTTGAAGATGACGGGGTTGGACACCCCGTCCGGGAGCATGGCGTTGACCATGTCGAGCTTGTCGCGGACGCTGTTGGTCGCGGCCTCGATGTCGACGCCGTAATTGAAGGTCAGGGTCAGCAGGGAGATGTTCTCCTTGGACTGGGAGTTCAGCTCCTTGAGGTTCTCCACGCCGTTGAGGGCGTTCTCGAGAACCTTGGTCAGGTTGGTCTCGATATCCTGTGCGTTGGCGCCCTGGTAGGAGGCCATCACCATGATTGTGTTGGAGTCGAACTCCGGGAACTGGGCGATGGACGTCCGGCTCAGGGAGAAGACACCCAGGATGGCGAGGGCGACGAACAGCAGGGCGGTCGTTACGGGATGCTCGACCGCGGAACGGTAGATGCTCATCGCTTGACCTCCACTTTATCGCCGGACTTGAGGTTGGCAAAACCGCCGGTAAGCACCTGCTCACCGGCCTCCAGGCCGGAAAGGATCTCATACTGGCTGCCGAAGTGACGGCCGGCCTCGACCACCTTGATGGACACGGTGTCGTCGGCGTTCAGCACGAAGACGGTGCGCTGGCCGGAACCCTGCTGCCTGATCACGGCGGCGTCGGGCACGACGACGCTCTCGCGGGCGCCGAAGTCCACGGTCACGCGGGCGTACATGCCCGGACGGAGCTCACGCTTCTCGTTGGCCACGCGGACCTCCGCGCTGAAGGTGTGCGTGCCGGGGTCCATCGTCGGATAGAGGCGCACGATGGTGCCGGTGAAGGTCTTGCCCGGCAGGGCGTCGGCGGTCAGGGAAACCTTGTCGCCGCGCTTCACGCGGGTATAGTCAGCTTCGGAAATGGGGACCAGGAGCTTGACCGGGGTGATCTGCTGGACGGTGTAGATGGGCTGGCCCATTCCGTAGAGGTCGCCGCGGTCGTAGTTGCGGGCCGACACGACACCGCCTACGGGAGCGCGCAGGATGGTATTCTCCTGCAGGTTCTCAAAGCTGCTCTTGGACACCTTGAAAGCAAGCTCCAGGGCTTCGAAATCCGACTGGGACACGCCGCCTTCGGCATACAGCTGCTTCACGCGCGCGAGCTCGGTCTCGTCGTTCTTGAGGCGGAGGGCCGCCTGGTCGAGCTGGACCCGGTCCATCTCGGCGAGGACCTGTCCGGCGGACACGAAGTCGCCGACCTCGACGTTGAGTTTCTGGATGCGGCCGCCGCTCTGCGGGGCGATGTTGTTGACCGCGTTGGCCTGGACGGAGGTGGAATAGACCGCGTCCTGCGGGACCCGCTGCAGGACGGCGGCGGCCACGGACACGACCGGGGTCTTGTCCGCCGCGCCCATCATCGGGGCTCCGGCGGGCGCACCGGATTTCTGCTGCCCGCAGGCGCTGAGCAGCGCGCAGCAGGCGATACCTATCAAAACTTGCTTATTCATTGTCATATGTTTTATTCAGTTGGACATTGCCCTCGGCATCGATGAAATCGGCGCCGAGCGTACCTTCGAGACCGGCCTTCGCCACGACGAAATTATAGACGGCCTGCGAGACGCCGAGCCGCGACTGGGTCAGCGCGAGCTGCGCGTCGTTGAGGTCCGTGAGCGTGCTGCGGCCCACTTCGTAGGAACGGGACGCGATGTCATAGGCCTTCTGCGCCGTCTCGGCGGCGCTGCGGGCGGAGCTGTAGCTCTTCATCGCCGTCTCCATCTGGTTGAGGTACTGGCGGATGGAGATCTTGAGCTGGCGCTCCGTGTTGGCGCGCTGGATCTCCAGTTCGCGCGCCTGGACCTTGGCCTGGCGCACGGCGTTGGCACGCTGGCCGCCGGAGAAGATCGGCACCGACAGGCTCAGGCCCGCGAAGGAATACGGGGACCACTTGTACTCGCTGAACTTGAAGTCGTTGGTCATCGCGTTGATGCTGTAGTTGAAAGACAGCGAGAGCGTCGGCAGGGAGGCATATTTCTGGACCTTGATCGCGTCGGCGAGCTGCTCCGCCTGGAGGGCGAGCTGGCGCATCGTGGAGTTGTTCTCCAGCGAGAGCTCGCTGCTCTCGTGCAGGTCGTAGAGCATGTGCTCGGCGTAGTCGTCGAGGCTGCCCGCCACGTCGATGTTCTCCTCCAGGCTCACGCCCATCACGGCCTTGAGCCGCCAGAGTGACAGGATGACAGAACTCTCGGCGTCATAGACGTTGGGGATGGCGTTGGCCAGGGTCGTCTTGGCGCGGGTCAGGTCGAGCTCGGACGCCTTCTGGGCGTTGTAGCGGCGCTGGATCTGGTTGCAGTTCTCCAGGGCGTTCTCATAAGCGGACTTGTACACTTCGAAGGCCTCGCGCGCGAGCAGGCACGCGAAGAACGCCTGCTTGACCTGGCCGACCGTCTCGAGACGCGAGCTGCGCGCCTTCTCGACGGCCAGTTCGACGTCCTGGTCGGAGATGCGCAGGCTCTGCCAGAGCTGTGCGTTGACCAGGGGCATGCTGGCGTTGACGCCGGCCGACCACGTGTTCCAGCGGCCGACCTCGAAACCGGCGCCGCTGGCACCTGCGCCACCGCCCAGGTCGAAGTCCATGTACATGACCTGTTTCTTGATGGTGCGCTGGAAGGAAGCGGTTCCGTTGATTTGCGGGAATAATGCGGCGTATGAACCCTTGCGGGCATAGCCCGTCCGTTCGATTTCCTGGTCCGCGACTTGGACGGAAGCATTCTCGCTCAGGGCGATCCTAAGGGCATCTTCAAGGGTGAGAAGCTTCGGTGCGGAAGTCGTATCGGCAGACTGAGCCAGGGAAATGAACGGGAAAAGAACTAAAAATACTAACGTTAAACTTTTTCTCATAACCATAATTGCGGCTGATGGTATGCAAATTTTACACCACGAACCGAGTCTGTCATCAAATATTATTATCTTTGTCATTTCAGAAGAACTTTTGTACTTCTGGACAACACAGCCATGATGAATCTTCTCTCCGTGCACTGGCACGTCGATCCTGTCCTCTTCCATATCGGTTCCCTCGAGATCCGCTGGTACGGCCTGCTTTTCGTCTCGGGCTTCGTCATCGGCTGGTACCTCTTCAAGTGGTTCTTCACCCGGGAGAAGGTGGACACCAAACTGATGGACCCGCTGCTCTATACCCTGCTGATCGCCACCGTCGTCGGCGCCCGGCTCGGGCACTGCATCTTCTATCAGCCGGACTACTTCTTCGGCTCCTGGGAAGGGTTCTGGGAGATTTTCATGCCCTGGAAGGGCGGCCTGGCCAGCCACGGCGGCGCCATCGCGCTGCTCCTGGCGATGGGATGGTTCGCCCGCCGCTATGGCCGCAAGCACGACTTCGACTTCCTCTGGATCATGGACCGGCTCTGCATCGCCGTGGCCTTCGCCGGCTGCATGATCCGCCTGGGCAACCTCTTCAATTCCGAGATCTACGGCGACGTGACCACGCTCCCCTGGGGATTCATCTTCGACCTGCAGGGCGAGACCGAGCCCAAGCACCCGACCCAGCTCTACGAGGCCCTCAGCTACCTGCTGCTCGGCCTGGCACTGGTCTGGTTCTACAAGAACAGGCTCGACAAGGTCCACCGCGGATTCTTCTTCGGCCTCTTCCTGGTCGGCTGCTTCGGCGCCCGCTTCCTGATCGAGTTCATCAAGGAGCCGCAGGTCGAGTTCGAGGAGGCGATGACCCTGGACATGGGCCAGCTGCTCTCCATTCCCTTCGTCGTCGCGGGCCTCTGCCTGCTCGTCTATGCGGCCCGGACGAAAAAACCGGCCGCGGTCGTTCACCCGCAGCCGGTTAAGAAAGAGCCTACGCACTTCGCGCGCGGCCTCAACGGTTAATTCGCGGCTTCCACCGTTTCCTTCGCACCCGTCGCCTTCTTGCTCTTGGAGACCAGGAAGTAGATGAGCGCGGCGATAACCACGACCAGGCCGATGGCCAGCACCGGACGCCAGAACACCCAGGCGATCACGATGACGATCAGGGACCAGACCAGGCCGACGATGAAGGTCACCAGGTTGACGCCCACCTCGCCGACCTTGGCCAGCGGCGGGAGCACCTTGAGGAGGGTCACGAGGATGCTGAACATCATCCGCAGGGCGGCGATGACAAGGAAGATGCACAGGATGCGGATGAACCACAGGAGCATCTTGTTGGCGGCTTTCTCCGACTCGAACATCGATTCCATCGAATGGTTGCCCATCGAGAGGGTCATCAGGCTCTTGCCGTTCTTGTGCGTGAAGGGCTCGAAGGAATTGCCCGTGACCTGCGCCAGGATGGAGGCTTCGCCGCCGACCGCCTGCCGGAAGGTCACGCGGACGTCGCCGATGACCGGCTGCTGGGGATTCTCACCATAATACACGACATTGCCGGACACGAAGGTGTCGGTCCCGTTCGCCACCGTCTCGGGGAGGTTGGCGGGCACGTCGGCCGGAATGGCCCCCACCAGTGCCGGCGGGAGGACATAGGCGCCGAAGTCAACCTTGGCGGCGCGGACCTCGTTGTCGGAAACGGTCTTGCGGACGCTGTTGCTGCCCTGGTAGTCCGGGTCGTGGAAATTGGCGGAGTTGACGGGAGCGCCCACCCACTCCATGCTGTACGTATAGGTCGTGACGGTCTCCTGGCCGCCGCCGAGTTTGTCCTTGGACTCGGACTGGGCGTGCTCGACCCACTGGTAGTATTCGACGTCGCGCACGAGGCGGATGGCATTCGCCTGCACCCCGAAGTCGGGATCGGACAGGATCTCGTCCGTCTTCGCGATGGCCGTGGCATGGATCATCTTGCCGTTGAGGGCAGGATCGACCGTGGAGACGTCGGGGACATCGACACAGACGGATTGCGCGGACTTGAGCATCTTGGAAGTCTTGACGGCGCGGCCTTCGTTCCACCAGAGAGCGGCGGTCGCGGCGATGAAGAGAAGGAGTCCGGTGACGATCCCCTTGAGGGATCCGCCCAGCCGGCTGCCATAGCTTGTCTTGGTTACTTCTTGATAGGCCATAATCTTTCGGTTTGCGGTTAGTAGTTTGAAAATCAATCAAAGATACACATTTCCGGCGAAAAGTGATACAAAAAACCCGGACACCTTGCGATGTCCGGGTCATCTATCGTCCGGGGATTAGCCGCGGATCGCGGCGATACCCGGCAGTTCCTTGCCTTCGAGGGCCTCGAGCATCGCGCCGCCACCGGTGGAGACGTAGCTCACCTTGTCGGCGTAGCCCATCTGGGTCACGGCAGCGACGGAGTCACCGCCACCCACGAGGGTGTAGGCGCCCTTCGCCGTGGCCTCGGCGAGGTCTTCGGCGATCTGGAGCGTACCCTTGGCGAAG
>Ga0265298_10002623_pt1 | contig 24703 bp, 23 predicted proteins | sample AusTroGonzalo_MG_3_FD_193486 | JGI IMG/M metagenome (GOLD analysis project Ga0265298, IMG submission 193486) | Bovine rumen microbial communities from tropical cattle in Woodstock, Queensland, Australia - Gonzalo_01 | ecosystem: Host-associated > Mammals > Digestive system > Stomach > Rumen ...
GCTTTCCCTTTCAGATAGTAATCTACATAGAATGTTATGGCATCTTGCTTTTTATTCAATTTGACAAAGCATCTAAAAATATAATTTATGGCACATTGTACGATTGGAAGAACTTTGTTGTTCTCATTCAATACAGTCTGCCATAAATTCAATGCAGATTCATAATCTTCATTTTTGAATGCGATTTTTGCAGAATCTACATCTACAATATATTTTGCAATTTCATGTGAATCAGAAACATCATCAGAATTTCTCTTCTTTTGATAATCAAGTGCTGAATAGAATCCAACTTTCGACAATCCTGAATCTATATAGTCGTCTTTTTTCTTCGCATCATCATATATTCCACAATACATTGGGTCAAAGCAGGTAAGTGAAAGGTATTTCAGATTTTTATTCGCAGTTTCATACTCACCTGAAAGATAATAGTCTAAGCCACATGCTATTCCAAGACCATAAATGTTTTTGTCTATCTGATACAAAGAATTTAGAATGTCTTCATTCTCAGAACTTGTCATTGCATCATATAAAAGATGTGTGATTTGGTTCAGTATAGAATCATTATTAGAACAAATCGGAGTGTATCTTTTACCTAAGGAAATCATAGACCTACAATAGATTTTTAGAATATCAAAATGTGAATTGTCATTGATCACAAACGATTTGCATTTCTCACTACAGGTAAGATATTCTCCTTTGTAGTAAAGATCCAATATTTCTACATAATCACGATTAAAGTAATCTACAGACAGGTATTTGGCATTAATATATGCCACCAAAGAAGATAATAGTCGGTCGTTAGTTTTCCTATAAAATTTAATAGCCAATGCAGATGCAAGATGTTTACCAAGCAAATCTTCACTCTTGGCAAAGTATGCTTTAATCAAATAAGTAAAGATGTTATATCGATCTATCAAAGAGTTTGTTGCCTCCATTATTAGAACTGGCGACAAATCTTGCGATTCAAATGTCTTATAGAAATTTAGTCTAAAAAGATAATAACTATAGCGATCCTCTTGAAAAATGGTTCTGTTTAGTTTGAATTTGTTCTCAAGCTCTGAATCATACGCAAAAGCTGAATAGGATTTAGAACATCTTTTATATAGATATGACAACAAAAAGGTCACAAACCCATGCTTTGCATCTTTTTTTGCTTTATTTACCTCGGTCAAAAGTTCAAGGCTTTTTTGTTCGTTTCCAGAATAGCTATAAATTAGCAGCTTAGTTTCATAATACCATATACTTACCCCAAACCTATGCTTAGCTTTTTCGAGAATAGAAAGGGCTTCGTCATAATATCCACTAATTACAGATTTCTCAATTTGGTCTCTTATTGAAACATATTCAGATAAAACATTATGATGTTTGCTAACAAGAATATACAGCCAATTAAAGTCTCCGAGAATATTCTCCGAGCGAAAGAAATAGCTGTTACCTTCTCCAAGTTCATCAATGTCTTTGGGAAACAAGTTACCCCAAAGTAGACTTTTGTAATGAGAAGAAACCTTAAATAATGATTCCAAAGATTGTGAAAGAATAGGGCCTGTGACTTTGTATTTCATCAAAGCAGCTGTTCTAGCACATTCTTTCTTGTCTTGTCGAGCATTTAAGAATTGCTGTACTACATGATAAACAGGAACGTCCTTTTGTTTTACGATCTTATGTTTCATTATTTTCAAATTGATTATGGGTCTCTAACATTATTGATTACCAATCTAAATGTTCTCTTTTCAACGTAAACATTGAATGACAAATTTAGTGCATCACTTTTTCTTCTTCGCATTTTATCTGCAAAGATAAACAAAAACTTCAATAAACGAAAGAAAATAGATAGTTTTATGTTTTTTTATTTTCATTTATTCAAACAGACAAGATTATTTGATTTTTTGATATTAACTGGGAATAGAACGTATACCCGTCTTTAATATTCAGCCCCACACGTCATTGTGACGGATGGGGCTGGGTGGTTTACGCTATCGAGCGAATTGTGATAATATTATCAGAATCCTGGTTCGGCCGGGCCGCGCAGGAAGGTAATCCAGCCGTCGGGGTCTTTGGCGTAATAGCCTTGGATGCGGAGGGTGGTGGCGTCGGCGTAGGCGAAGGTGAGGGCGCAGGAGTAGGCCATGTATTTTCGCTCTTCGTCGTACTTTGCTTCCAGTTGCAGACAGTTTCGTTTCGTGCTGCCTTCGCCCTCTGGGTTCCAATATCTTAGCTGCCATGTTCCTGTAAATGTGCCGTTCATCGGGCCTTCCTCATCTCCCCAGCCTGTGGGTTGACCTGCATTCTGCCAATCTGTGTATTGCTCCTTGCCGTCGATAGTGACCAACTCGCGGCACTGCCATTTGCGAAAGCCAGTAAACGTTCCATCATCCTTGAAGGTCAGCCGCTCGAAATACCGATGCCGCTCTCCGATTTTCTCATAGTGCCATGTGCCGACCATCAGCGGTGCATACTTTTCGTTTAGTTGCACGGTCTTTTCGTGAGCCTCCGGGTCGGCATATCTTGGCTCGTCGCTGCTGCAAGAGGCGAGGGAGAAAGCAGCAAGCATCACAAAAGCGATTCTCCAGAGTTTCATTGTTTTCATATCTATTTCATTTTTTTTACTCTCCCATCCACTGATTCCTCTCCCAAAGACGGTACACGCGGGTGGCATGCTCTGCATCGTGAATGATTTGGTTGCCCGCATCGGCATTGGAGATGATGGCCTCGCGCTCCCAACTGCCACGGGTGAACTTGAACTGGGCGGGCAGATGCAGACGGAGGTCGATGAAGGCGACGCTGTCGCTGTTGAGCGTCATCTTGACGCCCTTCGCTTCCCAGTTGCCGAGTGCATTTTGGTTGCCTGTGATGTAGATGTCGTCGGTGAGATTTCTGCCGTGCAGTTCGATATGGACGGGACAGGTCTCCTCACCGACATAGCTTACCAGATTCTTGGCACCGAAAACGATGTAGTCGTTCAGGGCTGCCGTCAGGCTGGGCATGAAGCCGTTGTAATGACCGTAGCCGGGAAAGGTGTGTACGGAGGTGACTGTGTTCTCGGGGAAGTGGGACTTGTCTTTGAGAACTGCGCTGACACGCTCCCAGCCCGCTTTCCAATCGTCGCCCCAGTATTCAGGCCCGTCGTCAATCTCGCCCGACATCGACGTATAGATGAAGCGGGGAGCCTTGCGGTTCTTGAACTGGTGGTTTTCGATGTCTGTGGCCAGACGGTACTCGTCGTAGCAGCAGTTGGGCGATATGGCGATGTAGTCGTCGAAAAGGTCGTCGGTAATCATCGCGTCGAGCACGAACGATGCACTCAGCGAATGGCCGATAGCGAGGGAACGCCCCGACGTGCGATAGTGGGTTTTTACGTATGGCATCAGCTCATTCTTGACGAACTTCTTCAAATCGGGCGACTTGCCGTAGTAATAGCCCTCCTTGAACAACCCGTTGTTGCCGTGCAGGGGCATGGGCAGGTAGTCGTGGTTGCGGAAATAGTTGATGTCCCAAAGTGTAGGCGAACAGATACCGACGATGATGAAATTCGTGCTCCTGCCGCCGTCGGGGTCGGGCTTGCATGCGATGTTAAGCAGACAGTGAACGAGGTCGAACATTGTGCGGTCTTGTGCGTCGAACACATAGATGACATCGTAGTAGGTCTGGTTGTACTGCTGATAGCCTCCCGGTGTGTATATAAGCACTTGCCGCTCGTGGTCAAAGTACGCAGACTTCATCGTGAGTTCCTTCACGCTTTCGAGTGGTACCTGTGCCTGCCCCGCCATTGCGACGAGGGCGAGGAGGATGGTGATGATGGTCTTCTTGTTCATTGTTTTAAATTCTATTCTTTCTTACATAACGGATAAGAGGGAGAAGTATTGCAAATGTGATGGCACATACAATAAACTTCATCCAATTCTGAATGTCGCCACTCAAAATCCATACAGCAATACAGATAATCAAACTGGCAAATGCAGACAGCATTGCTTTTGATATAATTCTCCTAATCTTTATCGAGTCCATTCTATATTCTTTTTATTGCTTCTGTTGTGGTATAGGCATTGGTCGTGGCTGAAATCGTAAGGGATTGTCGCGGTCGCCCCAGATGGCGGCTTTGAGCAGTCCGCCGACGGGCAGTTCCAGTCTCATCTTCTTGCCGATTCGGAAGTAGGGCGTGACAATAGGCTCAGTGGTCCAGCGGCCTGACATGGGGTTGAGATAACGGCGTATGCCGACGTTCGAGCCTGCGTGGTCACTAAAACGGATGTCAGCATAGCCACCGTAAGCTGTGGTACTGATGTAGGGGCTGAGGGCAGGGCCAACAGTGGGATTGATGTTGTAGTAGTAGCCGAAAGCGTGGAGCGAAAGGTGGTCGCTGACTTCAAAACTGACGTTACCACCGATGCCATATTGCGTCGCAAGTGTACCCTGCATCGGCATCCAGTATTTGTTGGCTATGGCCGATGCGGTGAGGTGCAGCCGTCCAAAGTCTTGATGCAACGCGACCATGCCAGTTTCATAGCTCATCAGCCCCGGCATGTCAACCGTTGTGCCGTTGATGCTGAGGAATCCGCCCTGCCACAGAACGAATGGCTTTGTGCCCTGCATCGTGTATTGTTCCTTCAGTTTCGTGCATGGCATCAACTTGTCCGTCGTCCTCGGCAGTAGTTCCGGTTGCAATGCCTCGACATTGAAGCGCATCGTGTTCGACAGCATTTGGTCACGGAATTCCATCGTCCCAACGACAGCATCATTCCCCGACAAGGTTTTCTTGTCGTTCCCCTCGGTCTGTGCATTGGAGGTGATGGTGGCGACGGCCAAGAGGATGGAGATGATGGTTTTCTTCATATTCATTTTGTTTTTATTTTGCTTGTGTCTTTATGTAATCAAGAAGAAAGAGTACTTCGGCTTGGCTGATGAAGTTGTAACGCTTATAGTCATCATACGTCAGCAAGACATCTGGAGTCAACTGCTTGGCACAAGGGTCATCGGCAGGAAGGAATAGTTGCATGGAGTTGGAGATAGAACCTTCGAGCCTTGTTCGTGGAAGTGTGAACTGCGTCACTTCCATGTAGGTGTTTGGTGCCTGACTGCTGGGAACACCGACAATCTTCGCCCCCATCTTCCAAAGATAGAACATGTAATGAAAGGCTGCGCTATACGTGTCGGCATCGGCCAGCACATAAATATGCTTGGGTGTATAGACGGGTTGGCCGTTCTGCTTGGCGAGTTTGTCTTGTATGCAACTCATGCTGTTGCTAACGAAACGTGTGCGGGTTTCGTCTGTGACAGCCTGCGTCTTCTCGTCACTCTCATAGAAGGTATAGTCGCCAAACTCATAGTTCGTGTGATAACGGGCATTGAACTGTTCGAGTGTCGTGTTGAGTTTCTGCATATAGAGTGGTGACAGCAGACGATAGAAATAGTTCTGGAAGTTCTTTTGCAGATAGCCGTCGCCCCACAACTGATAGAGTGTGGGGTAAGTGATGGGCGTCCATCCTCCGCCGTTGCCTCTGAGGTCGATAATCAGGTTTTCACTCTTGTTACACTTCATCTGCTGGAGCATCTTCTCAAATTCTTCTGAGAACGACGGCAGGCTGGCGATGGCTTTGAGGGTGTCGGAGGGCATAGATCGGTGGTACACTTTGTCATAGCAATATTTCAAGTCGTCGTAGAAGTTCATCCCAGCCTGATACATATATTCTATATTGTCACGAGCCATGATGCTTGTCGAGCGGAAGTACATGGTGTTCTTCTGCTTGTCGGCGAAGGTGTATGTCAGATTTTCCGTCGGGAAGCGATTGTCCTGCACCGTCTGCTCGTTGTTCCATTCCTTCCATTGCTCCACAGGAATGAGTGGTAACGGCAATCGGACAGTATTTCCTTCTGGAGTCATTAGATGATAGGTAATCGTGTCTTGGCGAAGATTGGGAATGATTCTGCCAAGGACGACGGGCTGGTGTCCGTGACCGCAGATGTTTGCCAACTTGCCGATTTCGTTCTCCGCAGGGTATATCTTCATCATTTCTTCGCAAATGTCTTTCGTTTGGATATTTTCAATGCCAATGAGCCTGCTGCCTATCAGATGCTGATGTTCCTTCGGTAATCGACGGACAAACAAACCGTCACCAACAGCCTTGAAACGGATGGGAATGAGCAAGAATGAGCCGTGCGTCTCTGGATAGTGGATTTGCGTGTGTCCGTCCCTCAATGGTGCGAGGAATGATCGGATGCGCCAACATAATTCCTCGCGTGTTGTATCGCTGTCATCCTTCAGGCTCCAGAGTGTTTCATGTGCGGCCCGATGAAAAAACGCTTTACCGCCATAGTTCGTATACGGGTCGGGATGCGTCGCTTCCAGTTGATGGATGAAATAGCGGAAGTCAGCCACGATGGAATCGTTTGGTATCTGTGCTGTTGCGAATGTCGCTGCTGATAACATCGCCATTAGGAGCAGGTATCTTTTTGCTTGTCTCATATTGCATGTTCTTTTAATATATTCTTTAACAGATATGTCGCATTCTGATTGCGGGCCACGCCCTCAGTGATGCGATAGGTGTAGGTGATTTCATCAGAGAGTTGTATTTCGAAGCAGTAATTGTGGAAACGGTCGGGAGATTCCTGCTGCATCTTGGATAACTCAAGGTCGTGGGTAGCGACAATGCCAGTGACAGGGAGACTGGATATGCTTTGGAGGAACAGACGCGAGCCGTTGAGTTTATCAAGTGAATTAGTGCCTTTGAGTATTTCATCGAGGATGATAAGCGTATGGCGGTTTTGTTTGCAATACCCGATGAGTTGCTTTAGTCGGAGCAACTCGGCATTGAAATAACTGATGCCGTGGGCAAGATCGTCGGTGGTGCGCATACTGCTGAACAACGAGAAGCGCGATACCTTCAGATGCTCGGCAAAGACTGGCAGGCCGCAAAGAGCAAGAATGTAGTTGATGCCAACAGAACGGAGGAAGGTACTCTTGCCTGCCATGTTGGCTCCTGTGATGATGTAGTAGTGACCGTTGCTGATTTGGAAGTCATTGCGCACAGCCGTTTCGCCGAGGAAGGGATGATAGAGACCTTGGGCAGAATAGACCACGGCATCGGCCTCGATAATCTCCGCATCCGTGCCCGCTGGTTCGTTGTAACGGAACGTGGCCATCGACACGAGCGCATCGAAATGGCTCACCGCCTGTATCCAGTCTTCAATGCAGGGCATATACAGCTGTTGCCATTTAAGGAAGCGGCGCACGATGAAATAATCGGCTAGATAGAGCGCATTCGATATGGGTACCCACACTTCGTTTCGCTGGTCGAGGTCGTTCAGGATGCTCTTCAACTGTCGGAAAGACTTGGTGGCGCTTTGCTGATTATCCAAAAGCCGACCAATGATTTCCTGTGCCTCCCGGCTTTCCAGACCAGACTCCACGATGAGCATAATCATGCTGACGTATGTACCCAGTCGTGGCAGGATGACATTGATGGAGCCATTGACCTTTTTCAGCGTCCGACCGAAGAACAGGTAGGCCGTTGACACCTGGACGAGTAGCCATAGCATCGGCCAAGAACCTGGCAACGGGCCCAACACGGCACCTATTAGCAGACCATAGAACACGACAATGCTCAGAATGGCCATAACAAAGGAAATACGACTGAGTGTCAGATGAGAAATGTCCGCCTCCCGCACTTCGCGCAGTGCCTCCAGGATGGCATCGGTGTTGATATGCCGCCCTTTGTTTTGTGCCAAGAAGTTGGAGCGAAGGTTCTCCCGTTCTGCCAGTTCAGCAATGGCTTCGCGGCGGAGGACTATATTCTCCGTCGATGGTGCTTCTGTCTGAGAAAGAACGGTAGCCAGATAATCGCTGCCACCTGTCGTGACAGTCCTGTTTATGCGATTGAAGAGCGACTCGGGGCCGAAGATGTCCATATCGAACGTAAACGGGTGACGCGGGTCAATGTACTTCTCTCCAGCATCGAAACCGGAGAAGTCGCCATTCAGGTAGGAGAGTTCGTTTTCATACACTTTCAGCAGCCGCTCACATTCATCAGCCTTGTAGTTTTTCCCCGCATCCACCTGACGGATGAAGTAATAAACGGCGAAGGAAATCACGGCGAGAATGATAAACAGGACACCGATGCTTGTCAAGGTATAAGCCACGAGGCTTGCAAGCATAGCCACGAAAGCCGCAAGCTCTGCCAGCACGAATGTCGTGTTATGCCGTTTCAATTCGGCAATCTCGGCTGTCAGCGCCGCCACCTTATCGGTGTAGAATTGGTGTAGAGGTTTTGCTCGTTTCATATTGCTTGTATTCATTTTTTACCAACCCTTAATTTGAAAGCACAATCCGACACTGATTCCCAAATCGTGAATTAGTTTGCTTTTGTAATCGTTCTTGTTCGTATCAAACGCATTTACAAAGTAAGCTTCGTCATTTATCGAAGCCATTATGCCGATGTTTGGTGTGATGTGCATCTTCATGCCGACGCTCGGCGACATGAACAGGCTAAAGCCCTGCTTTTCTTTTGATAGAGAGTATTTCTCGTTAGTTCCTACATTATCCTTATTAAACATGGCGAATCCTCCAATGCGCAGATTGACAAATGGAGAGAGCTTGCGGTCTAAAAAGAAATAATGTGTACTGATATAAACGGGAATTGCAGAAAACTTGTATTTCTCATGATGATTGTATCCGACTCCGGCTCCTATGCTGAAGCGTTCGTTAATGAACTTTTCGTGCAGGTAGTTTGCGGAAATACCACCATCGCCATATTCACCAACTCCTTGCGCGTAAGAAACGTCAATGACATTCAAGCATCCTTCTCCCGCATCGAAAGAGTTCTGCGCCCGTGCTATATGCAAAGGTGCAGTGACAGCAAGGAAAAGGATTAATGCTTTTGTCGGTTTCATTTTTTACTTCACTTTCTTGAACCTTGATATTTCCTCATTGGTGCCGGGCTTGTTCCAAATCATCTGCGTGCTGGTGAGGCGGTGGATGTCGCAATTCACGGTGAGGGCAACTGAGGTATCATCGGGCTTGGGCGAAATTTGCAGATGCCCAGCGTCGGTGATGGTGTAGATGCGATAAACGGTGGTGTCGCCTGCTGCCCAGTCGGAGGTGAATATATCAACGGTGCCGTTATTGGCAGACTGCGGATGGAATGTGTATTGTACCATGCCAGCATCGGCCACGCCTTCGTCATACACCTTTTGCCATGTGCCACCAAGTTCTGCTGCTTCGTAGACATCGTTGTCATCATCGCTGCTGCAAGAGGCGAGGGAGAAAGCAGCAAGCATCACAAATGCAATCCTCCAAAGTTTCATTGTTTTCATTTCGATATTTGTTGTTAATGTTCCTGTTTATATAAACGCGAATTGTCGGAAAATCCTGCATCGTCGGGCGTTAAATGTTCTTAATCGATATTCTATTCTTTGAAGTGGGCAGCGTCGGCACTGAGGCCGACGACTGCCCGCTATTAACGAGAGAGAGTTTATAATCGGTTGATTTTTCTTCATAACATCTAATATCCCATACGCGAGGTGTCCACCTCTTTCTTTTTCTTCTCCTTGAAGTTGCCGATGCGGTAGATTGCGGTGAGTGAGGCGCTGGCGTAGTTCATCCAGACACGCATGGCGTAGTCCTGGTTGGCAACGGTGGAACGGGTGTTGGCGTAGCAGTTGAAGATGTTGTTGGCTTTGGCTACGACGCTCCACTTGCCGTTGTCGGAGGTCCATCGAAGTGAGGCGTTCAGATAGAACAGCGGACTGATGTCGTAGACGCCTTGGATGGCCTTCGACTGGAAGAAGGGATTGAGGATGAACTGGATGTTATGCCGCTGGGACAGTTTGGCGACAGCCGTGCCGCCGAGGATGGCCGAGAGGCGGGTGCGGTCGAAGGGCAGGTCGAAGAAGTTGCTGCTCTTGTCGTGGCGGTAGAGCCCCGTGGCATTGACGGTACCGTTGAGCCACGGGCCGACATGGAACTGCGCCGAGGCTTGCAGACCGAAGTAGTTGGAGTAGTCGAAGTTAGTCTCCTTCATGATGACGGCCATTCGGTCAGAGGTCTGATAGGGCAGTTGCACGAAGTAGTCAGGTTCAAATTGCGCAAAGGCCAAGAAGGTGTATTTGTGGTTCAGCTGCCACATGAGGTTCACCTCATATTTCGACATGGGCTTCAGGTCGGGATTGCCCCATATCTCTGTATAGGCCGAGGCGTAGTAGATGCTGCTCATCGTGCTCCAATAACTGGGATAGACGGCCTCGCTGCTGAACGAGAGATTGAGCATATTCTTCGGGTTGATGTTCCACATCGCGTTGAACTGCGGATAGACGCGCCACTCGTTCCATTTCGTGGCATGGTATTGCTCCATCGTCAGCGAGGCGTCGAGGCTCAGCGTCTTGCCAATCTGCTTGCTCAGTCCGGCGTAGGCATTCAGGATGCGCTCGTCGTAATCTACGCTGCTGGTGGCGTCGGGCATGGGCTGCTGGTTCTGGTCGAGGGTGGTCTGATAGCTGTTGTTGTTCGTGAATTGTGCTTTTGCTCCGTAGTTCAGTTCCCAATCATGAGGCAGCGCGTGGGTCTGGTCGGCGGTGAAGAGCCACTTGCTGACCTTCTGACGACTATCAACTGACAGGTTCCGGTTGATGTCGTACAGTTCGCCCTCAAGGCTTTGCGTGCGAGGCTCCTGATAGTTGGTGTACGACACGCCAAGTTGCAGACCGAACGGGGCCGCATAGTTGGCATCGACGTTGTGCAGGTAAGTGTGCTGACGGGAATGTTGCGTGGACTGAGCCGTGCCCGTCGTGGTGTTGGTGGAGCGGTTGGAGTTCCACTGCCCCGTATAGGCCAGGCCGAGGCGGTGGTCGTCAGCGATGGCGTAGTCCATGCCGATGCGGTACTCATGGTCGATGCCGTCGCTGCGGTTGCGCGTCTTGTCTTCATAGGCAATGCGCTTGTCACCCAGCGGATGGTTGGCCTCGTGCTCCACTTGTCCGTAACTGCTGCCGTTGGTGTAAGTGTAAGACAAGTCTATGCTTAGCTTGTCGTGATTGTAGATAAAACTGCCACCCGCATAGCCTGTGCCGTATTTATTCTGCTGCCAGCCGCCCATCAGTTGTCCTGAGAGTTGGTTGGTTCCTGCGAAGTCCTTTGTCACGATATTGATGGCCATGCCCCGGACGTGATATTTCGCAGGAGCCGACGGCATCACCTCGGCCTTGGCCAGCATGGCGTCGGGCATCGCCTTCAGCCGCTCCACCACCTTGTCGGCACTGAGCGTCGTCGCCTTGCCATTGATGATGAGCGTCACCGACTGTCCGCAGAACGTAAGGCTTTCACCCGTGTCAATCACGCCAGGGATGCGGGTCAATGCCTCGTAGGCGTTGTCGGCAGGATAGACTTCAAGGAGCATCGGCATGTTGTAGGTTAGATGTCCGTTTTCTGCCTTTGAGAAAATACGATCGCCCGTCACCTTCACACCATTCAGCATAATAGTCTCAGGCTTGAGGCGAATATTTCTGGCATTTCGTGAATCAAACATGACGAATTTTGTTTTATATCCTACGAATGATATGCGGGCAAGGACGGGCTGCTGCTCACAGGGAATGACGAAGAGACCGCTCTCGTTCGACACGCCACCGGTAATCAGTGTGGAGTCCTGGGGCGAGAGCAGGGCGATGTTGGCGTAGGCTACGGGCTGGCCTTGCTCGTCGATGACGGTGCCCTTGTAGCGGAGGGCTGTCTTCTGCGGACACTCGACGATGATTTCCTGTTGGCTGGGATTGGCTATCCCCGGCTCAACGGTCATGCGGATGGGATAGAAGCCTATCATCTGGCGGATGGCATCGGGCACGGTCTTGCGGTGTACCGAAGTGGTGATGCGGAAGTCCTCCAACTCGTTGTAGAGGAAACTGATGGTGTAGTCCTCGGTCTGCTCGTTCAGTTGGCGCAGGGCCTCGCTCAGCGACACGTTGTTGTATTCGCGTGTAATCTTTTGGGCCTGCACTCCGGCAAAGACAAGACAGCAGACAAGCATTGATATGATTCTCTTCATGGCTTATTCTACGACAATCTTGTCCGACTTCAGTTCTACGGTGATGCTCTCGAAGAGGTTGAGACGATGCAGCACGACGTCGAGCGTCTCGTCCTGTTTCCATACGAAATAGAAACGGAACTGACGGGCATCTTCGTTCTGGAAATCCACCTCTTTATTATAATAGGTAGCTATCTGAGGTAGCATCTTATCCAATGCGACATTGTCGAAAACAATAGGCTTCATTGTGGCTGTCGTGTCCGTCTTGACGGTATCTGTTGGCAATATCGGGGACGGTTGGGACGAATTTGAAATTCGCACCTCCTGGGTTGGGGATTTCAAATCCCCTCCAACGAAATGACGCACGATGTGGATGGCTGCAAAGGCCACTCCAGCCGTAAAGAGTATGCCGATGATGCTTGCTGCCACCTTGTATGGGAGTATGCCCATCAGTTTCTTAATGGTGGCAGTGCGTGGCTCATCTTTTTCAAGGGCTTCTAATTCTTCAGCGTGTTCCGCTGCGAACTTCTCCCATTCCTCATCTACGGGGACGGATTCCTTTTCGACTTCGCACTTCACAAAGGCTCGCTTCGTCAGCGCGAGCAGTTCCTGGTTCTCTGCTACCAACTGGTCAATTCTGTCTTGCTGTTCCATAACGTTTATCGTTTTGCTGTTTGTTGCTCAAAATACTCCTTGATTCGCTGTACCGACTGTGACAGATGGTTGTAGACCGTGACTTTGCTCACACCCGCGGCCTGTGCCACTTCCTCGTAACTCATCTCGCTGAGAAACCGCAGTCGGAAGATCTGCTGGCTAAGCGGTGGCAGTTCCGACTCAATGAATTGCATCAGTCGTTCCAGACGGTCATCGTCATTCATCGAAACGATTTGGCTTTGCATCGAGTCCTGCAAGAAGTGCTTTTCCACCCGTTCCTGCATCGACTTGCGGTTGAGCACGTCGCGACAGCGGTTGCGCACGGCAGTCATCAGGTAGCCTTCCATCCTATCCTTCTGTGGCCTGTCACCATCCCGTAACAGTCGGGCGAAGATGTCGCTCACCACGTCCTTGCTTTCGTCTGCATCATAGAGCATCGTCCTTGCCAGACGGTACATCCTGGCATAATGCTGACGGTATATGTCTTCAAATTCTTTTTTCGTCATAATTATCATTCATACACAACAAGGACGATTCAGCGAACCGAAAAACTAAGCAAAACGATAACTTTTTTCAAATTTCCTTCATTTTTTCTATTGTCTTTTGTCATTCCGAGCCACAAAGTTACAGAAAGTCCCACGAAAAAGCCCCCGACAAGACCGAAAAAGTGTCTGCCGAGGTGAAAGTCTGAACAAATGTTCAGGGGTTTAGTGAATATTTGGAATTATTTCTCCGAAAACGTGACGGCCTTGCGGATGCGTGACAACTGTTGGGGAGTGACGCAGAGGAACGAGGCGATGGCATTCAGGGGGAGATGGCGGGCGATGCCCGGGCAGCGGCGGAGCAGCAACTCGTAGCATTCGAGGGGCGTGGCGCGGTGGAGGTCGGTGTAGCGGGCACGGGCCTGACTGAGCAGGTGCTCGGCAATGAGGCAGCGCAGATCCATCGACTTCTTGTCCTGACTGAACCGCTTCACCAGCTGTTCGCCGCTCACACGGATGATGCGGGTGGGCACCATCACCTCGATCGTGGTCAGTGCGGGGCCACCGTCGAGGCAGGCGGGATAGTCGCCAGCAAACTCGCCCTCGAACGAGAACCAGGTAATATGCTCCCTATCGTCGCTGATGCCGTGAGTCACGTACTTGAAGCACCCTTCGGTGACGAAGCCGAACCACCGTGCGGGGTCGCCCTCGCGCTCCAGCTGTTCGCCCTTGCGGTACTCCACCATCTTGCCCTCGCGCTCGCAAAACTCGCGCAGCACCTTGATGTCAATGCTATTTTTCCCGAATTTCTGTTCCATATCGTCGCTTGATTATATGTTGTGATTTAATCCTCGTTGTTTTTATTGATGGAAACGCTCTTCAAGCAGATGCAGCCTCTCAATGAGTGCGTCAAATGCGAGGGAGGGGCCAAACACCATCGTGCTGCGCATGGCCTCGTAGTCGTCTCTCCACTCTTTCATGAAGTCTGCCGGTGGCACAAGAACGATGCGCTTCCTGACATCTGGCGTGTAGTCAACATCCCTCATGCTGGTGAATACCTGGCGGTGATGACTGATAGACTCCCATAGTTCATCGTTGTGGATGGTCGGCTCGGCAAACGGCTCGTCCATCATCTTCTCTAAGTCATACAGGTGTCTGGACTTCCTGTTGGCGTGCCAACCAGCATTGGTAGTGAACAGTTCGTGCAGCAGGAATACTTTTTCCAAGAAGGTCTTTTCGATGACAGCCGTAGGGATGAACGGATTGACGGAGGCTGTGCATACGTCGGGGAATGCCGTTTCCACGAGGCTCTTCACTTGTACCGAGGTCGTTGGCTCTATCAGTGACCGTGCGCCAGTCTCTAACATGACTCGCGGCTTGATGTAGTCGAGAGATTCGCGGAAGAGGCTTGGGTATTCGATGAAGATTTTTCGCGGCTCTGGGTATGTGGCATCACCTTCTCCGTCTGGCTCGGCAGTGGCTGAAAGTTCCGTATGTCCATGCTGGCGGAATGCCTCTTGCAACTCGCCGAGGAAGGTATCACGCACGAATGTAGAGGACTGTTTCCTCAACTTCTTCAGTTGCTTTTTGGTCAGATCCCCCTCCAAGCCGAAATAAGTACGGTCGATGGCCAGGTCGATGTCTTCAGAAAAGCGCTCGATTTTACCAAAGACCTTGCTCAACGAGGTGCCACCCTTGAAAACCAGACTGTCGGCAAAGGGTAGGGAAAAGACGATTTGCAGGATTGTTGTCACCCACAAATCCTTTTCAACGGCCTGTGGCGGTATATGTTTCGCTCCAGCCACATTCTGCAGGGCGGCTATCTGTTCATTCGTTGTAAGTTCTCTCCAGTTTATCATGATTCTTTGTTTATAATCTCGTTCAACATTTTCTGAATCCACTGCGGCATGAGTTTCAGATCACTTTTGATGTCATGCTCTTGGATGTAGTCGTTCAGGAAGTTCCTTAACACGCTCTTTTGCTCGTCTGTCACATGGCCGTTGCCGATGCTTTTCAGGGCCAGACAGAGGGTTGCCATCGTCTTGTCCTTAAATGCGAAGTTCTTGGGAACCCCACGCTTAAACTCAATGGTGGTGTTTCCTGCTGTCAGTTTCCTGGCAGAACCGTTTGTCAGGAAAACGATTTTCATGGGAACCTGCGTAGAAAGGCCGAAGTAGTTCTCTGCGGCAAGTCCAGACATCAGCACTTGGGCATGGTCACGCCTTGCAATGGCCTCCGCTATTTCCGTTGGACTGGGGAACACGGGGCCAAACTTGGTGACGGTCGTCTTCAGATAGACGCCGTTAGCCAGACGGACAAGTTTGCCCTCCCTGACATAGATGGAGAGCAGGTCGCCAATGTAATCTTGGTCATATTGCGGGAAGTCTGACGCAAACAGCAACGACTTGTCCTTTGTACGTTTGAACTTCTTTTCAACTATCTGAGATATAGTCATCTTATTATCTGAATTAACATTTATTCGCACCGAAATTTTTGCAAAATTACGGAAATACTTTCAAACAAACAAATAATTAATGAAAAACTTCATGTTTGATAGCGGATTTAATGTTATTTATGCAAATTCTGGTATAAATCATGGTCATGAATAGCGTGAACGGCTATACGTTCTGATGCATCCTAATCCTCTATCTACTCCGAGAGCCGAGGCAACTGCGCCCCGGCTCTCAATGTGTAAACTCAGATAATTTTCATCCTAACAAGTATTGCTAAAGTAGTAAGTGAAGTAACGATTATCACAGAACTGACAAAAATGCCCAGACACCAGTTATAGACCCTTCGCGATAGATAGACACCCTCCTGATAGGATATGATGCGGTCTATCGCTGCCTCATGTTGTTTCAAAGCCTTTTGCAGCAACTTACGGTCTTTCGTCATCTCGCCTTTTATCGCATTTATCTCGTTGGAGATAGCCTTATACTCGTTTTTAAACTCATTCAAGATGTTACGCTGCTGGGCGAGATGCCCGTCCAGTAGCGTCTTCATCTGAGTCAGGTGCTGGCTATTCTGCTGCTCAATGTTCGTGCAGTCGCCAGCTTCGATAGAATCAAACAATTCATCAATCTTATTCTTACGCATAATCACAATAATTTTATTCAACGTTTCATCACTCTTCTAAACGGCTTACACAGCCAGTTGGCCTTCTGAGCACAACGGCGTGCCCACCACTCGTCATCATCGTCTTTCCTACGTCCCCAGTTGCTCTCAATACTTCCGCCACCGCCAAGCGATTCGGACACCGTGGTAGCAGCATCGGCATAGTTCATGAACAGGAGCATCGAGACGCGTAACACGTCATCGACGGTCTGGGCAGCATTGTCGGCCACCTCCACCATACCCTTCATCACCTCGTAGGCTGACATCGGGATATTGACATCATAAGTTCTGTCATCGACAGTGATAGATTCACGGTACTCTTCCTTTGGAGCTGGCTTCGCTGGCATCGGAGTGGGCATTGCCTCTGGCTTGCGCTCCTTCGATATTGCTGGATAATCATGGTTATTTTCAGCCTTCTGACTCCTATTTGTGTATGGCTTTTCAGCCGATGGCGGACAGTAGAACAGACCATACTTATCCTCATCCTGACGTGCGTGCAGCTGCTTCCACGTCTGTTCCAGTTTACTTGCCATCAGTTTTCGCCCGACTCCAAGCTCCGATGCTTTGTAGACCGAGTTACCCAACTTGATGGTATAGGCTACAGGGCAGAATGGCTTCCCGTATCGTGCCTTGACCTCATAGCCACGACTCTGAAGCTCACTCTTATAGCGGAGCCAACTATACTCAGGCATCTTCCCCAGCACATCCATACAGTCATCTACAATCTGCTTGATATGCTCCTCACGAATCATCATCGGATCTTTCCAACCGCGACGCATATTGACGATGGCCGCGGCTTTCACTGCCCGCTCACCGATGAAGTGGGCATCGTTGATGTTGCCCAACATGTCGATGCGGTTCCCCAGCAGATGCAGGTGCAGAATGCCCGACTTGGAGTCGCGGTGCAGTCCAGCAAATATCTGACTGTTTGCAAGGTTCGTCGGCCTAACCTTATGCCTCTTCCCCTTGCTGATTATCTCGTCAACCTTGTCAAACTCACGGATGAACTCCCAGCAGAAATCGTACCAATCCTTCGTATCCCAGTTCTTACTCTCTTCCGCAGATGGGGAAAGTACCAGCATAATCCCCTGCTTGCCTATCGGATGTCTGGCAAACTTAGCACGGTAGCGGTCGAGGTGCAACTGCATCTCATTCCACATCCCCATCGGGGGCAGCCCCTCACTGAGGTTATGCACCACAACGAGGTCTGCCCGGAAATTCTTTGTGATGTAGTTCGTCATGGCCGGGCCACTCTGAACAGTATCTCCCACAGCTGTCATACGCGTATTCCTGTAAAATAATCTTGAATATTCTTCCAGCGTCTGATAAGAGCATTCACACCATCCATCCAGGCCACCATAAACTGGTCGTTCTTAAAGAGTCGCTTCCGCTGCTCCTGGCTTCTGCCGTTGAGAGCGTTGCGGATGCCGATAAGTTCAGAACGGGCTGCGGAAAGGCTTTTCAGTGCCTCCTCCTGTTCATCGGTCATGAGCTGTGGAGGGTCGTAGCCCAAGGAGGTGTCATGGATGAGCACACTCTTAGGCAGTCCTGTTTTTGTACACTTAGCATCAAGTAAGGCATCCTCTTCGGGGGTGTACCTGACACTGCGGATAATCTCTTTCTTTGGCTCAATGTGAGCCGAAACTGCTTTATTCTGCATATAGTAAACCTTTTATAATTAAACATTGGACAGCTGCTGCGAGCCTGCGAGCGGCTTCACCCCAGCAGGAATACCCCCGTCCGCCAGACGGTCGTGTATTACACTGGGACTTCTTGACTAACCTTCCGGGATTTTCGGTTCTCTCACGGGACGTGCAGACTGGCTGTCCGTTACTTTCGTTATTTTGTGGCATCTTATATTGAGTCTGAAGCTTCCACACCAATAGTATTACTGTTACTGCTTGGACTTTCCATAGAGGCTTCGTTGACCTTCGAAGGAGTAGTGCCATCACCAGAGAATTGTATTGTCTTGTCGTGACGATCATGGTTGCCAGCGGGACGTGAAGATATTGGCATGGGCTGAGTATCTTTCAGCTGTCCAACCTGAGAACCAAGAATCGAGCCATCGCCATGAATAGAGGTGTGGACACCTGTTGCAGACGTGAATTGCTCTTCATCCATTGTCACTGGAGGATTGGGGGACTGAGAGCTCGTTAGCTTCGCACCACCTTGGGCACCTGATTCCGTAATAATAGGTGTCGCCCCTTGGTCAGCCAAATTATCGTTTACCGAGCCATTGGTTTTGTCAGGATTTCCTTTTTCCCTACTGTTCTCTTCTGTGAGTGGTGCTTCCACAGCTGGCTTTCTTCCATTCGTCTCACTCTTCGCTACTTTGACAGCGGATGCCCTGAGGTAGTGAGGGTTCCTGACGGTCTTTTCCTCTCCGTTAACCTTCACCAGCCAGAAAGCGAGGCATGGGATGGTATGGACAGTCGTGCGGTTGTTGGCCTCAGATGAGAGTATCCCCATCTCATTGAACAATCGAACGACCTTCGAGGCTGTCTTTCTGTCGCAGCCCCAGAGCTTAGCCAACTCGACTGTAGAGGCCACGAACTGACCAATACCAATCTCAGCCGTAAACTTCTTCTTCTCATAGTGCATCGGCTCGATAGCCGCCATCTTCACAAATGTTGCCAAAGCCTCTGAACGATGGAATCCCTGACAGTCATCGCGTAGGAAATCCAGCTGCCCACTGGACAGCAGGATTCCGTATCTAACATCTGTATAATCCATAGACGTACCTATTTTATTAGAAATGTTACCAGTCACGCTTATTAGGCTTACGATGATGGGATGCAAGGATGGCATCGTTCTCTTCCTCGGTGGTCAGAGGGACGGCATTCTTGCGCTTCACCTCAAGATACTTGTCCAATTCATCGCTGTACAGTACCCACCTTTTGCCGGGCTTCGATCCTGGCACCTCACCCTTCTGCAACTTCATGTAAAGGGTGTTTAGGGGCATACGGAGATAGTCAGCCGCTTCCTCCACGTTCATCGTGCGACGTACACGTTCCATGTTCTGCTTTGTTTGTCCTCTCTGAAGGTCCAGCAGTGCCACCTTCATGCCGACGACTTCATCCCGAAGCTCGGCAACGACCTGCGGAAGGTCGTTAAATGTCAAAGTTTCCTTTACCATAAATAGTGAATGAGATCTTTGTTTCTCGTAGGCAAAGGAACTACATTATCATTGCGTTACGGAGATTATGATGGGTAATGTGCTGATAATAATGATATAATGTGGATAATAGTGGTTCTGCGTGGTATTAGGTGGTTGTAAGTAGTTGCTGACAAAGGCGTGCTAAAACATCCTGTAGTCGTTTCAACATCCATGAAGGAATAAAAAAAGCACCGTACTGACCCGGATGGAGTCGCTACGGTGCTAAATATGCAGGAGAACGGTCTCGTCAACTTTTCTGCTTTATTTGCTCTTCCTTGAAGTGGAAAGCTATGGAATTAGGGTCTGGCTTGTCAATCTTGATAAAGTCATTTTTTCCCTCTTCTAACAGATTATTTGCCAGATATTCCTCGGTACACTTTGAGCCGTCTCTTTTGAGGCAGAGCTCGGGGAACAATGTCATGATGAAACGCGCGCAGGTTTTGGTTCCGTAGCCGTTTTCCATACCCATACGCTTGGCGATGTTCCAGGTCAGGTGGCGTACGTCACGGCTCGTTACCTTTTCCTTCCATTTCCACATCCTGCCCGTGGGGTGGTAGGTGCTACTCTCGATCCATTGCTCGTACTCCAGCCACAATGCTTCAATGTCGGCCTCGGGCAAAAGAGGTTTCATGATACCACGGATATATGCCTCCATGAGTTCCTTACGCCCTTGGATAAACTTCTCCCGCTTCTTGCTGTTTTCCTCTGCACTGAGATTCAGAAGTTTGGTAATGCTTTCACTCCTTTCCACAGATGCTTGGGAAACGACTAACGGCTCCTCTGGAGCGGAAAACTCTTCCGTCCCCTTTGGAGAAACAGGCTCTTCCTGTTCTGATGCTACAGAAGCGACATTGTCCTTTAAGACAACCATAGAGTTGGGAGCCTCTGCTTTGTCAGGAACCGTGATAATCTGTTCAGCCTTAGCTGGAACCGTCGATTCAGTGACATCACCACCTTTCTTCCTAAAAAGGTAATTGGCTAACTCTGAAAGGGTGGAGAAATAGACCAATACCAGAAGTTCAAGCAGGATGAATGACAAGGCAAGAAGCACACTGTAGGGAATGAGATTGCTTCTTGCATACAGATACGATGCAGCCATAAACGATACGACCAAAGCCAAGGCACTGATGGCTGCGAATAATGCCGCAGACTGGATAGTCGATGTTGAGAAATTAATCTTTTTGTAATTCATATTCTTCAATTTTTGTTATTATTCTATGATTTTGTGACGCAAAGTTACTCAATAATCGTCATAGCCAATGCATTTTTAGAAAAAAAGTCGTATATTAACATTTTTACGACCTCTTCGGGCTTTAACCTACCTTCATCTTGGCAATTTTGGCCGATTTTAGGGTGATTTTATCTACAGATTCACGTTTACTCTTGTCAGCCATCGCGGCATAGATCTGGGTGGTGGCGACGTTCTTGTGGCCAAGGATATGCTGGACGGTATAAACGCTGGTGCCAGCCTCAACCTGTAGCGAGCCCAATGTATGGCGGCTACAGTGATAGGTTATATGCTTGGTAATGCCAGCCTCCTTCAGCCAGTTCTTCAGCGGGGCCTGGGTAAGACTATCGTTGAAGCCGACAAAGACCTTGTCTGTCGGTTTGCGGTTTTCTTCGCCATCATTAAAGCCAATCAGCTCCAGAGCCTCGTTGCTGATGGGGTTGTTCACCAACTCCTTCGTCTTCTGCATGCGGAGGGTGACGTACATGCCACCGTCACCGTAGGGCTGGATCTTGTCCCAGGTCAGCTGCTTGATGTCGCTCTTGCGCAGACCTGTCAGACAAGAAAAGAGGAAGGCCTTCTTCAATACCTCAGAGGAACAGGGGGTGTTGGCGAGATTGACCAGCTCCTGACGAGAAAGATGCTCCTTTTCCGTGGGGATGGTATCTATACGCTCCAAGAATCCGTTCGGATTCTCCATAATCTTGTGCTCGCGGTAGGCGGTATGAAGCACGGCACGGAAAGTAGACCAATAGCCCGCTATACTATTTATATGTAAGGTATACTCCGTGTGCTTCAGCTGGTGGGCAGTCATCAGGTACTCCTTGAACTTGTTGCAGAAATCGACATTGATTTCGTCAAAGCGGCATTTGCCGTTGCAGAACTTCTCGAAGTGGAGATAGACATTCTCCCACTTTGCGTTCTTCTTGTAGGCTTTGTCCTTGAAGTAGTCGAGGAAACTGCCCTTCATCTTCTCCTTGTCGAAAAAGTCATAGCGTTCGTTGACAATACTCTCGAAACGACGGCAGCGCAGAGCCTCGGCCTTCTCACGCATGCGGTCGTTGTAGTCCTTCTCGCGCTGCGACTTAGGTTTGTCGTAAATATAGATGCCCAGCGACTCATGGCGCATTACCTTCATAGTGCTCTCGTCCCTGTAGCCAGGGTAGTAGTCCAAGTAAAAGGACAACTGTTCTCCGTTTTTGATTTTCCGTGTTCGGAGTGTCACGGTCTTACAGATGTTGCTCATATACATTATTATATTTTAGTGAATATTCTTGGTGAAGCGTCTCTTCACATGTGCAAATTTCGCTCATTATCCTTGTATGGTGGCAGTTATTATGCATAATGTACCCGTAATGTCTTGATAATGTTGGTTGTTCATGCAAAATAGGCCGTAATCTTCAGCCAAAGTGCTCATCATAACTGGTTCCACATGAATGCTCATACGATATTGTAGCTGCCATATAGCGCAAACCTTTTCTCCATGATCCTGTCGAAATCAGCCTTGGAAATAAGGTTTTTTACACCGACTTTGACCATGATGACGCTGTTCTTCTTAGCAATGATTCCGATATTAGCGGTACTCATGCCATACTTCTCCGCTGCCTCCCTCGCAGTGTAGTAGTTGTCATCCTTCACGAGGTCTGTGCGCCTTAGTTTCTCAAAGTGGTCTTTGGAGTAGTAGGTCTTGCCATATTCCCGCTTGGTCGGAATATGATGTCGATAAGCATTGGAACGGACTGAGGCTGCACTCATACCGTAGAGTTCCTGAGCTTCCTTCATAGTCAGCCACTCACTGACAGCCTTCACATCAGCCGACTTGCCAAACAATGCATCCATGTGCTTGCGACTGTAGTAGTTCATCCCAGCAATTCGGCACACTGGTACTTGATTCCGCTTCGCTGAGGTATAGAGCCACGACTTCTTGACCTTGTAGATACGCATAACCTCTTCGCCGGAAATGTAGTCGAGCACCTCAGACTCTTGATTGCTCACATCCACAGCCTTACTTACTGCCATGCTTTTGGTATTCTTGGCAGTAGTCACAGATGCTTTCTTCGGTCTATTTGTCGGCAACACCCGATGATACGGATTCCCTGCCAGCATCTTCTCAATATCAGCTTTGCGGATAAAAGCCATACGACTGCTAATCCTTGATGCCGCCAGTTTCCCCTCATTCACCAACTTGTAAACATACTGCCGAGAACACCCCATGAGTATCGCAGTCTTGGCAAACGTCAGATACTCCTGACATTGCAAGTCAATCACAGGCTCTACGGCATTCATAAAGTCCTGCTGCCGCTTCTTACGAGCCTCTTTTGCTTTCGTCTGACACTCCTCGCAGCAAAACTTCTGCATTCCGCTTCTTGCCACAAACTCCTTACCGCAATACTTACACTTTCTAATTGCTTTCATTTTCAACACTCTTTTGATGGTTCTACGTACATTTTCTTTTCCCCTACCGTTGAGTCAACCTTGCTTCACATTCGTCACCCTATGTCAACTCCGTCCGCATCGTGACTCTATCCGAATCCGTCCGCCATGTTTTGTCATCCTTTGCATCCCGTCGTAACCCTTTGTCAACTGAGTCCGCAGAATGACGATTTCAAGGCCCCGTAAATTCCTCGCGGTAGAAATACGTTGCAAAAATATACTGAAATTCGGTTACTACCAAATTCCAACTATTAAGTGTTAAAAATCAAAAGTTATTGAAAATGAGTGTTTTACAAATAGATAGTGTTAGATATTCATGGTTGTTTACACCCGTTTAGATACAATTTCGGAATGCTTCGGATCCAATGCTCGTTACTGTGTTAGGAATTGTGATGGAAGTTAGATCATGGCAATCATAGAATGCATTATATTTTATAGAAGTAACAACATATTCATCACCTTCATAGGTTACTGATGATGGGATGACGATATCTCCGCTATATTTGTCTTGATCTGGAGACTGTTTTACCTCAGCAATTTTTGAACTCCAACTTACATAGTAATAAATGCCATCAATCTCTACGGCTATTTGTGCATTTGCCATTAGTGGTAGCAGCATAAACACCATTAAAAATAGTTGCTTTTTCATTTGTTTCATTTTATTGTTGTGTGTTATTTTTTTGTACATTTTTGTTGAAAAACGCTACAAAGGTAGACATTTCTTACGACATGCGCAAACATTTGGAGTACACTTTGTAAACCTAAAAAACTAAGAAACAGTCTTTCAGGGAATTACAAGTGCAATGTAACATTGAAGTTACACCGTATTACACTCGAAAAAGGTTGTCGTTTAGGGCTTGTGCTCCATCTTCATGGAACAATTTCTTGTTGATGCTACGCTTAATGTTGTTGATGCGCTGCTTACTAACGTCAAAAAGTGCCGTTAATTCGCCTTGCGAGAATTGGAGACGAATAAGAATACAAACGTAGACTTCTTGAGGAGTGAGCAACGCTTCTTTGCTGTTTATCTTTATGAAAAAGGCTGGCAGCTCTTTCTGAATAAACTCACGAAGTTCTTTTAACTGTACTTGTGAGGCAGACTTGGCTTGTGAGGCCAGTTGGTGGAGCTCCAAAACAAGTGGGCTGTCAAGCATAGCTCGTTCAGCATTCCAATGTTTTGATAGTTCTGGCGCATCTTGATAATGGGCCAGTTTCTGGAGCAGTTGTTGTGTCTCTTGCTCTTTTTCTTTTCGGAACTCATCAATATCGTGTTGAGAGAGTCGCATGTCATCCTGTAGCTTTTTGTACTGTTCAAGCAACGAGACATATTCCTTGTTGGCAGCTATCAGTTCTTCTTTCTTGCGTTGTCGCTGTTTCTTAATGTACCGATAGCAATAGTAGGCTACTATGCCAAATACTACAAATGAGATGACAATGATGATTTTGTACCGATTGGCTTCCTGCGTCTTCTTGGCTGCTATGCGTTCGTGCTCTTCATAATTGTAAAGTGCCTGAGTGCGTGTAATCTCGTCTGCGGAATGTTTGAAATTTGCAGAATCGTTGGCTTGACAATAAAGCTTAGCATATTTTGCAACGGAGTCTGCATTACCTATTTGATTATACAGCGAAA
>Ga0265298_10002624_pt1 | contig 24700 bp, 19 predicted proteins | sample AusTroGonzalo_MG_3_FD_193486 | JGI IMG/M metagenome (GOLD analysis project Ga0265298, IMG submission 193486) | Bovine rumen microbial communities from tropical cattle in Woodstock, Queensland, Australia - Gonzalo_01 | ecosystem: Host-associated > Mammals > Digestive system > Stomach > Rumen ...
GGCAGGGTAGAGACGGCTCTTGAATGCCGGATTGTAGATGAAACGGGTGGTTTCGCTGTAGTGGTCGAGCCAGCGGGCGAAGGCGCGGTTTTCGCTGCCCGTCAGTTTCAGTTTCTGAATGCCGGCGAAGAGATTGTATTCCAGACCGCTGAGCTTGGCGGCGCGTCCTGTGTATTTCTCGCGCACAACCACGGCCCGACGATAGTTCATTAGGAGCACGCCGTATTGTGCGAGGATGACCGCCATGGCAGGCCAGAACAACTTGCCGCCGTAAATATAGACTTGGATGAGGTAGATAATGTTCAGAACGGCGCTCAACAGGGCACCCACAACGGCTTCGTTGATGAGTCCGGCGAGCGTGGAGACATTGTTCAGCTTTTCAGAAAGTTCACCGCTGGAAGTCTTGGAGAAGAAGGTGGGCGAGAGCAGGAATGTGCGGGCCATGATGGCGTTCTGCACGTGCAGCTCCGCGATGTTTCGGATTCTGATGATGTAGAGATTGCGGGTAAGCGTCAATAGCAGCGTACTGATGGTCGCTCCGATGAGGAGGCCGGTGATAGGCATCAAACCGGAAGAGTCGCCTGTGGGAATCACGGTGTCGAAGATGAGTTTGTTGGCCATGGGGGTGAACATGCCGAGTAGCACCACCACGAGTGCACATACCACGAGCAGCAAGGCATTGGGGCCGGAGATCACGCTCCAGGTGAACCGAAGGAGATCCTTGACACGGAGGGGTTTCAGCGGCAACGCTTTAGTAAAGGTGATGGCCCGCGGTTTCAGCTCTTCGGCCATTTCGCGATGCCCCACCTTGCGAATGGTGCCGTCCTGTTGACGGTATTGATAGCCCAGCCCGGATTTTGTCGGGGTGAGCGCGATCAGGCGGCCGTCCTTGGCATATCCCAACAGCGGTCCGATGCACTCGCTCCACCATTCGCCTTGGAGCTGGATGTCGCGCATCATGATGCCGCGCGGACGGAGGATGCCGGTCAGCTGATCCTCTGGCGAGACCATGTCGTTGTCTTCCAGCTCGTAATCCTGGATCCCCAAGGCTTCGAGCACCTGCCTCAACGCACTTTCGTCGTCCTGAGGCACCACACGCTTCTTGCCGATGAGACCGAGCCGTTCATTCGTCTTCTCGTTCACTTCGGCCATAGCAGCGCGCTCCGCCGCCCGACGTTTGTTTATTTGGTTTAAATATATAGCCATTGTGTTAATTCACAATTCATAATTCATTTTCTTCTTTTTTTATCCCAGAGGTTGCGTCGTTCGTTCCTCACACCTTACCCCTGGCTACCGAGCTCTTGCCCCTGACGGGGCTGCTCAAGGAAACTCCTAATTCCTAACTCCTAACTACTCACTTCTCATCAACTCCTGATAAAACCCCTCCTCATTCATCAGTTCCTCATGTTTGCCGCGTTGCAGAACCTTTCCTTGGTCCATGACGATGATTTCGTCGCAGTCGCGGATAGTGGAGAGACGGTGGGCGACGATGATCTGTGTCGGGCCCATGCGGCGGATGCGTTTCATCACCTCGTCCTCCGTTTTGGAGTCGAGGGCGCTGGTGGCCTCGTCCATGATGAGGATGGCGGGTTCCTTGGCGAGCGCGGTGGCGATTTCTATGCGCTGCCGTTGTCCTCCGCTAAAGTTCTGTCCACCCTTCACAATCTCTGTGCCGAAACCTTTCGGACGACTCACGATGTCGGCGCGGATCTGTGCGTCATTGCAGGCAATCATCATCGTGAAGTCCTCGATGGAAGGGTCCCACATGCGGATGTTCTGGGCTACCGTGTCGTTGAAAAGCACCACGTTTTGGTCGATGACCGCCACAGAGTTGGTGAGTTCCTCGCTGGAAATGCTTTCAATGGGACGGCCATCGAAGAGGATTTCGCCGCTCCACGGTTTGTAAAGACCGGAGATGAGTTTTGCCAAGGTGGATTTGCCGCAGCCCGAAGTGCCGACGAACGCGACACTGCGGCCTGGCTCGATTCGCAGATTGAAGTCCTCAATAAGGGGCGGTTGCAGCGGCGAGTAGCCGAACGTCACGTTTTTCAGTTCCAAGAGACCGCCTAACTTGCCTTGAACCACTTCGCCTTCCATATCGCGGTGATCCTCGGGATATTTCATTACATCTTCGACCCGTTCCATCTGGCTTCTCATTTCCACGATGGTCTGTGAAGCGTTCACGAGTTCATTCACAGGTGCGAGGAACGCGCCCATGAAACCTTGGAAGGCCATGAGCATACCGACCGTCATCTCACCTTGGATGATCAGGTAAGCGCCCAGTACCAGTACCAGTACATTTACCAGTCCAGTGACCAACACGGGCAGCAAAGAGGTCCACACTTGCTCTTTTACTACATTGTTGTTGATGTTGAATTTATGTGCCCATAGACCGCTCCAATATTTGAAGAACCCCGTCTCGGCACCGGCCGCTTTAATGCTCTCCATGTTGTCGATGCAGGAGATGGTGGCGGAAACGTATTTTCCCACACTGTGCTCCATAGAGCGGGTGAGGTTGATGCGCTTACCGGAGAAATATTTTACCATAGCCAAGTTCAAGACCACCGCCGTTATGCCGAGGAGCGTCAGCCCTACGGAGTACGAGAACATCAATGCGACATATAGCACCAATAGAGTGATGTTAATCATTTGAGGCGCAAGCACTTCTACCAATGTATGGGTGATGGTCTGGTTCAAATGCATACGTTGTTGCAGGTCGCCTACGTTCCGCATGGCGAAAAACGGCATGGGAAGGCGGAACAAATGGTGCAGATACTCCTTGTTGCCTTTCAGCGCGAGGGAGCCTGCCACCCGTTTGGAATAGCGGGTTTGCAGCATCACCAAGAAGAATTGGTATAGGGCGATAATCCCCATGCCGGTGAAAAAGTAGGGAACCCAGTCGCTTTTGTTGCCCGAGAGGATTTCATCCAAGAAGATTCGGGTGAAAAGTGGGGTGACGAGTGCCACAAAGGCCGCCATCAATGCAAAAACGAAGGTGATCCAGAAGGCTTCCCGGGAACCTTTCATGTTTCTGCGAACGTATGAGAGAATGCTGGTCTGTTGGCCGCTTTTCTCGAATTTTTCCGTCGGGCGGAAGGTCAGACAGACACCCGTAAAATGTTTGCGGAACTCTTCGGGAGAATACTTCACTGGTCCAGAGGCTGGGTCGTTGAGACAGGCCCATCCTTTACGGTCGTAGCCGCGGAACACCACGAAGTGATTGAAATTCCAATGGAGAATGGCGGGTTGTTTGCCCTTCAAAGCCTCGGCGGGCATACGGTAGCCCTTGGCTTCGAGGCCATAGTTGCGTGCCGCCATGACAATGTTTTTTGCGGAGGAGCCATCACGACTCACCCCGCAATCGGTGCGCACCTGCACCAGCGGCAGCCATTTCCCGTAGTGAGCCAGAATCATAGCCAGCGAGGCGGCGCCGCATTCCACTGCCTCCATCTGCATCACCATCGGCACCTTTGCTACCTTATCCTTGCCCATAACGAAAGTTTATTTTCCCATCGCCGTTGCGGTGGTGTTCTCGACGGCTCCGACGAGCACGCGCCACACCGGCATTTTCTTGGTGATAATCTGGATATCGCAGAGGGAACCATTGTCGATCTTTATCTCCTTGCTCTTTTCGCGGCTCCAGACGAGCTTGCCGTCTTCTTCATCCAGCGTGACACGAACTTCGTAGATGGCCTGGCCATCTTCGATGAAGGCCGCCAGCGGGTCGAGTTTCACGCGGTTGACAATTTCCTGACGGGAGGTCGGATACTCTTCAATACCTACCACGGTGCCGTATGCATAACCCCAGCGTTCACGCTCTCTATTGGCGGGTGTGACCTGGACCTGCTGTCCCACTTTGAGGTCGCGCAAGCCATCATACGTCACGTAACAGAGCATCTCGCGGCCGGACATTTCGTGCGACTGCGGCAAAAGCCAAGCCACAGGATCGCCGGCATTGAACTGTGTGCCGGGTTGGAGGGTGGAAATGACCACTCCTTCGCGAGGGGCGACCACCGTCGAAGAGGTAACGTCTGTGTGGATTTCCACGACCGGTGTGCTATCCGACACAGCCTCGCCATGTCCCACCATACAGCGGCTGACCGTCCCTTCGTTAGGAACGCAGATCGGTGCGACCTCATCGAAGGGGAATACCACTCCTTGAGCAGTGACTTTGTAATTAATAGTTCCGAAGAAACACCAAAAAAGCACCACGACAATCATAGCGACCATGGCGGCAAGCACCAGGCGAAGCTTCGGCGACGCCACACGCGCCATTTCCTTGTCTTCGCTGTGGTCGTCAAGAGCGTCAAGGGCTTCTTTGTTGAAAATGTCAGCCATAAATTATGCTCTTTCGACCGTGATGTGCCGAGTGAACCCGGTCATCTTCAGAATATCGAAAATGTCGTCGTTCACATGCGTCAGCTTCATCTGGCCGCCGAGATTACGGACGACATTGCGCATGGTGGCCTGCAGGATGCGCAGACCTGAGCTGGCCATATAACCCAATTCAGTGCAGTCTATTTCCAAGTTTACACCCTGTTCCAGAGCGGGTTGAATCTCTTGTTCAAATTGCGCAGCGTTCAAGGTGTCGATGCGTGCACCCGTTTTGACAACCGTTTTTCCTTCTTCTTTGATAATTTGTGTCATAATATTTTCTGTTCTAAATTCGATTTTATAATGTTTTCTTCATGGTCAACTGATTCACGTCGCCCAGACGTTGGTAGGTGACCTCGTTCATGATATTCTTCACGATGAGGATGCCCATGCCGCCCTGTTCGCGGTCCATCGGGTTGGTTTCGGTGTCGGCGTCCTCCTTCGCTGTTGGGTCGAAAGGTTTGCCCGTGTCAGAAAGGATGAAGGTCAGTTCCTTGTCATCGCTTTCGGCAGTCAGGGAGATGTCCGCATTGGTACCTTCGGGATAGGCGTAGAAGATGACGTTGGTCACCATCTCCTCCATGGCCACCTGCAGTTTCATGGCCACGTGCATGTCGAGCTGGAGTTCATCGCACACGCTCTCCATAAACTCAGCGACGCGCATTAACTCCTGTTCTTCGTTTTTGAATGTCAGTTCTCGTTTCATAACTATTCAGGATAATTTTTATTCAAATTGATCGTTTGATTATGTCGCCATAATCGTATGATTTTAATGGGGTTAAAAATGAAAATGCAAAAATAATATTTTAATTCACATCTCTCCCCAAAAATTCACTATTCTTCGTCATTCATCATTCGTCATTCATCATTCGTCATTCATCATTCATCATTCATAATTCATAATTATGAAATGGATAAGCACATCAGCGTCAGATCGTCGTTGGGGTTGGCACCGGCGCGGTGCTCTTCCACGGCGTTCAAGAGCTTTTCAATCACCTGTCGGGAGGTGAGCGAATGGTCGGCCATCAGTTCCAATAGGCGGTCGTTGCCCAAAAGTTCTTGTTGCGGATTTTCGGCTTCGTTCAGACCATCAGTATAGACAAGCATTTGCTTGCCTCTGATGTCGTCAATGCTTTCGCCGTAGAACGGGTCGTCCTCCCAGAGTCCGAGTGGCTGGTTTGCGTACTGCATCTTCAAGAACTGCCCGCCGATGACCGGGGCGTTGTGGCCGCAGTTGCAGTAGTCGAGATGACCAGTCTTCAGGTTAAGCAGTCCGATGAACATGGTCACGAACATACCTGTTTCGTTGTTTTCCGACAGGGCGTTGTTCATGCGCACGGCGATGTCGGCGGGCATCATGCCTTCGGAAGCGAGAGTGCGGAAAAGTCGCGAGCTCTGGGCCATGAAGAGGCTGGCGGGCACGCCCTTGCCGGAGACATCCCCGACACAGAAATAGAGCGCGTCACTCTGCAAAACGTAGCCGTAGAGGTCGCCGCCCACCTCCTTGGCGGGGGTCATGGCAGCGAACATGTCCAGACCTTCATATTCAGGGAAGACACCGGGCACCATCGACATCTGGATGTCGCGGGCGATGCGCAGCTCACTCTCGATGCGTTCCTTGGCTGTCGTGGTCTCCTCCAATTGGTCATAAGCCTCCTGCAATTGACTATGTGCGGTGGCAAGACGTTTCTGCGCCCTGCGGCGATACCACGTGTAGATAATGAAGAATACCGAGAGCAGTGCCAACGCAACAAGCGTGCCAATCCACCGTTGCCGAGTCAGCTTGATTTGCTGCTGGGCGATTTCGGCATCCTTCTCCTGTGTTTGGTAGATGGTGGCCAGTTCGGCGGCATTTTTGTCTCTATATTCTTTAAATGCATTCTCATAATTGTCAGCTATCTTGCGGGCAATGGAAAGTACGGTGTCCGTGCGGCCAGCGCCAAGATTGGCCTTGAGTCTCGGAATGATGCTGTACTCGATATTGTCAAGATTCAGATGGCCATATTTGTTGTCTGCCGGAATGGTGGAATCAATGTGAACGAATATGTCAGCAGCTTCGGCATATCTCTCGTTTTCCAACAAATAATCGGCGACTTCCATCATTCCCTCGGGCAATTCCATGAGTTGATCATACGACTGTTCAAATACCGCATCCGCCAAACTGTCTTTCCCTTGACCTTTTAATATGAGGATTTCATTCATGGGATAATGCCAAGCGTTTTCATGAATCAAATTGTCGTAAATTGCGGTATCTAACTGCGTCAGAGCCTTTCCGAAACGCTGATTCCATACCTCCGCTTCATCGTATTTCCCTTGCGCTATGTACGATTCGCATAATTCCATCCTGTAAACCATCAAATTGGGAACCATTTCTACCCCTCTGTCTTTCGCCTGCTTCTCCAACAGTTCATAAACACGCATACTCGTCTGCTTGGCTTCGGGAAGGTGAAGCGCGAATTGGCAACCGGCAATACTCCACAATAATCCTATTTCATCACGGTCAGTCAGTTTGCCTGCCGCTTTCGCCTTCTCAAGGGCCTCGGTCGCCACCGTGATGGACCCAGTATTGTCGCTGGTGGTCAATCGCAACTGTGATAGTCGGACCGCCACCCGTAAATAAAAATCCCAGCCCTCTTTTTCTGGATCTACTGCCTGATAGACTTTGTTGTAATAGTGATCTCCGAGTGGTATCTCCCGGCTTCTGTCGTATGCCATGCCACGGAGGTAATCAGCTCTGTTCTCGGACAATTCTCCCGCTGTTTCGAGACTGTCAATCATGTGCAACACGCAGGTGTCACGTGCATACCAGACCATATTGCACAAGCTGTCATATTTGACTTCGTCAATTTCAACAGCCTGCTTTTTGTGACCGCAGCTTGAGAAAGCCACCGACAGGACTGTCATCGCTATTCCTGCGAGGATATATATTTTGGATAAGAGTCTCATTTTTGCGAATTATGAATTATGAATGGATAGGCACATTAGGGTCAGGTCGTCGTTGGGGGTGGCACCGGCGCGGTGTTCCTCCACGGCGTTCATGAGTTTGTCAATCACCTGTCGGGAGGTGAGCGACTGGTCGGCCATCAGTTCCAGAAGTTTGGCGTTGCCCAGAAGCTCCTGTTGCGGGTTTTCGGCTTCGTTCAGGCCGTCGGTATAGACCAGGAGTTGCTTGCCTCTGATGTCGTCAACGCTCTCGCCATAGAACGGGTCGTCCTCCCAAAGGCCGAGCGGCTGGTTCTCGTATTGCATCTTCATAAATTGCCCGTCGATGACCGGGGCGTTGTGACCGCAGTTGCAGTAGTCGAGATGGCCGGTTTTCAGGTTGAGCAGACCGATAAACATGGTCACGAACATACCTGTTTCGTTGTTCTCCGCCAAGGCGTTGTTCATGCGCACGGCGATGTCGGCGGGTATCATGCCTTCGGAAGCGAGGGTGCGGAAAAGACGGGCACTCTGGGCCATGAAGAGGCTGGCGGGCACACCCTTGCCGGAGACATCCCCGACACAGAAATAGAGCGCGTCGCCCTGCAAGACGTAGCCGTAAAGGTCGCCGCCCACCTCCTTGGCGGGGGTCATGGCAGCGAACATGTCCAGACCTTCATATTCGGGGAAGAGACTGGGCACCATCGACATCTGGATGTCGCGGGCAATGCGCAGTTCGCTCTCGATGCGCTCCTTGGCGGCCGTGGTCTCTTCCAACTGGTCGTAAGCCTCCTGCAATTGGCTATGTGCGGTGGCGAGTCGCTTCTGTGCGCGCCGACGGTACCATGAATAGATGAGGAAGAAAGTCGTCAACAGCAACAGGGCCACGATAGCGCCGATGAGCCGCTGTTTGGAAAGTTTCGCCTGCTGGCGGGCAATCTCCATCTCTTTGCCCTGGGTGTCGTAGATGGTGGCCATCTCCGCCATCTGACTTTTTTTCTGCCAATAATAAGCCGAATCGAACAAGTCGGCTATCTGCATGGCTACGCGAAGAGCCGTGTCCTTACGTCCTGCATAGTAGTTGGCGCGGAGCTTGGGGAAGTAATAGGCACTGATCTCTTCCAGCCAGGGCTTATCCACGAAGCGATCGAGATAGTCGTAGTGCTCGGCGGCTTCTTCATACTGCTTTGCAGGCATCAGGTATTGGTCGCAGGATTGGATCATGGCGTTCAAGTCGCCGTAGGCATCCTTGATGAACTTATCGTATTCGACGGCAGCGGAATCCATGTCCTTCAGGATCCACAATTTCAGGGCATGATCCAGATGGCCGTAAACATTATAGATCTTCAGAATGTCAGATTCCGGCTCTTTTTGTCCATAGAGATGGACTAACGTATCGACGATACCCAGCCATCTGGCCACTTCGTTCCAATCTTTCACCCTGACGTAGGCGTCCTTGACTCTGGCGTAGGTGTTGACAAACAGGGGACTGATACGTGACGAGTCTTCGGCGAGCACTTCCCGGCTGTAGGTGTCAAATTGCTTCAGCACTTCTTTGGCTTTGTCACGTTGTTCCAATTTTAGATAGCAGCACCCTAACAGCGAGTAAAGATTCATTTTCTGTCCCCAGGTACTGTGAGATCCATCTTCATAGTAAGGCGACAACTGGCTCATCTTCTTTTTCCAGCTGTCGGTTTCCAAGGAGTCCATCCATGCGATGAGCGGCACCGCCACGCGCAGGAAGCCTTCGTAGTTGTGCCGCATATACAACTGGTAAGCGAGATAATTGCCTGCCGTTTTGTAATGCCACTGTTGGATGTCTGTGGGGATTTCTTGGGCCAGCACCTTGTTGAAGCTCTCTTCAGCTCCATCGCGAATAGTGAACATATAAAGTTCGCCGCGCAACTCGTTTGCCATCAATCCGGTCAAGTCGCCACAGTTCTCCATACTATCGACAATATTCTTTAGGCTGTCCACAAGGAAGTCTGCCCGTTTGGGGTCTCCCTGATAGAAAATATGCCTGTCAATAGAAAAAATGGCACGACGGGCAACAGAGTCTGCCGTCATGAGCTTCTTTTCTGCCGGAGAAAGTGTTTCCTTGCTTTCATTGTTTCGGCAGGAAGAGAAAACCAAGGCCGTTAGTGCCAATATACAGATCCAAATTTTTTTCATTGTTCAAATATTCATAGTAAATAGATGTCATTCATACCAGAGAGATGCCCAGAATATCCCCCAACCACTTTCTCCAGTTCCTCATCCGACAACTCCAAAATCTCATCCTCAAGTTCTCTATCCTCATTCATAATTCCTCATTCATCATTCATAATTCATAATTCATAATTCATCATTCTACCTGATCGTCAAGCACAACAACGTCAGGTCGTCATTCGGTTCAGCTCCGTCTCTGTGTTCATCCACAGCGGTCACGAGCATGTCAATTACATGACGGGCATCCAAATCCTTGGCATCCTGCATGAGCTCTATCAGACGCGCATTACCGAGAATTTTTTTGTCTGGATTTTCGGCTTCGTTGAGTCCGTCGGTATACAGCAGTATTTGTTTGCCCTTGATGTTGTCAATGCTTTCGCCATAGAACGGGTCGTCTTCCCAAAGACCAAGAGGTTGGTTGTTGTACTTCATTTGTAGGAACTGTCCGTCGATGATGGGGGCGTTGTGACCGCAGTTGCAGTAGTCGAGGTGTCCGGTGCGAAGGTCCGCCTTGCCGATGAACATCGTGACGAACATCGCTTGTTCGTTGTCCTTAGAGAGAATATTGTTGATCTGGTTGGCGATTTCCACCGGCGTATGCCCTTGCTGGGCCACAATGCGGAAAAGGTTTCGGGTGACGGCCATGAAGAGGCTGGCGGGAATGCCCTTGCCGGAGACATCGCCCACGCAGAAGTATAGGATTTCTTCCTGGATGAAAAAGTCGTAGAGGTCGCCGCCCACCTCCTTGGCCGGGGTCATCGAGGCGTAGAGGTCGATGTCCTTGCGGTTGGGGAAGGCCGGGAACATGCGGGGCACCATGCTCATCTGGATGTCGCTGGCCACCTTCAATTCGTTTTCGATGGAGGCCTTCTGCGCCGTGGTGGTCTTCAGTTCGTCAATGTAGGAAACCAGCGAATGCTGCATGTTGGTGAACGATTCGCTCAGTTGTCCGATTTCGTCGGTGCGTCCCTCTTCGGGAAGCGTCACGCTGAAGTCGCCCGATGCGATGGTCTCCGCCTGGCGGGCGAGTTTCGTGAGGGGCTTGATCTCATGGCGGATGAACCGGCCGCACACCAGCATCAGCAGCAACAGTCCCCCGACCACGGTACCCGTCACAGACCTGCGCAACTTGTTGAAACCTCCGAAGATGTCGCTCTCGGGACAGACGATGGCCACGCTCCAGCCGGTGGTGCTGAGCGGTTTGTAGAAGACGTAGCAGTCCTCGCCGTTGACCTTCAGCTGGCGCATGCCCTCTTCGCCGCGCTGCATGGCGTGCCCCAAGCTCACCAAGGCCGTGTCAGGATGCTCCATCGATTCCGTGAAAATAGACTGATAGACAAGCTTAGTTGAGTCAGGGTGTACGAAATAGGTGCCGCCCTGGCCGATCATGATGCTGTAAGAGTTCGGGTACGGCTTCACGGACGAGATGGTGTTGGAGAGCCATGACAGCGACAAATCCACGGAAAGGGTGCCGATATACTTGCCCCCCTTGTCTTTCAGCGGTTGGCAGTAGGAGGCGATCATGTCCTTGGAGTAGATGTTTTCGGGATTGTAGTCCATGAAGGGCTCCGTCCAAACAGGACGGTCTAACAGTTTGCAGAGCTGGTACCAGTCCAAGTAAAAATACTCGTAATGTTCATTGCCTTCCTGGGTGGTCTCGATCACGCCATCGTCATTGTAGGAATACGCGGAGAAATATCGGCCGCGCCCCGGGAAGAAGTATGGCTCGAAGGCGATGGAGCAGCCGTTGAGGTCGGGGTTGTTTTCCAAAATCCGGCGTGAATACTCAAACATGATGTCGGGTGAGTCGAGGTGGCGGTTGATCAGCCAGGCGGTGTTGTTGGCGGCCACCTCCACCCGGTCGAGGATGGCGGTCACGCGCAAGACGGTGTTCTCGAGTTGGTTCGTGGCCCGGTCAACCGCCTCTTTGCGGATGGCTTGCCGCGACACGCTGAACATGTAGCCCAATGCGGCAATCAGGATGATGGCGGCGAAAAAGACGGTGACAAGGCTCATGCGCGTGGCCAACGACCGTTTGACGAAGGACAGGATTCTGAATTTCATGGCTATTTGGCTATTAATTGATCGTATGTGACTTCGCGTTTCAGCATTTTGCTCTCCAACATCAGGTCGCTGGCCCGTTTCACCATGTCAGGGCGAAGACGGAATTCCCGTTTCCCCGATTCGCGGTCCACCTGCAGACGCAGCACCTCTTCCAGCATCAGCTTCTGCAAGGTCCTGTTGGTGATGATGTGGTTCTCCTGCACGTATTTCATCACGATGTCGAGGGTCTCGTCCGGATGTGCCGCCGCCCATTCCCAACCCCTACGGCTGGCCTGGGCGAACTTTTTTGCTTCTTCGCGATGTTTGTTGTAATACTCGCGGGTTACATACAGACCGTCCTCCTGCACGTTGTAGCCGTGGTCGCAGAAACGATAGACGCTCTTCTCATTCACCGGCAGGCCTGTCTGCACCAGTTGATAATATTCGTTGTAACTCATGGCCAGGGTCGCATCGATGGCACCCGCCACAAACAGATTTACATTCGAAGCAAAGGGAATCCATTCATAGTCAAGATGTTCCTTCTTGTTCATACAGATGGCTAATTGGCCGAACCCCGCGCTCCAGATCCCGATGCGCTCACCTTTTTGTGTCAGCGGATCAACCCCGCGGCGCGACACGATGACCATCGAGTTGTTCATCGAGGTTTGCAAGATGTTCACTAAATCGATTCCTTCATCCACGATTTCTATTGCCTGGCAGAGTTGCAGGGTGGTGGCGTGGCTTTCTTTGTTCTGGATGCGCTTCATGGCCGGTTGCGTGGGCGAAGGGTGGACGATCTCCACGTTGAGCCCGGCTTCCTTGTAGAATCCCTTTTCCTGCGCCACATAGTAACCGGCGAACTGCGCCTGGGCTGTCCATTGCGGCGTGAAAATAAACTTTTCTTGCCCGTGAACCGTTCCATTCACCAGCATAAACAAAAAAACAAGGCAGACATGGCGAACCATGCTGCTACAAGTCAAATGTAATCGTTTCTTCATTATATGATAGACCATTCTTTTGTGCAAAATACCTAAGTCAGTGCAAAATAATCTTGTCAAGAGAGACTAAAATTTACTATTTTGTACGACCGTGCAAAATTAATAATTATTTGAATATAGTCCGCAGTTTTGGGAATTTTTCCTTTACAAAGGATTGATTTAGGCATCTAAAACGCCACCTTCACCCCGAAATGAATCTTTCCTGTCTTGAAGGATATTTTGTTGCCCCTCTGTCTCGGAAGAGCGTAGTCGAAGTAGAAAGTTCCGCTTCTCACCTTGATGTTGATGCCGGCACCGAAGCCGAAAGGATTGTCGAACAGGTAGCTGTTGTACCCCTGTTGCTCATAAGTTCCACCGTCGAAGAAAATGTGCACATCGTTGTTGCGCCCGAAAAGATAGCGCAACTCCGCCGAGTAGAGCAGGTAGGTGCTGGCTAAGAGCTCGTTTTCCGTGAAGCCTCGGATCTGGCCTTCCCCGCCGATTTTGAACATTTCGTTCAAGTAGTGCGGGCCGCTCAGCAGACTGCCGGCCTTCGTGGTCAGCATCAGGTAGAATCTGTGCTTAAACAGCGGAATCAGTCCCATGGCCTCTCCTGAAATCCTGTAGGTGGTTTTCACCAGATCGGTCGGATTTGGCTCGTCGGTATTGTGGCTCGGCAGCAGCGTCCGGCGTCCTGCCGCAGCGTCGGCGGCGAGGAAGTATTCGAACTTCGATGGCTCGTTCATGGCCAGATTGGAGAATTCGAACGACAGCCCGTACAGGATATTGCGATAGTCCATGAAGTCGCTGTCCCAGGTGGTGGATGCCGCTTTCTTGTTCAGCAGTTGCGACTGCGTGATGTCGATATAAGGGCGGATGTAGCTGTCGGGACGGAGATGGTAAGGGATGCCGATGTGGTAGTTGAGGGTCAGGTAGGTGGTGTCCTGCTTGTCGAGGCGGAAATGGCCGTCTATGCCGAAGCGCGTGCGGAACAGGTAGGGGAATTCTGCGTCAATGTTCAGATATTGCGAGTATCGTTCGCTGCTCCGCCATTTCAGGGAAAGCCGTTCCCCGATATGGAAGATGTTCTGCAAATCCAACGAGAGCTCACCCATGATCGCCAGTTTCCCGCTCAGTTCGTTCACGGGCTCGAATCCGATGTAGCCGTCGAAGCGGTTCACCTTCTTTTTGTCTAAATAGATATATAGTACAGTTTTATCCTCTTCGAAGGAGATTCCGGGTTGCTGCACGACGGAGGCAAAGGGCAGGGCATGGAGCTTTTGTGCCACTTCCCGTACCGTTTTCTCGGAATAGGGGGCGTTCCGCCGTAATCCCAAATAGGGCCATAAATAGCTTTGACTCAGTTTGAGGTCGCCTTTTAAGACGATGGAGTCCACTTTCGTGTAGCGGCTCGGCTCAATGGTCATCCGGTAGAGTGGGGTGGTGTCGTTCTCCCATTCCGTGCTGAGGTTGACGGATGCGAACGGATAACCATGGTCTTCAAGGTATTGCACGATTTTTTCAGCAGCTTCCGGGTAGTTTTCCAACGTCAAGGTCTGCTGTTTCCGCCCGAGGACTTTCGCCTCGCGCAAAAGCTCTATATCTTCCTTATTAACAACAATATACGGTGATTGCCCGAACACAAAGACCGTGTTCAGCAACATAATAACGGTAATGATTATTCTATTCATCGTCTCATCGTTATTCATCGCCCCATTGTCCGTCACGGCACCACCATTCCGTTGCCGACGTTAAGAGGCAACGGAATCACCGTCTCGCCAGAGCGCGCTGTCGCTTAACGCTTCGCCCACCACAAAACAACTGCCCGTAATGAAAATGACATCTTCGGGATTTGCGGCGGATTTGGCGGCTTTAATCGCCTCGTTCACTGATGGATATGTAGTGCACGACAGTCCGTGTTCCTGCATTTTTTCGGCGAGCTTTTCCTGGTCCATTGCCCGTTCAATATGGGCGCGGCAGACGTAGTAGTCCGGCTCTGTCGGCAGCATGGGTACGATATGTTCGATGTCTTTGTCCTGCACCATACCGAAGACCACGTGCGCACGGCCGCTCACCTTGGCGGATTCCTCGCGGATGGACTGCACCGTATAGGTCAGTCCGGCGAGGTTGTGCCCTACGTCGCAGATAATGCGCGGACGCTCACCTAACAGTTGCCAGCGTCCCATAATGCCGGTGTTCCTGACTACGTTTTCGATAGCTTCGCGGATTTTGTCCTGCTGGATATTGAGTACAAATTCCAGCACCTTGACCGCTTGCACAAAGGTGGCGATGTTTTTGCGTTGATATTCCCCGTCAAGCGGGTTTTTGATGCCGCTGTATAAAATCTTACCTTCTAAATCTTCAACATTGCAGCAGTTCAATTCTCTGGTTACTTGGTAGTTGTTGTCGGCTATAAACATCGGCGCGTCGTGCTTTAAGGCCACATCCTCGAAAACAGGGAAACTTTCAGGATGGAATTCCCCGATGACCACAGGCACCTTGTCCTTGATGATGCCGGCCTTCTCGTATGCGATTTTCGCGATGGTGTCGCCGAGCAACTGTGTGTGTTCCAATGAAATGTTGGTGATGACGGAGAGCAGCGGCGTGATGACGTTGGTGGCGTCCAACCGACCGCCCAATCCGACCTCAATGATGGCGTAGTCCACCTTTTGCTCGGCAAAATGGTGGAATGCCAATGCAGTGGTAATCTCAAAGAAGGAGGGTTCCAAAGGTTGGAACTTTTCCTGATATTGGTCAAAAAATTCCAGTACCTTCTCCACAGGAATCATCGTACCGTTAATGCGAATGCGTTCGCGGAAATCCACCAAATGCGGCGAAGTGAACAATCCTGTCTTATATCCAAGTTCCTGAAAATAAGAGGAAAGGAACGATGACACAGAGCCTTTCCCGTTGGTCCCGGCCACATGCACGCAGCGCAGCTTCCGCTGCGGATTCCCGATAATGTCGAGTAGTGCTTCGATGTTTTCGAGTCCCTCTTTATACGCTGACGACCCGACTTTATGGTACATCGGATAGGCGGAAAAGATCTTTTCTAATATTTCTTGATAGTTTTGGTTTGACATTGGTTATCTATTTTGTTATGAGTTTCGAAGGAAGAATGCGGTCAACAACCACGGTGTCATCTTCAATGTGAAAAATATAAACCCAGTGTGTCATAATAGGCGTTTACCATGTAACGAAGCTTTCCGAAATATTCTTCCACCGTCATTCGTTTCTTGACACCGAATTTAGCGTCAGCTTCAGCTTTCAACCGATTATAATAAGCGTCCATGTCTGACATTTCATCTATGGATTCAGGTGTTAAGTTTGAAATGACCGTATCGTTACAAATGTTCGAAGCTGTGCCGTATGTGGCAACAGGCTCTTCCACTTTGGATAGAGGCTTTTCTTTTTGATTGTACTTTTTTGTCTTCATTTTATATTTATTTTGAGGTTGCAAAGATACAAAATTTTCGGGACTATGGTGGGTGAAAGATAAATAATTACAGGCAACCGCACCATTATACGACTTTGGCATTGACTTTGACCTTGACCTTAAATTGACTTTTTGACAAGGAATTTGATAAAGCCCATGGCTATTGGCTGTTAGCTTTTGGCTTACCACGAACCGTGCTGTAAGCACGACATTCTAATAACCCCACACAAGGCAATAGCCGCAGTGTGGGGTGGTGAACACGGTTATCGTGGCGGCGTGCCGGAGGCACGCAACAAAAAAGCGAGCAACCATTTGATGACTGCTCGCTTGCTCAGAAATACGTTTTATCTCTATATCTTAATTTTGTTTGCCGAGCCGCCAACCAAGTGCTATACCTGGTTCGATCATGAAAGACCCGTTGATAGGGATACCCATGTTCAAGTTGCCTGTAATATAAAAACGCTTACCCAATACTCTTCCGAAACGCAATTCAAGAGGAAGATATGATTGGTAAGGAATAGTAATGAAACCCGTACAAGGTGCTACTCCAAAAATGAATGGACGGTCGCTGATGTTACCAACAAGCATTAGTAGACCAATTTTACCATTAATGCCTACAGCGAATCTAGTAGAAGAATAGTAATAGTAGTTATCATTATAATTTACGATTGAGAGATTTGGGCCGACATTAAAATAAAAGCCTATGGCAAAATTGTCGGATACTGGCCATGCGAAATCCATACCTAATTTTGGACTGGTACCAGTTCCAAAGCCATAATCATGATAGGATGAATAATAATACGGCATAGTCGTTGGCAATCCTATGGATACATTAAGCCCGACAAAAGTTTTACGATTTGTTTTGGGAGCAGGAACTGGTGTGGGTTTTGCGCGTGGTTCCTCACAATTTAACACCCATCGTATTCTGCCGTGCTGGGCTTCTCCTACATACATATTAATGGTCTCCCATCTTTCTGTTAGCTGTCGTGTGATGTAACCAAAATAATCTTCCACCTCTTGGAAACGTTTGGCTAACTTGAAATGGCTTTCATCAGGGGTGGTTCTTTGTAACACATTTTGGAAAAAATCGAGGTCTTCTGATGAAAAATCTTCAGAACCAGTATATCCTACAATATAACTTTCCAATGGTGTTCCCAATATCATTTTGCGAGAAGAACCTCTCAATTTTTCACTTAGATAGGCCAGATATTCGTTTCGGCTGCCTCTGTGCATAGTGACAGAGATATTGTCATTGATTGAAGCATTGTCTAATCCATCGGTAAATGTTATCATACATGTGCCGTTGAAATTTTCCGAGTTGAAATTTTTGTGTGAAACATATTGCTCCATCATCTTCATGGCTTTATCCATGGAATAGTATAAGGCGGTTTCGGTACCCATGGATGAGCTTCGGATAAAGTCCTCAAATTTGTAGATGTTGTCGCTGGTTAATGGCCGTATGTCAAATATTTGGCTATTGGCTTTGTCCATTCCTGCAAAAGCGATTATTCCTACATGAACATTGCCATGAGAGGCTTTGCTGATAGTGTTAATGAAATTGATAGCGTATGATTTTATTTGAGAAATATTATTTGACATGGAACTACTATAATCCAAAACTAACATGATGACCATATCCTTTTGACTATAGCCAGTTGCTTCACCTTTGCATGCTTCTGTGTCGTCCTTCCATTTGTTGTTGTCATCATCCCAATATTGAAAACGGAACCCGTTCTTCCACCGGGTTGGACATGCTGTATTAGCTTTTTCAAAGGAGAACTTAATCAAAGTTGCTTCAAGCTGATCACATCGGATATGTTGTTTCGAACCATTAAATACCACATTCGGAAATTCGGTTTTTCCACCAATGGTAATGCCATAAGTGTGAACATTCTTCAAAGTATAATCACCTTCTCCATGTCTTTCATAATAGCCTTCAATGTAGTATTCTTGAGCAAATGCGCCGAATAACATTCCTATCAAAAATAATGTTGTAAAAACTTTTCTCATTTTATTGGATTTTTGTTGTTGTTAATTTGATTATATACTCAATTATTGACATTTTGTTCCTGAAATGCTCTCCACCTTAACTGAAGTAGGTTTTCGGTCGACATACGTGGTCGCTATAGGAATTTCTATAGCAGTTTCGGTATTTGGGCGTGCGACCTTTTTCCCAAAATAAGTTTTTGTATAATTGGCTGATTCGTAGGTTACAACTACTGTTACAGTAACATTGGCGGAAATGTCTTGGCTGTCGTTGCCGACGGTTACTACAACCTTCGAACCATCCACAATGGATGCGCTAAAGACTTCGACATTGTCGTTTGAGTTGGAGATTTTGCACACTTGTGCCTCTACCATGTAGCAGGAACACAGCATTATCAATACAGCAAATATGATTTTTTTCATTTCCTCAATAGCCCGTTATATCCCATTGGCACATCGGTTTTTGTGTAATAATTGAATATTGATGTGCCGGAAAGGTGTCAGACGCTTATGCGCACAAAAAAAGCGTGGCACTTTTTCGCTGTCATCAGTTGTTCTGAGGTCTTCGACTACCTACAATTCCTAATTACAACGAACAAAGCCCACGCCATACGGCGGGAGCGTCGCTGCTTCTTTCTGGGAATTGTTTTTTGAAATTGTCGAAGTTTCAGAACAACCAGATAAGCTACTTCGCTTTTTTCTATTCTATGGTGTGCATAAACGAGTTATGCGGTTTTTCTCATAAGCTACTTGTTTAGTGAATACTTATTTTCTTCTTTTAATTCATTCGATTAACTGGGTGCAAAGATAAATATTTTTCAGATAAGTTGCGTGCCTTCTGCACGCGTATTGTGTGCAGTCACTCACGCCCCACTGCCGCTCCACTTCGTTGCGCTTGTGCGGGGTTATTGGGATATCGTGCCTTCGGCACGGTGAGTATAGTAAAAAAAGAATGTTTCGATTGTTCCCTCTCCATTCCGTTGCCGACGATAGGAGGCGACGGAATCTCAGACTCGCAAGAGCGAATCCATGACTTGTCATGAAGCTTTTTACGAGAACACAATAATTCTCAGCTCTTCCTTGCCGGGTTTGTAGATGGCCTGCTTGGCGCGGGCCACGCACTGTTGCTGGATATTCCGGTTGGTGATGGTCGTTTTGTACTTGTTGTTGTTGATGACGCGGGCATCGATGATATGTCCGTCGGCGGCGATGTGCACCTCCACGCAGACTTGTCCTTCCTCGTTGACCGTGGCGTCGATGTTGTTGATCATGCCGCGATGACCGGTGCCATAACCGACACCGCCGCCGCTACCGCCACCTTCGCCGGGACCGAGTCCGGAGCCTGTGCCACTGCCGATACCGGAGCCGGAACCGCCGCCACTGCCGCTACCGCCGCGTCCGCGATACATCGAAGACTGGTCGGGTTTCGGAGTGGAGGGTACGGTTTGGGTCTGAGGTTTCGTTGAGGGACGGTCGGAGTGGTTCACGGCAGGAGCGTCCTGCGCGTTTTGGGTCGCGTAGTTTTGTCCGGCGGCCGGTTTGGGATTCGAGGCCACGTCAGGGGTACCGCCACCACCGCCACCGCCCATGGGTGCGATGTCTACATAGACCATCTGCTTTGGCGGCGGCGGGGGAATTTGCGTCTTGAGACTACAAGCCAGAAGCAAAATCAACAGCAATGCCATGGTGCCAATCGTCGTGCACCACGCAATCACGTTGTCTTTCCTATTCTCGTTAGTTTTAATCATTTGGCTTCTGTGGCAAGTACCATTTTATATCTTTCTTCCTCGGGGAAGTTCTCGTTCAATTCATTCAGCACATCCATCAGGGCGACGACGTTCTCGATCGGAACGCTCTTGTCGGCGCGAAGGATGATATTCTTCTGTGCGGAGGCGTCTTTTTCCACTTCTCCCATCAACACGGGTAGCAGGTCTTCATAGGCGGTGGGCTGCGCCGCGGAACCTTCAGGGTTCACGTAGTAGTTCAGATCGGCATCGATGTAAACCTCCAATTGTCTGTTAGAGAGTTGTTTGTCGGCTGTGCTTTTCGGCAGCACGAGGTTGATGGCGTTCGGCGAGATCATGGTGGAGGTCAGCATGAAGAAGATCAGCAGCAGGAACACCAAGTCGGACATGGAGGTCGCGCTGAACGTCGGATCGATGCGGTTTTGCATTTTGATAGCCATGGCCTCGGGGTATTAAGCGTTTTCGTGAAGCAGGTCCATGAATTCAGTGGTGCGTACCTCCAGCATATAGACCACGTTGGAGATCTTGGAGATCAGCAGGTTGTGGAACACCAAGGCGATGATACCGACGACCAAGCCGCCCACGGTGGTGATCATGGCGGTGTAAATGCCAGATGACAGTGTACCAATGTTGAAGTTGTTGGGGTCGGCGGCCATATTGTGGAACGCTCCGACCATACCGACGACCGTTCCCAAGAAACCCATCATCGGGGCGACAGCGGCGATGGTGGCCAATGCCGACACGCCCTTCTCCAAACGGGAGACCTCCAAGTTGCCCTCGTTCTCAATTGCGGTGCGGATGTCCTCGAGAGGACGACCGAGACGGGAGAGACCCTTGTCGATCATGCGGGCGGTAGGGTTGTTGTTGCTGCGGCAAAGGGCGACTGCGGAATCCAGCTTGCCCTCGTGGATGAAGTCGCGGATGTTGTTCATGAAGTTCTGTTCCTCCTGCGAGGCGCGGTTCACCACCAGCAATTTCTTGACAAAGAAGTAAATGGCGAAAGCCAGCATCAATATCAGAGGGATGATGATCCACAAGCTGTTGACGGCGAATACCAATTTAAAATAAGAGGTTTCTTCCACATGGGGCTCCGCTGCGGCGGCTACAACGCCCATGGAATCATTAACTGTCGATAATAACAAAGTCAATCCGTTCATAGTTTGAAAAAATTTATGCAAAAATACGCTCTTCTTGAATATTTATTTTGTTTCAATACATTTTTTTCCAACATTCCAATGTTTATATTAAACGGACAATAATAACTCGTTTTACCTTTAAATATTGTATTTTTGTTCGTCTTTTTTAGGGAATAGGCAAAAGGGAATAGGCAAAAGGCAAAAGAAGATAGATAGCAGTTAGCAGTTGAAATACAATAGTAGTCTTATAAAGTAGTTATTATAGTGGCAAAGAAATCAAGTACATCTAACATTCAAAAGTTCTCCAATTCGCAGAACGGTTCGTCGGCTAAAAACGGTAGCAAAAAGAGTGCGAAGTCGCGGAAAACCTCTTCTACCTCTCTCAAGGACCGTCTTACTGGATCCAAAATGACCATTTTTTACGGAGTGCTCCTCATCGTGTTCTCCTTGCTGCTCTTTATGTCCATCGTTTCGTTCTACTTCAACGCGCATGAGAATGTGTCGTATGTGGTGGGCGACCGTGCGCAGGACGTGCCCAATCTGGCCAAAGGGGTCGGCGCGATGCTCTCCTATTTCTTCATACAATACTTCTTCGGGGTTGCGTCCATCGGTTTTCCGCTCCTTATATTATTATATGGTATCCGTTTGATCGCCCACCGCGCGCCGCTGCCGCTGGGCCGAACCACTTTCTCCGTCCTCATGACCATGGCGTGGTTTTCCATCACCTTCGGACTTTTTGCCTATAACACGGATAACTCCTTCTTGGCAGGCAACTTCGGCAATTTCATCTGCCAGTTCCTGATCGAACATGTGGGCATGTTCTTCACGGTGGTCATCGACATCGCCTTGCTGGTGCTGATACTGGTTTTCTGCTACGACATCAACTTCTCGGGAGTGTCCGCAGCTATTCAACAATGGGCTGTTAATATCCGGGAGCGCAGAATGGCGAAACGCGCGGAGGAAGTCCGTCAAGTCGTGGGACCTGTCCGCACTCAGCACGAGGACCAACCCGACCTCTATATCACGGATCATGGTGCTTTGAGCAAGGAGTATGCCACCAAAACCTATGACTTGGTGGATAACAAGGAAGAGGATACGCAAAAGGAAATGGCCAACGATGTTTTTGAGCCTGACCTACTTTTTTCTGATCCGGAACGGGAAGAACAGCCGCAAACCGACGATATCCCTTTCGATTTCGTGAATATGAACAATCCGCAGATGGAGGAGGCGATTGATGTAGAAGCAGATCATCTTGCAGAAGAGGATGTTTGCGAAGAGGAGGAACCCGAACAGGCTCTTACGCCTGAAGAGGTGCGAAATCTGGAACCATACGACCCGCGAAAAGAACTCTCCCACTTCGAATTCCCGCCGGTGGAACTGCTCAAAGACTATCCTTATACGGCTTCAACAGAGGAACTGATTAAGAAGGAATTGCTTGAGAACAAGATGAGTATCGAGAAGACGCTGCTCAGTTTCGGCATTGCCATCAAGAGTATTTCCGCGGTGGTCGGCCCGACGGTGACACTGTATGAAATTGTCCCGAAAGAGGGTGTCCGTATCAGCAAAATCAAAAACTTGGAGGATGACATCGCGCTGAGCCTTTCCGCTCTCGGCATCCGTATCATTGCGCCGATTCCGGGACGCGGCACCATCGGTATTGAGGTGCCGAACAAGAACCCGAACATCGTCTCCATGCGCGAAATCATCAACTCCGAGAAATTCAAGAAGAACAACTACGCGCTGCCTATAGGACTGGGTAAAACCATTAATAATGAAGCGTTTGTGGTGGATTTGGCGAAGATGCCGCACCTGTTGGTGGCGGGTGCTACCGGTCAGGGTAAGTCTGTCGGATTGAACGCCATCATCACCTCTTTGCTTTACACGAAGCACCCGTGCGAGATGAAATTCGTGCTGGTGGACCCGAAAAAGGTGGAGTTCACGCTCTATTCCGCCATAGAGAACTACTATTTGGCCACCCTGCCCGATAACGGCGATGCCATCATCACCGACACCAAGAAGGTGGTGCGCACGCTCAATTCGCTTTGTGTGGAGATGGACACCCGCTACGACCTGCTGAAGGCCGCCAAAATGCGCAACATCAAGGAGTATAACGCCAAGTTCTGTGCCCGCGAGCTTTCTCCGGTGGCGGGTCACCGTTATATGCCTTATATCGTGGTGGTTATAGACGAGTTCGGCGACCTGATTATGACGGCGGGACGTGAGGTGGAACAACCGCTTGCCCGTCTGGCACAGTTGGCACGTGCCATCGGTATCCACTTGGTCATCGCCACACAACGTCCTTCCGTGAACATCATCACCGGCAGCATCAAGGCCAATTTCCCGGCGCGTATCGCCTTCCGCGTGCAGTCGGGTGTCGATTCCAAGACCATCCTCGATGCCACGGGTGCGAACCAGCTCATCGGCAAGGGCGACATGTTGATTTCCACCGGCAGCGACGTGGTGCGTCTGCAGTGCGCCTTCGTGGATACGCCCGAGGTGGAGCAGATTGCGGAGTTCATTGAGAAGCAGGAAGAAGAGCGTCCGTTGCTCGAACCCTACGAGCTTCCGGATGTGCCCGAACCCGGAGAAGAGGGTGCTCGCATGGATGTTTCGACCAATCCTAATGAGCTGGATCCCATGCTGGTAGAGGCTGCCACGTTGATTGTGCAGACCCAGCAGGGCTCGACCTCTTCCATCCAGCGGAAACTGAGTTTGGGCTATAACCGTGCCGGCCGCATCATGGACCAGCTCGAAGACCTCAAGATTGTGGGGCCCGGCAGCGGCAGCAAACCCCGTCAAGTGCTGATCAAGACCGAAGCGGAATTAAGGCAGCATCTGGCAGATCTACAATTGCTGTAGAGATGCGATTAATTGCGTCTCTACGATGCCCATAACCAAAAAATACCTATGCGATTAGACAAATACCTTACCGACAATAACTTTTTCTCCTCCCGGGAGAAGGCACAGACCGCTATCAAGCACGAGACGGTGATGGTGGACGGGCGTATTGTGACCAAAGCGTCCATGGAGATTACGGACACGATGCGCGTGGAGGTGATCGACCTCTTCAACAAGTACGTCAGCATGGGCGGATTGAAGCTGGAGAAGGCCATCAAGGATTTCGGACTTGATTTCACTGGGAAGTCGGTGCTGGACATCGGTGCCTCGACGGGTGGGTTCACCGATTGCGCGTTGCAGCACGGTGCTGCTTCGGTGACAGCGGTGGACGTGGGAACGGCGCAGTTGGTGGACACCTTGCGGGAGAATCCACACGTGCTTTCGTTGGAAAACACGGATTTCAGGGAGCTTACCTTTGAACAGGCGGGCAACCATCCGTTCGATTTCATTGTCTCCGATGTCTCCTTCATCTCTTTGACCTACCTTATTCCTTATATAAATCCCTTTCTGAAACCGGACGGACAGATGATGTTCCTCATCAAGCCTCAGTTCGAGGCGGGACCGTCGTTTCTGAGCCGTAGCGGTATTGTGGCGGATGAAAAAGGCTACAAAACCGCCATTCAACGGGTAGTAAACGAGGCCATGACCCATCGTTTCTATTTACAGAAACTCTCTGTTTCCACGTTGTTCGAGAAACAGAAAAATGTGGAGTTTTTGGCGCTGTTCAGTCGGGAAATGTCGCATTATGAGCCTGATTATCAAGTTCTTTTCCAAGAGATTAAGGCGCTGAAGAAACAACTCTGACCAATTTTTCGTATTTTTGCGCCCTCAAATTCATCTATGACAGAATTTCAACAGGTGCATATTATCGGTGGCGGTATCGGCGGGCTTTTCACAGCCGCGCTGTTGGCCAAGGAGGGCTACCGGGTCACCGTGCTGGAGCGCAGTGCGCATCTGGGCGGTGGTCTGCAGTCG
>Ga0265298_10002625_pt1 | contig 24699 bp, 12 predicted proteins | sample AusTroGonzalo_MG_3_FD_193486 | JGI IMG/M metagenome (GOLD analysis project Ga0265298, IMG submission 193486) | Bovine rumen microbial communities from tropical cattle in Woodstock, Queensland, Australia - Gonzalo_01 | ecosystem: Host-associated > Mammals > Digestive system > Stomach > Rumen ...
ACCTGCAGGTCGCTGGTATTGTTGGTGGCAGCTGGTGTCGCAATGCTGTCGGAGTTGAGCAGCCAGCCGTTGTTGGTGGCTTTCTCTAAATAGCTGTCGCCGGTCAGTCCAAAGGCGAAGTCGAGACCTGGAGACATGACACCGCCTGTACGCTGTCCGAAGGCGTCTCCAATGTTGGGCATGAAGCCTGGCAGTGACATGGCATACTGGTCACGATAGCTGATGTTGACGGTACGTACCATCATCAGCAGACGGGCCAGCGACTGGGTGGGTTTATACCACCACTGGTTTTCCAACGGTGGCTTGGGGGTGACGGTGACTTTGACGGTAACACCCGTTGAACTTTGAACGTTGGACGGTGAACGTTTGGCGTTAGGATTGAGGCTATCGTTATCGAGGACGTTCTCGTCGCCCTTCGCCTTCGGGAGGGATGCACTCTTCGGCATGGAGACGCGGATGGTGTTCTGGTCGACTATCTTGTACTTGATGGGATAGCTCTTGCCTTCCTTGGTCCTGGCGGTGACAATGATGCGCTTGGTCTTCTTGTTATGTGTGACAGTAAACGTCGTATCGGGGGTGAGCGTCACTTCCTTTTCGAAGGCGTTCTTGTTCTTGGGTAGCTTGTCGTTCTTACCATTCTTCTCGTTCTTCTCGTTCTTCTCAGAGGGTGCTTTGCCTTTTTCAGCCTTTTCTTCCTTTTCAGCTTTCTCACTCTTTTCATTCTTGTTGTTCTTCTTGTCTTTCTTCTCGTTCTTCGAGATGGCTTTCTTGAAGCGGTCGTTGGTCTTCTTGAGGAATGGGAAGTGGTTGTAGAGCGTCTCCATGTTCAGGTTGCCGTTGATGTTGATCTGACGGTTGTTGGAGATGGTATTGCCAAGGTCGGCACCGTCTTTCAGTTTCGTGCCGCGCACCCAGTTGTAGGTGGCTGTATAGTTGGCATCGGCCGACACCCAGTCAAGGATGGGCAGCTTGTTCAGCGGCAGCTGATAGGAGCCGGTGAACGTCTGACGATAGTTCAGGGGCGTTCCGAAGTGCTTGATGCTGTTCCACACGGAGTCCTTCCAGGCGGTGTAGTGGTCGGGATAAAGGTCTTTGTTGATGGGCAGGTCGCTGTCGGGTTCCTCCACTTCGGCCTGTGTACCCGACTGGAAGTTGAGGTGCAGGTTCTTGGTGAAGTCCCAGCGCAGGGTGAAGTCACGGTTCCAAAGGAACTGCGAGCTGAAGGATACTGGCAGTTGTGAGCCGCCGAGGTTGTCCATATCACGCTCTTGCAGCTCGTTGTAGCTACGGCGTATCTCGCTGTTGAAAGTGAGGTTCTGAGGCAGGTAGTTGATGCCGAAGGCCTTGGGCAGTGCCATCCACTTCGACTTCGATTTGGACTTCTTGAAAGGCTCCCACGTCTTGTAGACGGGTGTATAGGAGTAGTTGAAGGTGCCTCGCCAATCGTCGTCCGTCTCGTAGACGGTGGTCTCGCCTGAGTTACGTGTATGGCGGTGGCTGTACGACAGCGAGAAGTTGGCGGGGTCGTAAGGCATGGGATGACGTTTGGTCTTCACTCCTACCCGAACATTGGTCAACGAGAAGTTGGTGGTGGTGGTCTTGGTGACGGCAATGGACTCAATGCTGTCGCGTTCGTGTTTGTCAAAGGCCGACTCAAGGGCATCGTCCAGTTCCATGTCGGTGTCCAGTGGATTATACTTGGGACTCTTCTCCTCCTTGGTGACAGAATAGTAGATGGGAGCGGTCACCTTCAGTTTGTCGGGGAAGAACTTGCCTAACTCGAAGTTGGTTGTCAGCGAATAGGTCTTGTAGTTATCGGTGGTTCGTGCGGCCACACCTTCCTCCAGACCGCCGAAACCTTCGGTAATCATTTTGCCTGTGAGGTCGACACGGCCAACGTCGCTGAGCTGTACGTTCAAGGCACCTGAGGCTGCCCAACCACCTGTGTTGTTGACGTCCTGCAGGCGTAGCTCGTTGACCCAGATTTCACCTGACTTGACACCTCCTGCCAGGTTTCGAACACCAATCATCATGGTCTTGATTTCGCCGAGCGAGGGATTGCCTAAGATGGCTATGCGGTTGTTGGCATTGTCGGGGTCGTAGTCAGAGAACTCCGTGGTGTAGCTGGCCGTTCCGACGGCACGTGCTTTGTTGCGCTCTTTCTTCAGCTTGGTAAAGACGCTGAGATCGATGTCGAGCATGTTCTCCTTTGGCCATACGGCACGGCAGTCTTCAAGGTTGTACTTGTTATAGTCGTTGCGGTCTGGTGTCAGTTTCAGGGGAATGACGTACTCGTAGTAGTTGTTGCGATAGTCGCTGCCTAAGCGGATGAACACGGCTAACTGGTCGTCTTGAAGGGAGGTCACATCGTCGATGAGGTGGTTGGCATGGACGTACATCTGCAAGTGGCGATACTGGCGCAAGTCAAGGTTGGTGGTCCTGTAGACGGCTTTTGACTCACCCTGCGTGAGGTTCTTCACCATCATGCAGAGCGACTGCTCGTTGGCTTCGGTCAGCTGGGGCTGCGACGGGTCTGTGACACGTGAGATGCCCGGCGGCACAACGTAGTTGACAGGACGACGGTCGTTGTTCTCCTCGATGTTGACGGCGCTAACCTCCAGTGTTCCTGTATTGGATGTGCCTGTCAGCTGCTGGTCGTAGGTACGCCACTCGCCGCGAACCAGGTCGAGGCTACCGAAGCGGAGCACGATGGGCTTGCGGAAGTGGGTGAGGAACATGCGCATGAAGCGGATGCTGGTGAAGTCGCTGATGCCGCCGACACGGTCTTCGTACTGCGACAGGGGGATGCGGAACTGATACCACTTGACGGGTTCTTTCTTGCCGTTGCGTAACGGGGCGGTGTATTCGCGGACGTCGGTGATGTAGTTGTGACCCAGGCGCATGTCTTCCGGACGGATGCTGATCTTATACTCGTAGTAGCGCTCATACTCGTTCAGGGTGTAGTCCTGGTTGATGTCCTCGACGTCGGGATAGGTCTTGTATGACGTGTCGTAGCCCTCGGTCTGCTGGTCGGAGTCGGGCGAGTTGCCCTGTGGCATGTTGATGCGCTTGTAACGTTCGAGAATGCTGGCACGGCGCTGGTCGAAGTCGCTACCGCGGAAGTAGTGGTAGTTGTCATTGGCTGGGTCTTGGTTCCAGGCAGCCCGCACGCTGTCGTTGACGGTGATGCCTGCCAGGAAGTTGGCGTAGGCGGGATAAGCACGCTCTTCCGCGTCGTTCAGACCGTTGAGTCCCACATCCTGGAGGGCACGTGAGCCGCTGGTGGTGGCAAAGGCGTAGGTCTGCGTGGCCTGCACGGGAATCTTACCCCACGCAGTGGTGGTGAACGACGAGGTGCCGTCGACGGGCATGCCGCTCTCGTAGAACTTCTTGCCGTCACGGAGAATGTCCTCGCTGACTTCGCCGAGGTTAATGTAGAGGTCGCCTCCGTAGTCAGCTGCGTCGCCCTGCTGTGAGGAGTAGATGAAGGGGTCGAGGAGCCAGAACTCGATGTACTCGATGTTGGCTGTCTCGAAGTCGTTGGTGTCTAACTTGCGCATCATGCCGCCCCACCGCTGATAGGGGTTGGGCAGTGTTCCGTCCATGTTGACGTTGGTGGAGAGGTTATAGGGGCCGCGTTCCTGCGGATAGTAGGCGAGGTTGAGGATGGGCAGGGTGTTGGTGGCGCCGCTGTAGGTCGACTGGTCGCGGTTGGGATACAGCTCGCTGACATAGACGGCACGCACATAGTGGTTCGACAGTTGGTCGAGGTCACTCTTGATGTGGCTGGGCGTCAGACTGCTGGAACGGTTGGTAAACAGCTGGTCGATGGTGTACCAGGCCAGTAGCGAACGGTTGTAGCTGCTGCTGACAGAGTCCTTGTCGGCATACTCCTTGAACAGCGTGGGCACACTGCTGATGGTCCACGACTTGGGTTCTGAGACATCGATGGTATTCTTGGCATTCTCGAAGTCGTCAATATACGAAGCGTTGTCCTGTGTGCCGCTGGCCTGACCCGCAATGAGCTGTGCAAACTCGCCTGTAAACGTAATCTGCGAGGGTTGGGTACAGTGGAGCAGCGGCAGCCAGTCGAGCACGTTCGTCAGCCACTGGCTCTCGGTCTTCCAGTTCATGTTCACACCCCACAAGGTGTTTTTCAGCGGCTCTGAGCCCATGGTGACCTTCGACGTCAGTGCCTGCTCGGAGAGGTGCTGCAGTGTACCGCCCATTTGGAAGTTTTTGCTGAAGTCGTATTCCCAGTTAAAGCCCACCATTGTCTTACGCTGCATGCCGTATTCAGTGTTTGACTCCAAGGAAACGTTGATGGACGTGCCAGCATCGATGATGCTCTGGTTCAGGATGGTCACCTCGCCTGAAGAATAGTCGACGGTATAGTCCGAACCCTCTGTCAGCTTGACGCCGCCTGCCGTCACTTCGACGGAGCCTTGTGGCACGTTGTATGCACCCAGTGAGATGACGTTGGCCGACGTGCCCTTGAACTGACCCACCAGCAGGTATTTGTCCTTGTTGGTCATTTGCTTGGCAGCAGTTCGGGTGGTGTCGTAGAGTTCCTGAAAAGCATATTTGGTTGCCACCTCTTCCGATACGCCGTTGCGCAGGAGGAAGTTCTTCAGGGTGGTGCCGAAAGGTTCTGCCGAGGGGAAGAACACGCGGCCGTTGGTGACGGTGTATCCCTCTACATAGTCGAAATAGCCGTTGGGGTGCTCCTTGTTGTTGTTGTCCAGACGGTCGCAGCCCAAACCCTTGAGCAGGGTGATGTCCTTTACTTCAGGTATATAAGTAATGTACACGCCCGCGGTATCGCTCTTGTATTTGACATCCAGGCGGAACTTGGTCTTCTCGACGTTCGTTGCCAGATAGTAGACATTCTTCATCATCAGCATCCAGTTGGGCTGTTGCGGATTGTTTGAGGTGTTCTTCAAAGACTTCACGAAGAGGGCGTCGCTGGCCGTTGTGTGCTCTGAGGCAAACTCACCGACTTTAAAGGTTCTGCCACCATAGGTGAACTCGTAAGCCACGGCCAGTACCTGGTCGGTCTGAAGGGTAGTCTTCAGCGAGACGTAGCCGAGGGCCTGGTTCAGCGTGTACTCCGACGAGTTGAGCAGACGGGCAGAAGCTAACTTCTCATAGTCGCGCCCACCCTCGAAGGCTCCTTCAAGCACTGACGATGCCTGGTCGATGTCGCGGGCTGCGGCATAGGTGGTGATGAGGGCGTTGTATTCGCTGTTGGCATCGTTGTCGGGTACGGACGACTGTGTTGAGGGGGTGCCCCACTTCTCCGAACGGCTCTCGCCAAGGTCAGGTAGTGCAATGATGTTACGGCTGTTCGAGGTCGTTCCCGACTTGTTTGTCACCCAGATTTCTATGCGGGTAATCTGGACGCCGCTGGTCAGGTTAGGCAATTGCTGCATGGCGGCATCGTAGCGTTCGCGGAAATAGCGTGACAGGAAGAAGTGACGGTTCTCCTCGTACTCAGCTACGTCAATCTCAAAAGGAGTCAGCTGTGTGCCGCCTTTCGACGAGACGCTCTTCGTGGTGGAGTTCTTTTGTGAGACGACGGTTTGCAGCTTTAGCTTGCCGAACTGCATGTCGGTGCGTAGGCCGAAGAGGCTGCTGGCACCCTTCACCAGCGAGTTGTTCGAGGGGAAAGTGATGTTACCGGCCTCGACGAGCTTGATGATCTCATCTTCTTTACCCTCATAGCGCAGCTTCAGGTTCTTGGTGTCGAAGTCGAAGGTGGCATCGGTGTTGTAGTTCAACGACATGTTCACCTTGTCGCCCACCTTGCCGGTGACGTTCAGGTTGATTTTCTCGTCGAAGTCCACGGCTGTCGTCTTACGGTTACGCTCAGGCAATGACGGGTTGTCGATGTTTTTCATCGTGGCACCTAACTTCAGTTCTGCCGTTCCCTGCGTCTTGATGCGCACACCACCGGGTCCGAATATCTTCTCGGCAGGTCCGAGGTCGAAGTGCATGTCGGCAAACGAGAACTTCTCCTGACCCTTGGCTGCCACGTTCTCGGCATCCTTCTCACGGAAGAAGCGCTCACGTTCACGGCGCTCACTCCACCGCATATACTCCTCAGGGGTCATCAAGATGGGGGTGTTCAGGTATGAGTCGCCAATCTTCGAGCCAATGCGGTAAATGCCTAACGAGTCGTCGTACTCCACCTGCTGCTTGATGTTTTCCGGCATGTGCAGGTCAAGAGCCGATGAGTCGAGGTCAGCCACTTCAATAGGTGTCGTGCGCTGAACCTTCCAGCGGGCTTTTACAACGCTGTCTTCTTCTTGGCTCAAGGCAGTTGGCTTTTGGCTGTTGGCAATGGGCTCTTTAGTTGTCGACGTTGCTTGTAGAATGAAGAGCGAGGAATTTGCTACTGCCACAATGAGTGGCAGCATCAACGGCGTTGCAACAAGTAGTGCTACGACTACTCTACGTATCCACCGTGCGATAGCAAATTTATCACTTTTCATTCTTTATGACTTATACTTACCTTATTTATTTTATTTGCTTCAGTGCCAGTTTGACAACTTGCTCGACGGGCAGGTCAGGCTGATCCTTCAGAATGGCGAGCACCACTTTCTGGGTGGGGGCAGGTGAGAAGCCCAACATGGTGAGTGCCGATACGGCCTCGTCCTTCACCTGGCTGTTCACAGGAGCTTCCATGGTGCCACCGGCAGGAATCTCGTCGGCAATGCCTAAGGCGACAATCTTGTCTCTCAGGTCGACGATGATGCGCTGGGCGGTCATCTTGCCAATGCCCTTGATGCCCTTGATGAGCCGCTCGTCACCACGTGAGATGGCGTTGCACAGCTCGCTGACACTCATCGACGAGAGCATCATGCGTGCCGTATTCGTTCCCACACCACTGACGGTGATCAGCAGCTCGAACATCTCACGCTCCTTCTTCGACACAAAGCCATACAGCATGTAGGCATCCTCGCGAATAGCCTCGTAGACGTACAGCTTCACGTCCTTCTTGCCTTGAATGGCGCTGTAGGTGGTCAGCGAGATGTTCAAACCGTAACCTACGCCGGCGGTTTCCACCGTAGCCAATGCCGGGGTCAGCTCTGTCAGCTCACCCTTGATGTATTCTATCATAGTTTTCCAATCATTGTATTAATACGCTATTATTAACGCACCAAAAGCCCTTTTTATTGTCTTTAATAAAAAAAGTCCCGATAAATAACGCCTTTTCAGCAAATATTTGTACCTTTGCACCCATAAAAACTAATATTAAATAGGATTCTATGGGAAGATTTTATCCAATCAGCCTCTTGCTATGCTTTCTGATGGTCTGTCAGGTGGCATGGGCAGACGAAGACCCAAACGTCATTGTGTTCCAGGAGACGTTCGACCAGAATAACGGAACAGGAGGACGCGATGACAAGTATGACGGCCAAATCGCATCAAGCAACATCGTGTATGACAACACAGGATGGACGCAAAGCTATGTGTATGGCGGCAAACAATGCCTGAGATTCGGTAGCAGTAACAATGTCGGCTCTTGCACGACTCCCGACATTATGCTGTCAGGTGCTACCCATGCGCTGCTGACCTTCAGTGCTGCAGGCTGGGGTGACAGTAAGAAGAACACCCTGACCATCACGGCCAATGACGGTGTCACGCTGTCGGGCGACTGTAACATTACGGAGCTGGTCAACGAGGAATGGAACGACTACTCGGTGCTCATCACGATGGGCTCTGCAACGAGTCTGCAGCTGACCTTTACTGGTAAGCGTGGTTTCTTAGACGACGTAGTGGTACGGACCATCACTACCGTTCCTGCACCCACACTGCCGGACGAATTTATGTTCTGGCCCCAGACGACGGAGGAGAATGCCGAGAAGCTCATCACCCTGATTCCCGTGAGCTACACTACGGTGCGCTACACCACGGACAACACTGAGCCATCGCCCACCAACGGAACGGTAGCCACGATGACAACGAATATCCCCATTCACGGAACAACGACGGTGAAGGCCATAGCCTATGTAGACCAAATGACCAGCAGTGTGGTCACTAAGACCTACACCCAAGGCATGACGGTTAACGGCATAGCTACCTTCAAGGAGTTGGCGGAAGACTCCGAGGCCCGTCTCTATATTGCTGACGATGCCGACGCACGTGTACTGCACGGACATGACGGAAAACAGATGTATCTGCGCGACAACAGCGGAACCATCTGCTTTGACTTCGGCACAACGGCGACGTTCAATCCGGCCCCCGAACATAACCAGCACGTGGCAGGATGGATAGTAGGAAAGAAGCAGACGGTGGATAACCTGACAAAGTTAGTGGCAACGGAAAACACCAACACCAACTACTTAGCTCTGGCTGCACCTGTAACAGAAGCTGACACAGAGCCGACTGAGGTCTACTCCGACGAAGGTGACTACTTCGATTTGTATAACTACGTGGGCGACTGGGTGAAAGTCAATGAGGCACGGACGGATGCTGACGTCACGATAGAGAACACCTTCGGTACCGAGAATGTGGCCAACACATTTGTATACAGACAGCTGGTAGACGTTTCGGGCATTGTCCTCAGCAATACCGGCAGCATGACAAAGGTGGCCCCGGTGGCATATAATAATATCAAGCCCGTGGTCTACGTCATCAACGAGGACAAGATTTTCGTCGGTCCCTCGCAAGACATCCAGCATGCCACCATACGCCTGAAGCGCACGCTGAGCAAAGACTACTGGAACACCTTCGTGGTGCCTTTTAACATTTTTAGTCTTGATGGTGAAATCCGTGAGTATAACGAACTAAACGGCAGCACGATGCACTTCGACAGGACTGATCAGATGATGGCGGGAGTGCCCTATCTTGTCAAACCCAACGAAGACATTGTAGATCCCGTATTCAGCGATGTGACACTGTCGGCTACTGCGCCCGCATTCGTCGATCGTGGCGGCGACTACTATTTCGTAGGCACCTACAGCCCTAAGGAGCTTGAAACCGACAAGACGGAGCTATTCCTGACAACGGCAGGCCGGCTGGCATACCCACAAAATGAGGGCAGCAGCCAGATAAAGGGCATGCGCGCCTACTTCAAGATACCTGAGGGGGCCGAGGCAATGACCTTGACGATAGAAGGTGATAGTGACTCAATGGGTATCTATGCCATTGAGAATGGACAATTGATAAGAAGCAATGAGGTCTACGACCTGCAAGGCCGTAAGGTGAAGCAACCCACGAAGGGTGTCTATATTGTGAACGGTAAGAAAATCATCATTCAGTAAAAAGCTATGAAGACTATGGAAAAGAAGATGTATATGAGTCCAGTAGCTGAAATACTGGAAATCAAAGCACAGAGTTTGCTGGCTGGTTCGCTGGTGGACAAAGGAGATGAGGGTGTGGATGTCATCATTCCTGACGATCCTGAGCCTGGCGACGCAGAAGAAGCTGCCGCACCGGCGTATGAACCCTATAAGGTACTATGGACACTGTTGTTGCTGATGTTGATGACGCTGACAGTCCGTGCACAGAACTACACCACCGTAGAGCCTGCCGGTCCTGCCCCTGATGGTAAGACGCACGCCATGAAGATTTATTTAAGGAATGGTTTACAAATGGAATACACCATAGACCAGCTGAGCCATGTCACCTATCTGCCCGGCATTGGTATGAAGGTGTATCTGAAGAGTGAGACGGTTTCTGTCGACTTCCTGTTCTCGCAGATGGTGAAAGTAGAGTACGAGGAAGACAATAATGCCAACGCTAACTGGAAGGTCGTCGACAACCTTTGGAGTGACTATCCGGAAGCCTGGCGACTGGAATATCCGCAGGTGAGCTACAACAACCTGTCATCGACCATAGAAGGGGCTGAGACGAAGAGTCAGATAGTGGTCAAGCGTACTGATGACTACGGCATCACCTACTCCTTAGAGTGGGACAATGCCAAGGTGGCCAACCGCTGGACGTGCTACGAGCTGCATGAAGGCAACTCCATGTCGTCGGCCAAGCGAAAGGATGACTTCAAGTCAGACCCCGAGGTGGCCGTGTCCTCCCAGCTTGCCGACTACAGCAATAGCGGCTTCTCACGCGGACACCTCTGTCCGTCGGCCGACCGTCTGTGCTCAACCGAGCAGAACAAGCAGACGTTCTTCCTCACCAACATGCAGCCGCAATACCAGTCGCACAACGGTGGACTTTGGAGCCGCTTAGAGTCACAGGTGCGTGACTATGCCACCGATGACAGCTATACTGACACGCACTGCGACACGCTCTACATTGTCAAGGCTGCCACCATCACTGACAAGGTGACTATTGATGGTACACAGGTCGACGGCATCTATGCCTCGAAGTGTAATGATAAGCTATTGGTTCCCAAATACTTCTACATGGCGCTTCTACATTATAATAAGGAGCTGGATGCCTATCAGGCCATCGCCTTCTGGACGGAACACCTGAGCACGACGCAGTCAGTAGCCCACCTTGCCGATTACGCCATCAGCATTGACGAACTGGAGAGGCGCACAGGTATTGACTTCTTCTGTAACCTGCCGGACGAGATAGAGGAGGATATAGAAAGCACCCTCGATCTGGAGTTCTGGCATCTTGAATAGATCATATAACCAACATTCAATAGTAAAGAACAAAGACAATGAAAAAGATTCGTGCAGCCGTAGTAGGTTACGGCAACATTGGAAAGTACAGTATTCAGGCTTTAGAAGCAGCTCCCGATTTCGAGATTGCCGGTGTGGTTCGCCGTAACGGAGCAGCCGACAAGCCCGCAGAACTCGCTCCCTACGAAGTTGTCAAGGACATCCGTGAACTGAAAAATGTCGATGTGGCCATCCTTGCAACTCCCACACGTTCCTGTGAGGAGTATGCCAAGCAGATTCTGCCCCTTGGCATCAATACCGTCGACTCGTTCGATATCCACACCAACATTCGTGGCTATCGTGAACGTCTGATGGCCCTCAATAAGGAGACTGGTACTGTCAGCGTCATCGCTGCTGGATGGGATCCAGGCAGTGACAGCATTGTGCGCACCCTCATGCAGAGTCTTGCTCCGAAAGGGCTCTCTTACACCAACTTCGGCCCCGGCATGTCGATGGGGCACAGCGTCTGCGTACGCTCCAAGGCAGGTGTCAAGAACGCCTTGTCCATGACCATCCCTTTGGGTGAAGGCATCCACCGCCGCATGGTTTATGTTGAATTAGAAGACGGTTACACTCTTGAGCAGGTGACGAAGGATATCAAGGCCGACCCATATTTCGCTTCCGACGAGACACACGTTTTCCAGGTTGAGAGCGTCGACGACGTCCGCGACATGGGTCACGGAGTCAACCTCGTCCGTAAGGGTGTCAGCGGTCAGACACAGAACCAGCGCTTAGAATTTAACATGCAGATTAACAATCCCGCCCTCACTGGTCAGGTGCTCGTCAACGTAGCCCGTGCCTCTATGCGCCAGCAGGCAGGCTGCTACACCATGATAGAGATTCCCGTCATTGACATGCTGCCCGGCGACCGTGCCGACCTTATCGAGCATTTAGTGTAGCTTTCTTAGCTATACATTCCTTTCGCATACCTCACAGGAGAACTCCTTCTGTGAGGTTATTTCTTTCCCTTTAGGAGGAAGGTGGCAAGGAAACCGACGATGAAGATGACAGTAGTGCCGAGGACGATGGCCAGATAGGGGTGCAGGTGGATGCCAGGCAGGTTCCACAAGTCGGCGAGCGAGATCCAGCCAATGACCAACACACCGCAGATGCAACCCAAGATAGCTGCCGTGCGGTTGATAGTCTGAGGAATGCACCCCAGCAGGAATAGTCCTAACATTCCCCCGGAGAAGATGCTGGATAGCGTCCACCACGCGTCGATGATGCTCTCAACTGAGAGCATGGCGATGGCTACACAGGCGCCAAGGATGCCCACGCCGAAGCTTGAGAGTCGCACCACGGCGAGTTCCAGCTTCCGATGCTTGTGATGGTCTTGCGGGTCGTGGTGGCGCAGTCGGTCAGCGACGTTGCGTGCCTTCAGGAAGAACGGGCGGATATAGTCGGTGAGGATAATTGTGGCGGCACTTGTCACGCTGGTTGACACGGTGCTCATGCCTGCGGCAAAGATGCTGGCGATGAGGAGCCCGCGTAGTCCTACGGGTAAGCCGTTGACGATGAAGTAGGGGAACACGTAGTCGGGCTTGGCAGCAATGTCGGCGGGCAGCTCGGCGACACCAGCTTGGTAGTACGAATACAGTGCACTGCCGATGAGGAAGAAGAGTGCCGAAACGGGAATGAACAGATATCCTCCGAAGAGTGCTGAGAATTTCTCGTCCTTATCGGTCTTGGCCGCATGGTAACGCTGCACGTAGTTCTGGTCGATGCCATAGTTCTGCAGGTTGATGAACACGCCGTAGATGAGGCATACCCAGAAGGTAGATGTGGTCAGGTCGCTGGTAAACGCACCCAACGAGAACTTGTTGCCTTCGGGAGAATTGATGGCGATTTGGAAGGTCTGCATGGGGCCTTCGGGCATGGAGAACATCAGGATGGTGAGGCATAGCACGGCACCACCTATCAGTATGATACCCTGGATGGCGTCAGCCCAGATGACAGCCTTCAAACCGCCCATCATGGAGTAGATGATGATGCCGATGGAGGTGAGTATAATGACGGCGTGCAGGTTCCAGCCCATCAGGATGTACATGGGGACCGCCAGCAGGTAGAGGATGCTGCCCATGCGGGCAATCTGCGTCAACAGATAGCAGGCTGAGGCATACAATCGTGCCCACGCTCCGAACTTCTCTTCCAAGAACGTATAGGCTGACACAGAACCACTGTGACGGTAGAACGGTACGAAATACTTGGCGGCAAAATAACTCGCTATCGGAATACTCAGCGAGAACACGAATGCGTTCCAATTGGCGGCAAATGCCTTGCCTGGATAGCCAATGTAGGAAATGCTGCTGACGTAGGTGGCAAAGATGCTCATGCCCACCACCCAGCCGGGAATGCTGTGGCCTGCCGATGTAAACTCGTCTGCCGAACTGCCCTTCTTGAAGAACGAGCAGCCGAAAACGACGACGCCGAGCGTGAACATGAGGAAGATGATGAAGTCAATTGAGTTCATAGTTCATAGTTCACAGTTCATAGTTGGAGCTTTCCGTTTATGATGGGGAGGGCGGAGAGAGCCTGACTAATCTTTTCTCTCTCAGGAGTTTCGAACTTATAGAATGGCGAAGCCACGAAGTCGTCGTTGATGATGCCGAGGAGCGACAGGGCGCACTTCAGCCCTTTGAGATAGCTGGAGCCGTGACGGCCAACGGTATAGATGGTGGTCGAAATCTGCATGATAAGCTGCTGCAGGTCGAGCACACGGTTGATGTCGCGCGAGGAGGCTGCATCGTACATGGCAACATACAGTTCGGGGAACATGTTGGCACCGCCGTTGATGCCTCCGTCTCCACCCAGCAAGATGCACTCGCCCGTTATCTCCTCAGGTCCCACAAGCATGGCAAAATCAGTGCGGTGCTGCATTTTGTACATCACCGATTGGAAGTAGACGGCGTTGGCCGACGAGTCTTTGAAGCCTACCACCTGCTCGTTCTCGGCGATGCGTCTGACGGTGTCCGGGGCAAAGCTCACCTTCACGTGCGACGGCATGTTGTAGAGGAATACGGGCAGTGGCAGCTGTGGCACTAACTCCTCGTAGAACTGCGCCAGTTCAGGTTGCCCTGTGGCAAAGTAGTAGGGTGGGGCAGAGACCACACCGTCGGCACCATAGTCGGCAGCCTTTCTGGCCAGCCTTACGCTTTCCTCTATTGATGTGTCAGTGATGCATGCCAGCAGTGGCAGACGCCCGTTGTTGATGCGGCACGACTCCTTGATCATCTGCTTGCGTACATCGTACGAGAGGCTTTGTTCCTCGCCTGTGGTGCCAAGAACGAAGAGTCCGTGTACGCCCCCGGCTATAAGGTGTTCTATCAGTCGTTCGAGGCTCTCTACGTCGAGCGTCTCATTGTTTACTAACGGCGTGACGAGCGGTGGGATAATGCCGCTCAGTGGTGTCTTGAAATGGGTTGTCATAGTTCAATCTTCACTGTTCACTGTTGATGTTTCATTGTTCACCGTTCTTGGACAGATCCAAGTGTGGCGTTGCAATCACCGTTCAACGTATAAGCGTGCTGGGGATAATCGGTAGTGAAGTGCAGGCCTCGGCACTCCTTACGCTCCAGTGCCCAGCGTGTAATCAGGTAGCCGACGTTGATCATGTTGCGCAGCTCGCAGATGTCGCGTGTGGCTCGTACGCGCTTGAAAAGCCGTTCGGTCTCCTCGTAGAGCATATCGAGACGGTCCCAGGCACGGTGCAGACGCAGGTCGCTGCGTACGATGCCCACGTAGTTGGACATAATCTGGTTGACCTCGCGGACCGACTGTGTGATGAGCACCTTTTCCTCGTTGGTCATTGTGCCCTCGTCGTTCCATTCAGGCACACGGTCGTTGAAGTCATACAAGTCGACATGAGCCAGCGAGTCTTTTGCTGCGGTGTCGGCATAGACGACAGCCTCGATGAGCGAGTTGGAGGCCAGACGGTTGCCGCCATGCAGTCCCGTACACGAGCACTCGCCGAGTGCGTAGAGACGCTCGATGGAGGACTGTCCGTTCAGGTCGACCTTGATGCCGCCGCACATGTAGTGGGCAGCAGGTCGCACGGGGATATAATCGGTGGTGATGTCGATGCCGATGGAGAGGCACTTCTGGTAGATGTTTGGGAAGTGGCGGCGTGTTTCAGCAGGATCCTTGTGCGTGACGTCTAAGCAGACGTGGTCTAAGCCGTGTATCTTCATCTCCTTGTCAATGGCACGGGCTACGATGTCGCGTGGCGCTAATGACAGGCGCTCGTCGTACTTCTGCATGAACTCCTCGCCGTTGGGCAGCTTCAGAATGCCGCCGTAGCCGCGCATGGCCTCAGTGATGAGGTATGCCGGGTGTGTCTCCTGCGGGTTGTGGAGCACCGTCGGGTGGAACTGCACGAACTCCATGTCGGCCACCGTTCCCTTAGCGCGGTAGACCATGGCAATGCCGTCTCCCGTGGCGATGACAGGGTTCGACGTGGTCAGATAGACGGCCCCGCATCCGCCCGTACACATGACGGTGACTTTCGAGAGATACGTGTCGACTTTCTCGGTGACGGGGTTCAGCACGTAGGCACCATAGCACTGTATGTTGGGTGAGCGGCGGGTTACGCGGACACCCAAGTGGTGTTGCGTGATGATTTCCACGGCAAAGTGGTTCTCCTTTACCTCGATGTTTGGACAGTTGCGTACGGCTTCCATCAGTCCGCGTTGTATCTCGGCACCCGTGTCGTCGGCATGGTGCAGGATACGGAACTCGGAGTGGCCACCCTCACGGTGCAGGTCAAAGCTGCCATCGTCCTTACGGTCGAAGTTAACTCCCCACTGCACCAGTTCCTGAATCTGGCCGGGAGCCATGCGCACCACCTGTTCGACAGCGGCACGGTCGCTGATGTAGTCGCCGGCAATCATTGTGTCCTCAATGTGCTTCTCGAAGTTGTCAACAGCGAGATTGGTTACCGAGGCCACGCCACCCTGGGCAAACGAGGTGTTAGCCTCGTCCAGTCCGGCCTTGCAGATCATACACACCTTGCCCTTTCCTGCGCGGGCAACTTTCAGCGCATAGCTCATACCGGCCACACCGGCACCGATAATGAGGAAATCGTACTTGTACACCATACTTTTTTGCTTTTACGTTGCAAAAGTACAAAATATTTTCGTAATTTTGCATGCGAAATGAAGAAAATAACAGTTTTACTCCTTATATTATGGGCTTCTGTGTCTGTGAAGGCTCAGGAAAGCGTGTGCATCAAGTTAGATTCACTGTTGCGCGACCCTATGTTCGAGACTTCACACGTAGGACTGATGGTTTACGACCTGACAGCCGACACGCTGTTCTTTGCCTATCAGCACCGTCATCTGCTGCGGCCCGCCTCTACCATGAAGTTAGTGACCGCCATCACCGCCCTCGACCAGTTGGGCGGCGACTATAAGTACCATACCGACATTTACTATACTGGCAGCATCAAGGACAGCACGCTGATCGGCGACATCTATTGCGTCGGAGGCTTCGACCCCTGTCTGACCACCACCGATGTCAATTCCGTAGCCTTCTACATCGCCCAGTTGGGAGTCAACACCATCAGCGGACGCATCATAGCTGACTGCTCGATGAAAGAAGACCTGGACTTCGGCGAGGGATGGTGCTGGGACGATGACAATCCGGTACTGAAACCGCTCACCATCGGTCGCAAGTATATCTTCACCGAACAGCTTCGTAAGTCGCTGGTTACCAACGGTGTTGCCGTCGATGGCGTTACCCTTGGCGAAGGCCTGCTGCCGAAGGACGCACACATCGTGTGCCGTTGTCAGCACGACATCGACAAGGTGCTGGAGCAGATGATGAAGAACAGCGACAACTTCTATGCCGAGTCCATGTTCTACCAGACGGCAGCCTCCACCGGTCGTCGTCCTGCCAAGGCCAGTGATGCCCGTGGCGTTACGAAGAAGCTGATAGGCAAGTTGGGTCTGGGAGAAGGCCGTTACAAGATAGCCGACGGCAGCGGATTGTCGCTCTACAACTATGTCTCAGCCGAGCTACTCTGCCGTCTGCTGCGCTATGCCTGGCGTTCACCCTCCATCCGCAGCCATCTCGTGCCCGCCCTTCCCGTTGCCGGCATCGACGGCACGCTGAAAGACCGCATGAAGAAGACGGCGGCCGCGGGTAACGTCCGTGCCAAGACCGGCACGTTGACGGGCATCTCCAGTCTGGCGGGCTACTGTACGGCAGCCAATGGCCATGACCTCTGCTTCGCCATCATCAACCAGGGCATTATGAACATCCCCACAGGCAAGTCCTTTCAGGACCGTGTGTGTGTGGTGCTGTGCGAACCAAACGACAAAGACAACCAAACAACCAAGAAGTAAGTCGAATGAACAAGATAACGAAATACGTGATTTTGACGGTGGTATGCCTGATAGTACCCGCCGCACTCGCCTGGAACTACCTGCCCACCGTCATGAACGACTTCCCGAAGGTCTATGAGGTGGTTCACCGCGTGACAGGCATCTACATCACCATTGTAGCTACGTGGTTAGTCATCAGCTTTGCCAATTCGTTCCGACGTTTAGGTGAGCAGCATGCACTGCCCCACCAGCAGTATGTCAACTCGTTCATCAGCGTGCTGAAAATCGTTCTCATCTTCATTGCCGTCATCATAATCGTCGCCATCATCCTCAAGAAAGACCCGTCGACACTTTTTGCCGGACTGGGTGCCGCCTCGGCCATCCTCATGCTGGCCTTTCAGGACACTATCAAAGGCTTGGTGGCAGGTATCCGGCTGACGTCGAACGACATGGTCAGCGTGGGCGACCGCATCACCGTGCCCGCTGCTGGAGCCGACGGTATCGTGGAAGAGATACGCCTGACCACCGTCAAGGTGCGTAACTTCGACAACACCATCATCACCGTCTCGCCGCAGACGCTCGTCGACGGCTCGTTCCAGAACTGGAAGGGCATGAAGGAGAACCAGGGGCGCAAGGCCGTCCGTAAGGTGTTTATCGACTTCCGCTCCATCAGCATCGATGACGATGGCGTGGTCAACCTGACCCGCTATCGTGAGCACATGGAGCACTGGCTGCAGGAACACCCCAAGGTGCTGACTGACAAAATCATCATGGTTCACCAGTTAGACGCCACCCCCACGGGACTCCCCGTAGAGTTTGTCTTCTGGCTCACGGAGCAAGATGCGCTGCCTTTCGAGCATCTCATCTCAGAAATCATGGAGCATGCATACGCCGAGGCTCCTGTTTTCGGACTTACCATTTATCAGCAGTTCCAAAAACAGTGAGCCTTTTCTTCCAAGTTGTTACTTGATGGTAATCCAGACGGCCTCGCCACGGTCCTTGGCCTCGACGATCTTCTGCTTCAGGCGGTGAACCCAGATGCGGCTGTCGAGGACTTTGCCGACTTCGCGGTTCTTGCCAACGAGGATGCAGCCTTCGGTGTCCTTGGCGGTGTTGCCCGCATGGATGCGGATGCCCTCGAACTTCGGCACACCGAGCAGAATGGGAAGCCATTGCTTCATCTTCGGCGAGTACGAGATGACCACGGCATAGCGGCCTTCGGGGATGGCTGAGCGGCCTTTCACCTTGTAGGCGCCGTTGGCATAGTCGCGCCAAGTGGGTTCCAGTGTGTCGCAGAAATACTGGTTCTCCGTGCCTGCCAGATACTCGTCATCTACACGTCTCTGTATGTAAAGGTGACCGATGGTATAGGTCTTGCGTTTTGCTATACGTTCCAATATCAGTTCCATAAACTTTGAGTTTTGAGATTCCTTAATGTGGCAAAGTGGCAATGTGGCAAAGTGGCGAGAGCAGAGCCAAACTTGTTTGAGCTATGCCGAGCCTTAGCCACTTCGGCAAAGCCAAAGTGGCAATGTGGCAACCAAAACCCGCCCACACTTCCCGCTGTCGGCGAAACGTAATCTCAGAGGGCCGGAAATTACGGCTTCGAGGGTGTGAGATTACGGTTCGGTTATTTTCGTCAAATTCGTGCTGAAAATCGGCTGAATTGGAGGGGTGAAATTTGGAAGCGCACTAAAATTGTCGTATCTTTGCAGAGCATTAGGGAAATGCTCTGCGAGTGTGGGCTGCGGCTCAGCAAAGGCCAAGCGAGCTTGCCTCTGCATTCGCTCTTGCACCACCCTTGCAATGTCAAACAATGATGGCAAGGCGCGCAGCTGTCGGAGGGAGACACACGAGAGAAACACACACAGTATTAACAATTAAAAAAACACACACGACTATGGCAAAGATTTTGTATGAAGTGAAACAGAACAAGAACGCGAAGTCGCCGGCTTACGGGAAGTGGTACGGCCGCGTGAAGGCGCTCGAGACGCTGAACACGCGCAAGATGGCGCAGCACATCGCCGAGCACGGCAGCCTCTACACCGCCGACGTGGTATTCGGCGTGCTGGAGAAATTCCGCTCGTGTCTGATCGAGATGCTGCTGAACTCGAAGAAGGTGAAGATTGACGGCCTGGGCACGTTCTACACCACGGTGGAGTCGGACGGCGTCATCAGCAAGGACAAGTACAACACGGCACAGGACATCAAGGGTCTGCACATCCGTTTCCTGCCTGAGCAGGAGCAGGAGTTGAACCTCTCCAGCCGCCAGTTCCTGAAGAAGGCCGACTTCATCAGCGTGGACCAGCTGAAGCCCGACCCTGAAGAGGAGGAGCCCGAGCCCTAAGCAAAACGAAGGGGCGGCCGAATGATACAGCGGATTAATCAGCGAAACCGCCCCCTGAAACAAAGGTGGGAAGCTGCGCCAACATTTTTGGCTTCGGCTTCCCGTCTTGTTTCTCTACATTGTCAACTTACATAAGTGAACAGCTTCTGTTTTCATATTGATACAAAAGTCGCGCGCATGGCTCACGCATGCGTACATAAATATAATATATAGAAAATATTGCGATATTATATTTTAATAATATCACGTTAACATGTTTTTTTCTTGTTTGTGGGCATTTCCCTCGCCTTTATCTTTTTCTTTTGTGTTTGCGGGCACAGCAACCTTGTTTTTTGTTAAAAATGACAATATGTAAAGGAATGGGAGTGAAAGGCTGTCCATTTGCTATCAAAATGAAAGGTAACGGTGCTAATTCTGAGCAAAATGACAGACAGAGTCTTAAATAAGATGAAAAAAGAAAGGAAAATCTTCCGTATTCGGACATTTTGTATTACCTTTGCAGCCAAATATAAGCAAAAAGAAAGTAAAAGTAAGGATAATATGACAAATAGTAAGCAAACTCAAACAAAAGAAGAACTCTGCCAGAGCAGGAACAGCCAGGGACTCTATCAATCCGACTACGAACACGATGCGTGCGGTGTGGGAATGGTGGTGAACATTCACGGCGGAAAGAGTCACGATCTGGTGGACAATGCACTGAAGGTGCTGGAAAACATGGAACATCGCGGAGCTGAGACTCGCGACAAGACTGGCGACGGTGCCGGTATTATGGTACAGATTCCGCACGAGTTTATCCTGTTGCAGGGTATTCCTGTGCCTGAGAAGGGTAAGTATGGAACAGGTTTGATATTCCTGCCAAAAGACGAGAAGGCGCAGCAGGAGATTCTGAGCGTGATGATTGAGGAGATTGAGCGCGAGGGACTCACCCTGATGCACCTGCGTGCTGTGCCTACTAACCCTGAGGTGCTGGGTGCGGCTGCGCGCGAAGTTGAGCCCGACATCAAGCAGATTTTCGTGAAGAGAGGCCCCACCCCCCAGCCACTCCCTGTGAGGGAGGGGAGTGATTACCACCAAGACGAGGAGGCTGCACTCAACCGTAAGCTATATATAATAAGGAAGAGAATAGAGAATAGAATAGATGCTATGACAAAGGCATCTACACCCCTCTCTGCAAGAGAGGGGCAGGGGGGAGAGTCCTTCTATATCTGTTCCCTCTCCACCAAGAATATCATCTACAAGGGCATGCTGACCAGCGGACAGCTGCGTCGCTACTTCCCTGATCTGTCGAACGATTACTTTACAAGTGGACTGGCGCTGGTACACTCGCGCTTCTCTACCAACACCTTCCCCAAGTGGAAGCTGGCACAGCCATTCCGTCTGCTGGCCCACAACGGTGAGATTAACACCATTCGTGGTAACCGAGGCTGGATGAAGGCTCGTGAGAGTGTGCTGAATAGCGAGGCCTTAGGCAACATCAAGGACCTGCGCCCCATCGTGCAGGAGGGTATGAGCGACTCTGCCAGCCTGGACAACGTGTTCGAGTTCCTGATGCTGAGCGGACTCAGTTTGCCACAAGCCATGGCCATCTTGATACCTGAGAGCTTTAACGACAAGAACCCTATCAGCGAGGACCTGAAGGCATTCTACGAGTATCACTCAATTCTGATGGAACCGTGGGACGGCCCTGCAGCCCTGTTGTTTAGCGATGGTCGCTATGCTGGTGGTATGCTCGACAGAAACGGTCTGCGCCCCAGCCGCTATACCATCACCAAGAGTGGTATGATGGTAGTAGCCAGTGAGGTTGGTGTGATGGACTTTGAGCCAGGCGACGTGGTCAGCAAGGGTCGTCTGCAGCCAGGTAAGATTCTGCTGATTGACACCCAGGAGGGTAAGATATACTACGATGGCGAAATCAAGGAGAAGTTAGCTAAGGCGCATCCTTATCGCGAGTGGCTGAACGAGAACCGCGTGCAGTTAGAGAAACTGAAAAGCGGTCGTCACGTAGATAACAGCGTAAAGGACTACGAGCAGAAACTCATCACCTTCGGCTTTGGTCAGGAGGATATCGATAGGACCATCATACCAATGGCAACGGCAGGTCAGGAGCCTGTTGCCGCTATGGGTAACGACACACCGTTGGCAGTCATCTCGGATCGTCCACAGGTGCTGTTCAACTACTTCCGCCAGCAGTTTGCTCAGGTCACTAACCCTGCCATCGACCCTATCCGCGAGGAACTGGTCATGTCGTTGACGGAGTACATCGGAGCCGTAGGAACCAACATCCTGACGCCCGATGCATCGAACTGTAAGATGGTGCGCCTGCCACAGCCAGTGCTGACCAACACCCAGCTGGACATACTTTGTAACATCCGCTATAAGGGCTTCAACACCAAGAAGCTGCCCATCCTGTTTAATATTGAGAAGGGTGAGGAAGGCCTGCGCCAGGCACTGGACAAGCTCTGTCAGGATGCCGAGGCCAGCGTTGACGAGGGTGTGAACTACATCATCCTCTCTGACCGCGACATCGACGAGAAGCATGCTGCCATACCATCGCTGTTGGCCGTCTCAGCCGTTCACCACCATCTGATTAGCGTAGGCAAGCGTGTACAGACGGCCTTGATTGTTGAGAGCGGCGAGATTCGCGAGACCATGCACGCAGCCCTGCTGTTGGGTTATGGCGCCAGCGCACTCTGCCCATATATGACATTCGCCATCCTTGACGATCTGGTGAAGAAAGGCAAGATTCAGGAAGAGTATGCTACAGCCGAGAAGAACTACATCAAGGCTGTAGATAAGGGCTTGAAGAAAATCATGAGTAAGATGGGTATCTCTACCATCCGCTCTTATCGTGGAGCCAAGATCTTCGAGAGCATCGGACTGAGCGAAGACCTGCTGCGCCGCTACTTCGGTACTGAGGTGAGCACCATCGGTGGTGTAGGTCTGAAGGAGATTGCTCGCGATGCTATCCGCTTGCATGAGGCTGCCAAGGAGCAGACCATGCTGCAGAACCAAGGATTGTTCGCATGGCGCAAGGATGGTATCAAGCACGCTTGGAACCCTGAGACCATAGCTAAACTACAAATAGCTTGCCGAACAGGTTCATACGAGAAGTTTAAAGAGTGGGCAAAGTTGGTGGATGAGAAGGATTCTCCTATCTTCCTGCGCGATTTCCTTACATTTAAGAAAGTATCTACTCCCCTCCATAACAGGGAGGGGCAAGGGGGTGGGTCTCCTATCCCTATCGACGAGGTGGAGCCCGTAGAGAGCATCGTGAAGCACTTCGTAACTGGTGCTATGAGCTTTGGCGCTCTGAGCATCGAGGCTCACGAGGCACTGGCACTGGCCATGAACAAGTTAGGTGCACGCAGTAACACTGGTGAGGGTGGCGAGGACAACGCCCGCTATCACTCAGAGGTGGATGGCGTGAGCCTTTCAAGTAAAACCAAGCAGATTGCATCAGGACGTTTTGGCGTGACAGCCGAATACCTGGTGAATGCCGAGGAGATACAGATTAAGGTGGCGCAGGGTGCTAAGCCTGGTGAGGGCGGACAGCTGCCAGGCTTCAAGGTCAACGAGATTATCGCCAAGACGCGTAACGCCATTCCCGGCATCTCGCTCATCTCGCCTCCACCTCATCACGACATCTACTCGATCGAGGACCTGGCTCAGCTCATCTTCGACCTGAAGAATATCAACCCAACAGCTGCCGTCAGCGTGAAGTTGGTTGCCGAGAGTGGCGTGGGAACCATCGCCGCTGGTGTGGCTAAGGCTAAGGCCGACCTCATCGTCATCTCTGGTGCCGAGGGTGGTACTGGTGCAAGCCCTGCCTCAAGTATGCGCTTCGCTGGTATAAGCCCTGAGATTGGACTCGCTGAGACGCAGCAGACACTGGTCATTAACGGCCTGCGTAATCAGGTTCGCTTGCAGACCGACGGCCAGCTGAAGACTGCCAAGGATGTGATCATCATGGCCATGCTGGGAGCCGACGAGTTCTCGTTTGGTACGCTGCCCCTGATTGTGCTGGGCTGCGTGATGATGCGTAAGTGTAATACCAATACCTGCCCCATGGGTGTAGCCACCCAGAACCCAGAGCTGCGCAAGCACTTCCAGGGCCGTTCGGAGTACGTGGTAAACTTCTTCACATTCCTGGCCGAGCAGGTGCGCGAGTACCTCAGCGAGATTGGCGTTCACAGCCTGAAGGAGATTATCGGTCACACAGAGCTGATTGAGGTCAATGCACTCGAAGGTTCCGCTGCCGAGAAATGGAAGACCATCGATTTTAGTCGCCTGCTTTATAAGCCCGACGTCGACCGTCGCGCAGCCTTGTACTGGGATCGTGGCACATTCACCAAGGTCACTGGCGTGAAGGACGAGGAGATTATCAAGGCGGCACAGAAAGCCATTGATAATCAGGAAGAGGTGACACTTGACTACGCTATCAAGAATACAGACCGTGCCGTTACCACCATGCTGAGTGGCGTCATCGCCAAAAAATATGGCGAGGCTGGCCTGCCTGACAATACGATTAACATCAAGTTCAAGGGCTCTGCCGGTCAGAGCTTTGGTGCCTTCGCCGTGAAGGGTGTCAACCTGAAGCTCGAAGGCGAGTGTAACGACTACTTCGGAAAGGGACTTTCAGGCGGTCGTATCTCGATTCTGCCTCCAGCCCGAAGTGGTGAGGATTTCCATGCCGAGGACAACATCATCGCTGGTAACACCGGCCTCTATGGTGCCACCTCAGGCGAACTCTATATCAATGGTAAGGTGGGCGAGCGCTTCGGCGTGCGTAACTCAGGTGCCATCGCTGTCATCGAGGGTGCCGGCGACCACTGCTGCGAGTATATGACTGGCGGACGTGTGGTTGTACTGGGCAAGACCGGCCGTAACTTTGCTGCCGGTATGAGTGGTGGCGTGGCCTACGTCTACGACCCCGACCATACCTTCGACTACTTCTGTAATATGGATATGGTTGAAATCAACCTGGTTGAGGACAGCGTATCGCGCAAGGAACTGCTCGAGCTCATCCGTCAGCACTACCTGCACACAGGTTCTGCCCTCGCAGGTCGCATGCTCGACGACTGGCAGCGTTACGTTCAGGACTTCATCCAGGTGGTACCCATCGAGTACAAGCGCGTGCTGCAGGAGGAGCAGAACAGGAAACTGCAAGAGAAGATTGCCAATATCCAGCGCGACTATTAGAATTGAAAAAATAAAAAATTGAAAGATTGAAATCTTAAAACTTCAATTCTTCAATATTTAAATTTAAAGAAAATGGGAAATCCAAAAGCATTTTTAGAGATACACCGCCAGGAGGCGGGATACCGTCCGATTCACGATAGAATCCACGACTTTGGCGAGGTAGAGCAGACGCTCAGCACTCGCGAACGTAAACTGCAGG
>Ga0265298_10002627_pt1 | contig 24693 bp, 18 predicted proteins | sample AusTroGonzalo_MG_3_FD_193486 | JGI IMG/M metagenome (GOLD analysis project Ga0265298, IMG submission 193486) | Bovine rumen microbial communities from tropical cattle in Woodstock, Queensland, Australia - Gonzalo_01 | ecosystem: Host-associated > Mammals > Digestive system > Stomach > Rumen ...
TTTCAGAATCCATTGAAGCATTGCATCGTTGGCAGATAGATTCTCTATCAGTTGGTCGACAGCCATCTCTTCCACTTCCGTATCGTTGAGCCCCACTCGTAGCGTTGCAATCAGATCCAATTCTCGAGCGAGATTTCGCAATACGCTTTGGAAGAATGAATCTATTGTGCCTACCTTGAAATAGCTGTAGTTGTGTAGTAAATTGTAGAGCGCAACCTCTGCTTGTCTAATCACATATTCCTGTGAGACATCAAGTGCCTCACATACAGCTTCCATATAGTTGTTCGAGGAAGGAAGTCTGTTGGCAATGCCGTATAGTTGACTTAGGATGCGAGTTTTCATCTCTTCCGTTGCCTTATTTGTGAAGGTTACAGCTAATATTTTCCTATAGTCTTGTGGGTTTCGTACAACAAGCTTGATATATTCTGTAGCCAGCGTAAAGGTTTTTCCGCTTCCAGCACTTGCTTTATAGACAATGAGAGGCTTTTTTTCTGTCATTCTTAGTATATAATAAATGTATTCTAATCGATGGAATAGGGATTACCATCGGTGGAAAAGTTCAAAGGTGAATTTTGCGCCAATCTTTTGGAAGTCAAGTTCATGGAAACTGGCAAATAATCCTACCGAGAAGAAACACGTTGAGAATCCGTAGCCCAGTTCATGGTAGGGACGATTGTATTCAATGAGTAGTCCGCTCCAGTAGAAACGCTCGCGCTCTACATGACGTCCTAAAATGGGGATGAATGATGTCATCATCAGTGGTGAATCGTAGCTGACGTTGCTTGATAGGTAATAGTGTGAAATGTTGTATAATCTTGAATCGAGCAGTTGGAAGTCGCCTGTCCAATCATCATCCCATCCTCCAGGGAGATTGTTCACAGTGAAGTTTGCAAAGTCCATGAAATAATTCTTTGCCCGTTTCGTATAGAGACCTCCACCTAATTGCAGATTCAACATCTTCGTGCTAGGCAAATTGATTTTTATCGATGCTTTCGATTCCCATCGTTCATAGTCTAAGTCGAAATGTTTTAATTTTAGTCCCCGTTCATAGTTTATGCTGAGCATGGGTCCCCTTTCCCAAGGTTTGAAAAATAGTCCAATGCTAGGTGCCAAACTCTTATATTTTGTTGCTTTTCCATATCGTTCCATGTCTTGCTTGTTCACAGCTTTTCGGTCGTGATAGATGAGACCGAACTCAGTACGCATCCACTTGTTTAGTTTGACGTTGTTCATGAGGCTCAATTCGTAGTCGTCGAACTCATCAAGTTTTATGTCATCTAATTCAGGCAATTCACCCAATTCGTCTTTCAACTCTTCGATAACAGCAGAGTTGACCACACGATTCCCCACATTGTAGGATAACTCTAAGAAATTCTCTCTCCGTTTGTCGTAGATGTAGCGCAGTGGCACTTCAGCATAAAGTTTCTTAATTTTGAAATTATAACCAAATGTTGGATCAAGACTAAATCCAGAGTTCTTGTCGAGATAGTATTCTGCAGCAAAATTAATTTTGTATGACAAGCCTCGCGATCGACTATAACTCAGATATTGCGGCTTGATGATGGGGGAAAGACGAATGTGATAATGCTCATTCGATACACCGTGACTACTCAGTAGTTCGTCACCTAATCCCATACCAAAATCTGTTAATGTCTTTATTGCGCTTGAAGTCTCTTCTTCTTTCTCATCTGTTTTTTTACCCACTTTAGGATTGTTCATCGAGTCCATATGAGCATAGAGGGCACGTTCCGATTTCGTCAATTTTACAGGGCGTAGTGAGTCAATCAAATGCCGATTACCAGTAACATCAGTTGAGTCGGGCACTTTTTTAGGACTGTTGAATACGGAGGTATAGGATGATGTGATGTGATTCCCCAAAAATTTGAAGTCTACGTAAGTCTTGCACGACCGTGGGAGTTGTGCTGCTCCTATACGACCATTCTCGCGGCTTTCTGAGTAGGTCGTGGTAAAGTTAATCATGTCATACTCACCTGTAATCGTAATATCTTGTATGCGTCCTGTCTTTGTGTTTACAATGATGGTGCCCGATACCAATTGAGTATTGTCGCCCATAAGCGGACGGAAGTCAATTCTCGATGTTCCGTTTTTAAGAATCTTTACCTTGTAACGATAGAAAAAGCGATTCTCTTTGGCCACAGGTGACAGGATATATTTTCCGTATAGTGTGGGTTTGTAGAGATTGGGTACTGCGAAGTTGTCAAGTACTGACATGGTCTCACGATTGTGGGGAATCGTCGTGTAGTACACCTGTCGTTTCATATCGTAGTTGTTGGCGTCTTTGATAGTCATCTTTGAATACTCCTCGCTTAAGTACTTTCGTTCGCCCTTAGCTACGGTGTACATCGACGGAATAAGCCATAGTCCAATGTTTCTCTTGTGTACTTGATAGAAATGTTTTGTGTACACCTGCATGGAGTGGTCTTTCACCTTCGGATTGTAATTCTCCTGAAACGAGAACATACGATTGAGCACTATAGAACTTTCCTTGTCGCGTTGCTTGGTGTTTCCTGCTAATGCGACAAGAAGTAGTAATACAAGACTTATGATGATTCTTAGTTTTTCCACTTTGGTTTCTTCATTGCATGCAAAGTTACACATTTTATTAAACTATGTAACTCGTAAAAGGTTAATTATTGTAAATCAAAGGACATTTGTCTTTGAAATTGACAGATACTTTCAAAATATGTTGTAATTTTGCACCTAAATTAAATCTAACACGTTTCAAGTCCTTTGAAACGAAGAGGAATACCTACATCCTGTAGGTCTTTTTTCTAATTTATCCAAGATTTTATAATTCAATTTTTAACTAGTTATACGTTTGTCATGTATACAAAACAAGAATTAGAGCGTATGGAGCCCATTCAGTTGCTTGGTATTGCAGCAGAAATGGGTATTCCTGTTTCTCAGGATGACGATAAGGAAAAAGTTATTTACGAAATCCTTGATCAAGCAGCCATCGACAGTGCCTCGGATAGTCAAACCGCAAAACGTAAGCGCACCAGAATAACCAAGAAAGATGCGGAAAAGTCAAGCAGTAAGAAAGCTACTGAGGATAATAAAAAAGCTGCTGATAATAGCAAGAAAGCAACTGATGATAAGAAAGCCGCTGAGACTGATAGTTCTCAGGAAGAAGTTACGTCGCCTAAGCGTCGTGGCCGTAAGTCGAAGGCTGAACTTGCTGCTGAAGCTGCCAAAGAGGAACTGGATTCAATTGTCGAGAGCCAGAATATGCCTACTGGGACCCCAGTGGAGATAGAGCAGGATTATATGGACAATAACAATAATCAGGAGTTTGTTCCTGAGGCAATCGAGGAGAATAGCTCTTCATCAGCTGACGGTGCAGATTTGGAGATGCTTGAACGCCTGCAGGAGAAGATGAACCACATGGAGCTACCGGCATCGGCAGATCTGTATGAAGATGCTGGCGACGATGAAGTGTGGGAAGGTGATCCTAATGACGGAACTGATTTCATTCCTATCATCGATCTTCCGATTGAGGATCAGGCTGCTATGCCTACCTTGGATATCTTTGACCGTCCTGTCATTCAACATACTGAACCTACTTACCAACCTATTGGCGTTCAGAACAATATTCCTCAAGATACCTATGATTTTGAAGATCTGATTCCTGGTAATGGAGTCTTGGAAATCATGCAGGACGGCTATGGATTCCTTCGTTCCAGCGATTATAATTATCTTTCATCGCCTGATGATATCTATCTTACTCCTCAGCAGATTAAGAAATATGGATTGAAGACAGGTGATGTTGTTGATTGTACGATTCGTCCTCCTCACGAAGGTGAGAAGTATTTTGCTTTGTCGACAGTGAATATGATTAATGGTCGTAACCCTTCTGACGTACGCGACCGGGTGTCCTTTGAACACCTCACGCCTCTGTTCCCTGAGGAGAAGTTCATGATTTGCGGCAATCCTGCCACGACGAATCCCTCTACACGTATTGTCGATTTATTCTCGCCTATCGGTAAGGGTCAGCGTGCTTTGATCGTAGCTCAGCCAAAGACGGGTAAGACCATGTTGATGAAGGATATTGCTAATGCAATTGCTGCCAATCATCCAGAAGCCTACATAATGATGCTGCTCATCGACGAGCGCCCTGAGGAGGTGACCGATATGGCTCGCACAGTAAATGCTGAAGTAATTGCTTCTACCTTCGATGAGCCAGCCGATCGTCATGTAAAGATTGCCGGCATTGTTCTCGAAAAGGCAAAGCGCATGGTGGAGTGTGGTCACGATGTGGTGATTTTCCTTGATTCTATAACTCGTTTGGCTCGCGCCTATAATACGGTGGCTCCTGCAAGTGGAAAAGTGCTCACTGGTGGCGTTGATGCTAATGCCCTTCAGAAGCCCAAACGCTTCTTTGGTGCAGCCCGTAAAATCGAAGGTGGTGGCTCGCTTACCATTATTGCTACTGCTCTTGTAGATACAGGTTCTAAGATGGATGAGGTGATTTTTGAGGAGTTCAAGGGTACAGGTAACTCTGAAATCCAGTTGTCACGCTCACTCTCGAATAAGCGTATTTTCCCAGCTATCGACCTCGTGCAGTCAAGCACACGTCGCGACGATTTGCTGCATGATCAGACCACGCTCAATCGCATGTGGATCATCCGCAAGTTTATTGCCGAGATGAATCCTATCGAGGCCATGAATACTGTGCGTGACCGTCTTGTTCAGTCGCGCAGCAATGAAGAGTTCCTTATTTCAATGAATGGCTGATTCCATAGTGGAAGAATTGCTTACACAACTGAATGATAGTCAACGCGAGGCCGTCACTTATTGTGATGGGGCCTCGCTTGTTATTGCTGGAGCTGGCTCTGGCAAGACACGTGTATTGACCTATAAGATTGCCTATCTCTTACAGGAAAAAGGATTAAGGCCTTGGAGCATACTTGCGCTGACCTTTACCAATAAGGCTGCACGAGAGATGAAGGAACGTATCGGTCGACTTGTTGGACAGGAGAATGCCCGCTTTCTGCAGATGGGCACCTTCCATTCTGTCTTTGCTCGTATTCTTCGTGCAGAAGCCGAGAAGATTGGATTCAATTCCAATTTCACCATATACGACCAAACGGATGCACGTTCGTTGGTGAAGAGTATCTGTAAGGAAATGCTGCTCGACGAGAAGGAATATAAGCCCAATTCTGTGGCCGAGCAAATATCGATGGCGAAGAACCATCTTATATTTCCTCAGGCATTTCTGTCGAGCTCGCTTTTCAGTACCAAACGTCCGAAGGTGGCCGAGGTCTATGCGAGATATGTGGAACGTTGTCATCAGGCCAATGCGATGGACTTCGATGATCTGTTGGTGCAGACCTATGTGCTATTCGAGCATTACGAAGAGGTGAGACGCAAGTACGTAGAGAAATTCCAATATGTTCTAGTAGATGAGTATCAGGATACGAATTATGCTCAGCAGAAAATCGTGTATCAGCTTACGCGTGAGCGCCAGCGTATCTGTGTCGTTGGTGATGATGCGCAGAGCATCTACAGTTTCCGAGGGGCTAATATCGATAACATCCTGAACTTCCGTGAGGCATACGATGATGCCCGTCTGTTCAAGCTAGAGCAGAACTATCGCTCAACCCAGCTCATCGTTCAGGCAGCCAACAGCCTGATTCGCAAGAATGAACGGCAGATTCCCAAGGATGTCTATAGCAAGAACGAATATGGTGAGAAACTGACCTTGAAGCCCGCTTATAGTGATAAGGAGGAAGCTGTCATCGTCTGCAATGATATCATGCGCATTAAGCGACAGGAACATTGTCAGTATAATGATTTTGCCATTCTCTATCGCACTAATTCACAGAGCCGTTCGTTTGAGGAACAGATGCGAAAGATGAACATCCCTTATCGCATCTATGGCGGCCTTTCGTTCTATCAGCGCAAGGAGATAAAAGATTTGATTGCCTATTTCCGTGTGGTCACCAATCCGAACGATGAGGAAGCCTTGAAGCGCGTCATTAACTATCCTACGAGAGGCATTGGTGATACTACGCTGAACAAGATCATTACTGCAGCCAGCGAACTACGTGTGTCGCTGTGGGAGGTGATTATCAATCTGAGCAAGAATCCTGTGGGACTTTCGAAGGCCACAGTCACGAAGATTGACGCTTTCCGCCAAATGATTGAAGGATGGAAAAGTAGAGTGGGGGACGAAGATGCCTACCAGTTGGGACATGCCATCGTTACAGAGAGTGGTGTTTCGAAGGAAATCTATTCCAGCCGTAACCCTGAGGATATCTCTCGTCAGGAGAACCTGGAGGAATTTCTCAGTGGTATGCAGGATTTCGTAGAGAGCCGACGCGAGGAAGATATGGGCGACCACGTGGCACTGAGTGATTTCTTGCAGGAGGTTGCTTTGCTGACCGATCTGGACAGCGAAGGTGATGGAGACCAAGCCAAGGTTGCGCTGATGACCATTCACAGTGCCAAGGGATTGGAGTTTCCGACCGTCTTCGTGGTGGGGCTTGAGGAGAACATCTTCCCCTCGCCGATGTGTACTGACTCGATGCGCCTGTTGGAAGAAGAGCGCCGACTGCTTTATGTGGCTATTACACGTGCTGAGAAACATTGCATTCTGACCTGTGCCCAAAACCGCTTCCGCTACGGACGAATGGAGTATGACTCCCCATCACGTTTCATCAAGGACATCGACCCATCGTTGTTACATGTGGTGAGCGAAAGCCGTCAATATGATGAAGACTTTGGCACCAGTCGATTGCCTTGGACGCAGAATCCTCGTCCTGTTGCTTCGCAGTTTCGTGCTGACCCCATGCCTCGTGCTGTCGCGCCTCGTCGCCAAGAACCTGTCGTTGAACCGCTCAGCCCAAGCTTCAAACGCCTGCTTAATCAGTCGTCAGGCACTCGTTATGCCTCAAGTCCTGTTTCTGTTCCCGCCGTTTCTTCTCCAGCTTCTTCTGGAAACAGTAACCTCCGTGAAGGTATGAAGGTCGAGCATATTCGTTTTGGTGTTGGTACCATCGTGAAACTGGAGGGCAGCGGTGAGAACGAGAAAGCCACTGTTTCGTTCACCAATGTAGGCACAAAACAACTACTGCTGAAGTTTGCCAAACTGAAAGTGATATAAAAAATATGGTAAATAAAGAAAAAGAGCAAGGATTAATCCTTGCTCTTTAATATTTTTGCAAATTCACCTTTGGCTACGCTGATAGCATCTTTGTCGTTCAGTTGAGGTGCATGATATTCAACGTTCAGATCGCGGTAGCCTTTCTTTCTATAATAGTCCCAATCGGTGAATGTGGTTTTCTCCAAGTCGAACTGAATTCTACGGTCTGAGCCGTTGTAGATATAGCCATAGAAACTATTGCCTCTCAGTTCGTAGTCAACAATATAAACAGGATTCCACTTGGCATCGTCATATATGATGGTGATGTCGCCATCAACGATGAACCACTTGAAGGTGCAGAACGCATAGTTCTCCTGAGGTGAAGAGGTCTTGTAATCGAGTTCGTAGCCCTTTCCGCTTGTGTAATAGGCGTCTTTCGATTCGAAGCCCATCACGGTAGAGTATTCTGAACCTGAGATGCCCCATCGGCTCTGGTAGTATTCTGTAATTTTGCCCTGCCAGTCGCTGTTGCGTAAGGTCGAGGCAATGTAACCGTCTTCGTCGTTTGAACTACAAGATAATGTTACCGAGGTCAGCATGGCAACGAACATCAGATTGATGTAGTGGTACATCTTTTTCATAAAGTTAAAAAGTCAATTTTTAATAGTTAATAATTAGTTGTATAATATAAATATTGATTACTTATTTAATTTTGCGACAAAGGTACAAAATTTTTTTGAAATATAAAACATCGATGACACTTGTTGAACATATTATGTGACTTACAGAACATTGTTTTTTCGTTTTTTATATCTACTTTTGCACCCGAAAAGTGAAGAATTGAACATTATGGAGATTATCGACTTCAAGCCAAGAAAGGGTTCAGGTACTCTGCGCATTTGTGATAGCGACGAGTTGGTGCTGATGGATAGCTTTGCTGGTATGCCAGCTGGCAGAGTGAGACCTTTGGATCATGGCATCATCATTATTTGCACTGCGGGTGCAGCACAGCTGGAGTACGATGGACTGACCGTTCAGCTCAGCAAGAATGACCTGTTTCTTTTCATGGCGCATTCTGTTGTAGAGAAATTTATGTCATCGCCAGATTTCAATTGTCGCCAAGTGTGGTTCTCGCGTGGCATAATGTGGAATATGAATATGTATGCCAAGGGTAGTCTTTCTGACCTGTTGCCACTGAAACGCAACCCCAAGGTTGCGCTCTCTGACAGTGATGTCGCAATGTTCGATTCATACTATCAACAACTCAGTCACCACATGCGTAACAGTTCGCTTGTGCTCTATCCTGACATTGTGCGTTCCATTATCAGCACTTTCCTGCTGGAAGTACTCTCGGTACTGCGTAGAGGGAATGAAAAAGCTGTTGCCGACAGTGTTTCTGTTAATAATAGTCTTCACGGCAAGAAACTTGCTGACCGTTTTGTTCAGTTGGTCGAACAGTCCGACGGACGTATCCGACGTGTCGATGAGTTTGCTCAGATGCTTAATGTGACACCAAAGTATCTCTCTAAACTGCTTATGGAGACTATGCATCGTCGTCCCAGTGTGATGGTTCATTTCTTTACGCTGAAAGCCATTGAGAACCGTTTGCGCTTCACCGATATGACCATGCAGCAGATTGCCGACGACCTGAAATTTCCCAATGCCTCGTTCTTTGGCAAGTATTTCAAGGAACACTCAGGTATGACTCCTATGGAATATCGCATGAAGTATCATAATAAGGATAATCAATAACTATATATGCTACAAAAAATCAACACACTAATAAATCGAATATGACACTCATCAAATCCATATCAGGAATATATGGCACCATCGGAGGCCGCTCCGGCGACACGCTGAATCCTCTTGACATCGTCAAGCTGACCTCAGCATTTGCACAGTTCGTCGGTGGCAAGAAGATTGTCGTCGGTCGCGATGGTCGTATGTCCGGACCTATGGTGCGCAACATTGTTGTAGGCACACTTATGGGCATGGGCTATGATGTCATTGATATTGGCTTCGCCAGCACACCTACTACTGAACTGGCTGTCCGCATGACAGGGGCCGATGGCGGTATCGTTATCACAGCCTCCCACAATCATTGTCAGTGGAATGGACTGAAGCTGCTCAATCGTGAGGGCGAATTCTTGACACCCTACGATGTAAAAGAGCTGATGGCTCTTGTTAAATCGGAGGAATTTGTCTATGCCAATGTCAAACAATTAGGACAACTAACAATCAACAAAACCTATAACCAGCGCCACATCGATGCCGTCTTGAGATTAAAGTTGGTTGATGTCGATGCTATCCGTCAGCGGAAATTCCGCGTCTGTGTTGATACTGTCAATTCGGTTGGTGGTATCATTCTTCCTCAACTGTTTCAGGCTCTCGGAGTCGATTATGAGATGCTGAATGGTGAGTGTACAGGCGCATTCGCTCACAAGCCAGAACCCATCGAGAATAATCTCTTGGGTATTATTAGTCGCATGAAACAAGAGCATTTTGATCTTGGAATCGTAGTCGATTCTGATGTAGACCGACTGGCTTTTATCTGCGAAGACGGCACGATGTTTGGCGAAGAATACACACTGGTCAGCGTGGCCGACTATGTGCTTAGTCACACGCCTGGCAACACTGTTAGTAACCTTAGTAGTACGCGTGCGCTACGTGATGTAACGCTACGCCATGGAGGACAGTATTTTGCCTCTGCCGTTGGCGAGGCTAATGTTACGGCCGTGATGAAAGAAGTAGAGGCTGTCGTCGGAGGTGATGGCAATGGCGGTATTATCTATCCTGAGTGTCATTATGGTCGTGATGCTTTAGTAGGTATTGCCTTGTTCCTCAGTAGCTTGGCTCAGCAGCAGCTTACCGTCAGTCAGTTGCGAGCCACCTTCCCTGACTATCAGATTGCAAAAAACTCCATCGGCCTCATGCCTGATACCGATGTCGATGCTATTTTCAAAAAAGTCAAAGAACGCTTCTCTAAAGATAAAAGCGCACACATTAGCAAGATTGACGGTATGAAGATTGATTTCCCTGATCGTTGGGTTCATCTGCGCAAGTCAAACACTGAGCCTGTAGTGCGTGTTTATAGTGAGGCATTGACGATGGAACGTGCAGATATTCTGGGTAGTCAATTCATGCATTTGTTTTACGACATGCAGAAGGACTTTGTGCTGAACGGTGAATAGATTTGTGGAGGCAAATGCGTCATTCACTGGGAGCGTTTGCGTCAAACGCTGCGAGTAAAGACGGAAATTGCAATTCAAACGACCACCAAATGTTATTTCGTTATATGTGTTGTGCTCGCTTATTTCTTACCTCTAACTTATGGTAGAAGGAAATGTTATAGTTTGACCTTAGTCTTGCTGGCCTTTCCTTCATTGTGGATTCGGTTCAAGGGAGTGACTACGAAAGTGTATTTGGTCTTGCCGTTCTCATAGGGTAGTTTGAAAAGCGGGTTAGAAGTGATGCCTACGATATGAGAAGCATCATTGGTGTTGATTTTTTCGCCTTTAGCAAACTGATAGACGACATACTGGGTGGTCTGTTCAGCCCATTTATTGGACTCCTTTGGAGCTGTCCAGAACAGATAATAGCCATCGGGCATCCACAGCGTTTTCAGCTTCTTGGGAGCTTTCGGCGCATGCTTGTCGATGAATGGCATATTGGGTTGGAGCGCAGGGAATTTCCAGTATTTGTTGCGTAACATAGTGCCATAGTTGCCGATATTATCGACGGCAGCTTTGGCATACCAGAGTACGGTGCCCTTCACATGGGGCAGTTCGTCGTGCAGACGGTACTTCTCAGCCTGTTGATGGATGGCGGGATTCTTGAGATCGGCATACTTCACTGTGCGCTCAATATCCTCTCCGATATACAAGGGGCGGTTAGCTGCATGCTGATTCCACCAGCGAATGAGTGTGTCGTAGTCAGCTGCCTTATTGCCGATTTCCCAGTACAGCTGGGGAACACAGTAGTCCACCCATCCGTTGTTTACCCACAGAAGGATGTCGGCATACAACTGGTCGTAGTTCTGCAGACCGTTGGTCTCACTGCCGATAGCTGCGCTTTTTTTATTGCGATAGATGCCAAATGGCGACACACCGACCTTTACCCAGGGCTTGATGGCGTGAACCGTCTCGTAGAGTTGCTTGACAAACATACTCACGTTATAGCGACGCCAGTCGCCACGGTCCTTGATGCCATTGTTATACTGGTTGTACTGCTGGTCGTCAGGAATATCGATGTCTGCAACAGGGTAGGGATAGAAATAGTCGTCGTAGTGGAGACCATCGATATCGTAGCGCGTCACGATGTCGGCTACTACCTTACAGATATAATCACGGCTCTGAGGAATACCAGGATTCAGAATTTCCAATCCGTCATAATCGAAACAAAGGTTGGGGTGGGTGATGGTGATATGCTTGGCATCGACCTCCGTGGTGCCCTTGGTCTTTGCGCGATAAGGATTGATCCATGCATGGAGCTCCATGCCACGCTTGTGACACTGCTCAATCATCCATTGCAACGGGTCCCAATAAGGTGAGGGAGCAACACCTTGCTTGCCTGTAAGAAAACGGCTCCAGGGCTCCAGCTCGCTCTGATAGAGCGCGTCGCACTCAGGACGCACCTGAAAGATAATGGCATTGACACCGTCCTTCTTGAGCTCATCCAACTGGTAGGTCAGCGTCTGTTGCATTTTCTCAGTGCTTAATCCTTCGAACTGACGGTTGACACACTGAATCCATGCACCACGGAATTCGCGTTTGGGCTGGGCTTTTATTTTTATGATGGATGCGTTACAAAAAACGAATACTGTGAGCAGAAGCCATATGGCTTTTATTTTGAAAACCTGAATCATCTTGATATATGTATATATGATTTTATAATTAGTGTCTGAAATCCTTCATTGCGCGATCCATTTCGCGACGGTCCTCCTTCTCTTTCAAGGTCTGACGCTTGTCGAAGGCCTTCTTACCTTTACAGAGTGCAATATCGACTTTTGCGCGTCCGTTTTCGTCAATCCAGATGAGTGTGGGGACGATAGTGTAACCCGTTTGGCGGGTAGCGCTTTCAAGTCGATTGATCTCTCTTCTTGTGAGCAAAAGCTTTCTATCTCGCTTCTGCTCGTGATTGTTGTAAGAGCCATAGAAATAGGGACTTACGGACATTCCTTTAACCCATAGTTCACCTTGAATAATCGTGCAATAGGTGTCCACGAGCGAGGCCTTGCCAGTTCGGATCGATTTGATTTCTGTGCCGGTGAGAACAATGCCGGCAGTGAATTCCTCGATGAAAAAATATTCAAAGGAGGCCTTCTTGTTTTTTATCTGTATAGGACTCTTTTTTCGGAGTTCCTGTTCTGTCTTGTTCATTCTTCGATGGTTGCAAATTTTTCAATATTTTCATCAATATAACGGGCAATCTGCTCCGTATATTGTTCTTCGTTTTCTACGAATTGATCGTCGAAATCGTCAAATTCGGGATACTGTTCGAACAGTGCCATGAACTCCTCGTCGGTATAGTCCTTTTCAATTTCCCGACCATACTTAGCGTAAAGCGTGTGGGCGTCGTAGATGAGCTTCGACAGTTCGCGCATCTTCCACATCTTGTTGAGTGCTTTGGCAAAGGGATTCTTGAAGATGAACGGACCATAACCGTTGTGGATGAGTTGTATAAAGCCGCCGTCCATCACTTCTTCATGAAGCGTGTCCCATGCCAGAAGGGTCATTTGGTCAGCATTAAGCTGGCTAATCGTCTCTGCTGTGGGCTCGCCTCCAATAGCGTTGCGTATCGCTGACACAAATGCTCCAACGAAGGTGTCCATGCCTTCTTCGGCTGCTTTGCGCAATTTGGTATCCTTGATAATTATCTCTTTCATGTGTTTAGGGGCGTTGCTGCTGATTTTTTTTTATGCAATCACGGCGCAAAATTAGCGATTTTATTTTAAACAGCAAAATAGAATGTTAAAAAGTTGCAATTCGTGGTAAATGATTTCCCTTTTTTATTGCAATTTAAAATAATTGTTGTAAATTTACACCCAAAATCTTAAACAATAACTAAAATTATAATCAAAACTAACAAAAATGAAGACACTGAAAGGTTCATTGTTAGGCCTTGGCGCAATGGCGCTGATGCTTGTTTCGTGTGATCAAAAGCCTGAAGTTACATTGACTACTTCCGGTCTGGATGCATCAAAGTTTGATACTATCATTAACGAGAAGCCCGTGAAGCTTTACACGTTGAAGAACCAGAACGGTATGGAAGTGTGTGTAACCAACTACGGAGGTCGTATCGTCTCTCTTGTAGTAAACGATCGTGATGGCAATCCTACTGATGTGGTGCTGGGATTCGACAATATCGCTCAGTATGCTGATACACTGAATACTCCAACCGACTACGGATCGTCTGTAGGTCGTTATGCTAACCGCATCAACCTAGGCAAATTTACCCTTGATGGTGTTGAGTACCAGTTGAAGCAGAATGATCGTCATCCTGGCGGACGTAATCACTGTCTGCATGGTGGCGGCACTACGGGATGGATGAATCAGGTGTATGATGTTGTTGAAGTGAATGACTCACTTATTAAACTTCAGATTACCGCTGCCGATGGCGAGAATGGATTCCCTGGCAATGTGGTTGCTACAACTACGTATAAGGTTACAGCAGACAATGTGCTCGATATCGTATGGGAGGCAACTACCGATAAGCCAACCATCATCAATCAGACCAATCACAACTATTACAATCTGAGTGGTGATCTGGAGAACGCAGCCTACGATCAGGTTCTCTATGTCAATGCCGACTCCTTCACTGAGAGCGACGAGAGCTATATGCCCACTGGTAAGATTCTGTCTGTAGAGGGTACCCCAATGGACTTCCGTACTCCTCATGCTGTAGGCGATAGCATTAAGTCGGCTTACTATCAGACAGCTAATGCTCATGGTTACGACCACAACTGGTGTCTGAACACCAATGGCGATGATACACAGGTATGCGCATCTCTCTATAGCCCAAAGAGCGGCATTTTCATGGAAATGTTCACCAACGAGCCAGGTGTACAGGTATATAGCGGCAACTTCCAGGGTGTTGGCGGCGAGGAAAATGTCGTTCGCAAGCTTGGTAAGAAATATCCCCAGCATGTAAGCGTTTGTCTGGAGAGTCAGAAGTATCCTGATAGCCCCAACCATCCTGAGTGGGCAAGCCCTGTAGTTACTCCTGAGAAGCCTTACTACAGCCACGCTGCTTATAAGTTCTCTATCAAGTAAATTTGTTGTTGACGATTGTAATAAGCAATGATGGCTCAGACGGAAAACGGTAGCAAGAGCTACTTGATAAGTATTGTCATGGTGGCTGTGTTGGGCGGACTTTTGTTCGGCTACGATACAGCCGTCATTTCTGGTGCAGAAAAGGGATTGCAGGCTTTCTTCATGGAAGCGAAAGATTTTGCCTATACGGATGGCTGGCATGGATTTACTTCAGCCAGTGCGTTGATAGGCTGTATCATCGGTTCAGCCCTGTCTGGATTCTTGGCAACGAACCTAGGACGTAAGCGCTCGCTGATTGTGGCAGGCTTGCTGTTCTTCATCTCTGCTTTAGGTTCGATGGATCCTGAATTCCTGTTCTTTAATTATGGTGAACCTACCTATTCACTGCTGATTATGTTCAATATCTATCGTGTGATTGGTGGTATTGGCGTAGGTCTTGCCTCGGCTATCTGCCCGATGTATATTGGTGAGGTTGCCCCTTCTAATATTAGAGGTATGCTGGTTTCATGGAACCAGTTCGCCATCATCTTCGGTCAGTTGGTTGTTTACTTCGTGAACTTCTTCATTCTGGGCGACCATATCCAGCCGCTCGTCGAGGAGATGGGCAAGGGTATTGCAGCTATCAACCCTGCAGCGCAGTGGACGGTGACAACCGGTTGGCGTTATATGTTCGGCTCTGAAGCAGTTCCTGCAGGACTCTTTGCGCTGCTTATCTGCTTTGTCCCTGAGACTCCACGTTATCTCGTATCTATTGGCCGCGATGATGTGGCTTCACGTATTCTTGCTAAGATTAATGGCGAGAGCAAGGCTGCTCAGATTCTGCAGGACATCAAGGATACAATGGTTGTGAAGACCGAGAAGCTCTTGACCTATGGTGCTATGTGTATCTTCGTGGGGATTATGCTCTCTGTGTTCCAGCAGGCCGTTGGTATCAATGCTGTGCTTTATTACGCTCCACGTATTTTTGGTGATATGGGTATGGATGATCCTATGATGTTAACAGTTTTCATGGGTGTAATCAATATCACATTCACACTGGTCGCTGTATTCACTGTCGAGAAGTGGGGACGTAAGCCGTTATTGATTTCTGGTTCGTTAGGAATGGCTCTTGGCGCTTTGGGCGTGGCTCTTACTTTCGGTCATGAAGGTATGGGGCTCTTCACTGCGGCAAGCTTGCTTGTCTATTCGGCTTCGTTCATGTTCTCATGGGGACCTATCTGCTGGGTACTCATCGCTGAGATTTTCCCCAACACTATCCGTGGTGGAGCCGTAGCTATTGCAGTCGCTTTCCAATGGATTTTCAATTTCATCGTATCGTCAACCTTCGTGCCTATGTTCAATATGCACCTCAGTGAGGGTGATGATTTCGGTCACTGGTTCACCTATGGTCTCTATGGTCTTATCTGCGTATTGGCTGCCATCTTCGTTTGGAAGCTTGTGCCTGAGACCAAGGGTAAGACACTGGAAGACATGACCGCTATGTGGAAGAATCGTAAATAAAATAACTAATAATTAAAAAAAACTATGAACTGGAGTTCACATGAATTTATTTGGCTTGACTGGGTAGTGCTCATCGTCGGCCTTTTAGGAGTAGTGGCAGCTGTATGGTATGCCATCTGGAAAGACAAAAAAGCCCAACAGGGCGAAGACTCATCTGCTTACCTCTTCGGTAAGGGCGAGCCTTGGTATGTTATCGGTATGGCAATCTTTGCTGCCAACATCGGCTCAGAGCACTTGGTAGGTCTGGCTGGTACTGGTGCAAAGGACGGTGTAGGTATGGCTCACTGGGAGATGCAGGGTTGGATGATTCTGATTCTTGGTTGGCTGTTCGTACCTTTCTATCAGCTGCTCATCAACAAGATGGGTAAGATTATCACTATGCCTGACTTCCTTAAGTTCCGTTATACCCAGCGCACAGGCTCTTGGTTGTCAATCATTACTTTGGTTGCCTACGTGCTGACTAAGGTCTCTGTGACCGCATTTACTGGTGGTATCTTCTTCAAATTCTTGCTTGGCATCCCCTTCTGGTATGGTGCTATTGGCCTGATTGCCATTACTGCCGTGTTCACTGTGTTTGGTGGTATGAAGGGCGTGATGACCTTGTCAACCATCCAGACACCTATTCTTATTATTGGTTCTTTCCTCGTGCTTTTCCTTGGACTGAACATGCTGGGTGATGGAAGCATTACTGCAGGATGGTCAGAGATGATGCGCGTCTGCAATGCTGCTCATGATGGTTTCGGAACAACTCACATGTTCCACCCCGATCCTGCCGATCCAATGTATCCTCAGTTCCCTGGCTATGTAGTGTTTTTGGGCGCTTCTATTATCGGTTTCTGGTACTGGTGTACTGACCAGCATATCGTTCAGCGTGTACTTGGTCAGGTACCTGGTGAGGACAATAAGGAAGTGATGAAGCGTGCTCGTCGTGGTACAATCGCAGCTGGTTTCTTCAAGATTCTTCCTTGCTTCATGTTCTTGATTCCTGGTATGATTGCCTATGCTCTCTCTTTGAAGGCTGGAAGTGGTATCGAGATGGATATCATGAACCACGAGTCTACTGACGGTGCTTTCGCTATGATGGTGAAAAATATCCTGCCTGCAGGTATCAAGGGTATCGTAACCATCGGTTTCGTTTGCGCCCTTGTAGCTTCTCTGGCTGCTTTCTTCAATAGCTGTGCAACACTGTTTACTGAGGACTTCTACAAGCCTATGAAGAAGGGCAAGAGTGAGGCTCACTACGTATTCGTAGGCCGCACTGCTACTGTAGTAGTCGTATTGCTGGGTCTTGCATGGATGCCTATTATGATGAACATGGGTAACCTCTATTCTTATCTGCAGGATATTCAGTCACTGATTGCTCCCGCTATGGTGGCTGTGTTCACACTGGGTATCTTCTCGAAGAAAATTACCCCGAAGGCAGGTGAGTGGGGCTTGATTGGTGGCTTCCTAATTGGTATGATTCGTCTGGTTACCAATGTCGTTACTGACTCTGGTAAGGCAGCTATGGATGGTGCGTTCTGGGAGAATACTGCATGGTTCTGGCAGACCAACTGGCTTATCTTTGAGTGTTGGCTGTTGGTATTTATCATTCTGCTGATGGTTGTAGTGAGCTTCTTCACACCTGCACCCACCAAGGAACAGGTTGATGCTATTACCTTCTCTGCTGATTTCAAGAAATCTATCAAGGAGAGCTGGGGCGCATTCGATATCATTGGAACACTGATCGTTATCGGTCTCTGCGCTTGCTTCTATGCTTACTTCTGGTAAATCATTTGAATAAGTATGACATATTATAACGAATATCCGAAAGTCTGGGTATCAGTCGATTGCATCATCTTTGGTTTCGAAGAGAACCAATTGAAGGTGCTTATCGGTCGACGAAAGATGGATCCTGGTCGCGACGAATGGAGCCTCTACGGAGGCTTCGTAGCCGCTGACGAGAGCATCGACGAGGCTGCCGAACGCACGTTGAAAAATCTAACTGGTCTGCACAAGATATTTATGCGTCAGGTAGGAGCATTCGGACGTGTCGATCGTGACCCGGGTGAACGCGTTATCTCGATAGCCTATTATGCACTCATCAACGTAAAGGACTATAGCGAGAAATTGCGTAGGGAACATGGGCTTGAGTGGGTGAGTATCAACGAACTCCCTCAACTCTATTCTGACCACAATGAGATGGTGCAGAAAGCATGGCGCATGATGAAACTGAAAATGAAGACAGAGCCTATTGGTTTCCGTCTTCTTCCTCAACTCTTCACACTCACTCAACTCCAGCATCTCTATGAAGCTGTGGGAGGTGAGGAGATTGATAAGCGTAACTTCCGCAAGCGTATCAAGGAGATGGACTTCATTGAGAAGACTGATCTCATTGATAAACTTACGTCTAAGCGCGGTGCTTCCTTGTATCGTTTCAATAAGAAGGTGTACAAAGAAGATCCTAACTTTAAACTGTAATTACTATGTTAGAAGAACTCAAACAGAAAGTTTTTAAAGCCAACCTTGATTTGGTAAAACAAGGATTGGTAATCTTTACATGGGGTAATGTGTCAGGTATCGACCGTGAGAAAGGTCTTGTTGTCATCAAACCCTCTGGCGTGAGCTATGATGAGATGAAGGCAAACGATATGGTCGTTGTTGACCTTGAGACTGGAAAGGTTGTTGAGGGCGATCTTAACCCATCGTCTGACACACCTACCCATCTTGTGTTGTATAAGGCATTCCCCAATATTCAGGGTGTCGTTCATACTCACTCAACTTATGCAACTGCTTTCGCACAGGCAGGTAAGGATATTCCTAACATCGGTACCACGCATGCTGACTACTTCTACAAGGATATTCCTTGCACTCGTGATATGACGAAGGCCGAAGTTGAAGGACAGTATGAGTTGGAGACTGGTAATGTGATTGTCGACGAGATTTTGAATATCCGCAAGATTAATCCTGACCACACGCCAGCTGTTCTGGTGAAGAATCACGGTCCGTTCTCGTGGGGTACATCTCCTGACAATGCTGTTTATAATGCCAAGGTGATGGAGCAGTGTGCTAAGATGGCTTTTGTTGCTTTCTCAGTAAATCCTAACCTGACAATGAACCCACTGCTCGTGGAGAAGCATTACAATCGTAAGCATGGCCCTAATGCTTACTATGGACAGAAAGGACAGAAACACTAATTATAAACAATTTTTATTATGAAAGCATTCGAGAATTTAGAAGTATGGTGGGTAACTGGTGCCCAGTTGCTTTACGGAGGTGACGCAGTCGTTGCAGTCGATGGTCACTCAAAGGAGATGGTTGATGGTCTGAACAAGAGCGGAAACATCCCCGTGAAGATTGTATATAAAGGAACTGCTAATAGTTCTAAGGAAGTAGAGCAGGTGATGCTTGCTGCCAATAATGAAGAGAAGTGTATCGGTATTATCACTTGGATGCACACATTCTCTCCTGCAAAGATGTGGATCAAGGGCCTGCAGGCTCTCAAGAAGCCTTTGCTTCATTTCCATACCCAGTACAATGCAGAAATCCCCTGGGATAGTATTGATATGGACTTCATGAACCTGAACCAGTCGGCTCACGGTGATATCGAGTTTGGACATGTCTGCACTCGTATGCGTATTCCTCGCAAGGTGGTTTGTGGCTACTGGAAGGATGCTGATGTTCAGAAGAAAATTGCTGTTTGGGCACGTGTAGCAGCTGGTGTTGCTGATGCTCACAACGTACGCTGTCTGATGTTCGGTATGAACATGAACAATGTTGCCGTTACCGATGGTGACCGTGTAGAGTTCGAGCAGCGCATGGGCTACCATGTTGACTACTATCCAGTATCTTCTCTGATGGAGTATTTCAAACAGGTTACTGATGCCGAGGCTGACGCTTTGGTTGAAGAGTACAAGAAACTATACACCATCAAGATTGACGAGAGCGGTGAAGAAGTGTACTGGCAGAAAGTGAAGAACGCTGCAAAGGCTGAGATTGCTCTGCGTCGTGTACTGAAGGATGAAGGTGCAACAGCGTTCACCACAAACTTCGACGATCTGGGTGATGCCGATATCGATGCTCCTGACTTCTGTGGCTTCGACCAGATTCCAGGCCTCGCTTCACAGCGCTTGATGGAAGAAGGTTATGGCTTTGGTGCAGAGGGCGACTGGAAGACTGCTTGTCTCTATCGTACCCTTTGGGTTATCCAGCAGGGTATGCCTATCGGCTGCTCATTCCTAGAGGACTACACCCTTAACTTTGCTGGCAACCAGTCATCTTGTTTGCAGAGCCACATGCTTGAGATTTGTCCTCTTATTGCTACTGATAAGCCCAAGTTGGAGGTTCATTTCCTTGGTATTGGTATTCGTAAGCAGCAGACTGCTCGTCTCGTGTTTACTTCAAAGACCGGCCGTGGTATCAAAGCCACTGTTGTCGACCTCGGCAACCGCTTCCGCCTGATTTCTCAGGAGGTAGAGTGCATCGAGCCAAAGCCCATGCCTCATCTGCCCGTAGCTTCTGCCCTTTGGGTTCCTCAGCCCACCTTCGAGATTGGTGCTGGCGCATGGATCCTTGCTGGTGGTACTCATCACTCGGCATTCTCTTACGACATCACTGAAGAGTATTGGGAAGACTTCGCTGAGATGCTAGGTATCGAGTATGTAAAGATCAACAAGGACACCAAGACCTACGAGTTCAAGCAGCAGCTGCAGAACAACGAGGTCTACTACATGCTGAACAAGGCATTGAAGTAATTAAGATTAACAATCTATTGGGAGCAGTCGGTTCATATCGGGTGCTCCCTTTCTATTCATATGAAAAATCTTTTGACAATTTTAGTCTTGGGGATGTTAGTATGTACTACATCTAATGCACAAGATGAACCAAAATTGATAGTGAAGCCTTCAGGACGTATCCTGTTTGACGCTTCTTACGTGAATGCACAACATCAGGAGGATAAGTTAAACAGTGGTGTTGAAATCCCTGATATGCGTATTGGCGTAGGATTCAGCTACGATTGCTGGAAAGGAAAAATTGATATAGGGTATGCATATGGTAAGGTGAATATGAAGGATGTGTGGCTACAGTACGATTTTGACCCACATAACTTCATCCGTGGTGGCTACTTCATTCATCAGTACGGCTATCAGAGTTGCACCAGTTCGTCATTCAAGGAAACCATGGAGGAACCTCAAAGCAATGCTGTGTTTAACAACGACCGTATGATGGGACTGATGTACGAGCATACTACAGATAAGATACTTGCTACAGCTAGTGTCGTGGTTGAAACCGATGCCATGAAACAGACCACCGATGCAAGTGGCAAACAGGCGCCGGGCGCAATGACACGTCTTGTATATCATCCTTTTATTGAGCGTGGAAAGATTTTCCACGTAGGTATCAGTGGAGGTATTGAAGGTGCACGGTATAGTAGTACTGATTCATTGAATCACAAGCAGTTCACTCTTTCTACACGTTGGCCTATGCGAGTGGCAAAGGTCGATGCTCAACAAGCACTTGTTACTAATGCTAAGTTGATGTATAAGTTCTCGCCTGAGGTGCTTTACTCTTTTGGACGTTTCTCCATCATCGGACAGTATTTCTGGAATCGAATTACACGTGATAATGGCTTGCCTGATTTTACAGGAACTGGTGCTTACGTCACCCTTCGTGGTCTCATAAAGGGCCACAGTTATAGTTATACAAAGACTGACGGTGGAATTGCAACTCCTGATCCAGGTAATATGGAACTCTGTTTGCAGTATAACTACACGTCACTTTCCAATGCAGGTATTCGAGGCGGAGATCTGCACGACTGGGCACTTTGCTATAACTATTATCCCAATAAATATATGATTTGGCGTATTCGTGCATCCTATACTCAGGTTACCAATCGTAGTGGGTTCGAAGACAACAAGGTGAGTATCCTTGAAAGTCGTTTTCAAGTTAAATTTTGATAATAATATCGCTCATTTATAATAACTAATCTTATGAAGAAAACAATGTTTTTGGTCATCATGATGATGACTTCAGTATGTGTTCTGGCACAGAATGACAAGGAATCAGTTAATGCCTATTTCACCACTCGTGAAATGCCTGATATGCTTAAGTGGTGCCCGGCTCCTCCAGATACTGTTGGTGCTCATTTCGCATATGATATTATGCAGTATATGTGGGGCAAGTCGATGCGTTTGAACAAGGAGCGTGCTGATATTGCTGTCCGTGATGCAGTCTATGGCCTCGATTGTATTATACGTGAATTCAGTGAGCCCTTTGGCATAACCATCTCAAAGGAACAAACCCCAGAGATCTATACCGTTTTACGTGATGGTACAGCCACCTGTGACAGTATTTGTACTCTGCCCAAGAGACATTACATGCGCAAACGTCCGTTTATGCGTTTCAATGAGTCGACGCTCTATCCTGCAGACGAACCTTCTTTGCGTAAGAACGGCTCTTTCCCATCTGGCCACACTATTCTTGGTTGGAGTGCAGCCCTGTTGCTTTCCGAAATCAATCCTGACCGTGCCGATACGCTGTTGGCTCGTGGAATCATGTATGGCGATAGCCGTGTTATTGTTGGTGCCCATTGGCAAAGTGATGTAGATGCTGGTCGTCTTGCAGCTTCAGTAGCTTATGGACGTCTGCACACTAGTGAGCGTTTCCTTGAACAAATGCGCCTTGCCCGTTTGGAATTCCGAGTAAAGAAAGGTATTGCCACCAAAGATGAAATCAAGGCTTATGAGAAAGCGCTGAAGAAACGTGCCAAATAAATGTAGTTGATTATTTGGTTAGTCTAATAACAAAGGAGTATCCTATGTCGGGATGCTCCTTTTGTTTTATCTTATTGAATTTTAGGTTTGCTCTGAGAGCGTGATAGCTGAGCAAAGATGATTCATTTGCAGATAAAAATGAGGAAATGTTTGGAGGATTGCAAAAATAAAAGTAACTTTGCAGAATCTAAACCTATCATTTAAAAACAGAATAAAACAATGACCGCAAAGCAAACTATTGAGGCCGGAAAGGCCATCTTGGGAATCGAATTCGGTTCAACCCGTATCAAGGCTGTACTCATCGACGAGGACAATAAGCCTATAGCTCAGGGATCACACGAGTGGGAGAATCAGCTCGTAGATGGACTATGGACATACTCCATTGAAGCTATTTGGTATGGTCTGCAGGACTGCTATGCAGAGTTGCGTAAGGAAGTGCTGAAGCTGTATGACTGCGAGATTGAAACATTGGCAGCTATCGGCTTCTCGGCTATGATGCATGGCTATATGGCCTTCAATAAGAAACAGGAAATCCTAGTGCCATTCCGCACATGGCGCAACACCAATACTGGCAAGGCTGCCGCAGAACTTTCTGAATTGTTTAATTATAACATTCCCTTGCGTTGGAGCATCTCTCACTTGTATCAGTGCATTTTGGACAACAATGAGCATGTATCTGATATTAAGTATCTGACCACTTTGGCTGGCTATGTTCACTGGCAAGTAACTGGCGAGTTTGTGTTGGGCGTTGGCGATGCTTCTGGTATGATTCCTGTAGATCCTGCCACGAAGACCTACGATGCAACGATGGTTGAAAAGTTCAATAAGTTGATCGCTCCTAAGGGCTACTCTTGGACATTGCTTGACATTCTGCCAAAGAGCCTCAATGCAGGCGAGAACGCAGGCTTCCTGACTCCTGAGGGCGCTAAGAAACTCGACGTGAGCGGACACCTGAAGCCCGGTTGTCCCGTTTGTCCTCCTGAGGGCGACGCAGGTACAGGTATGGTGGCTACGAATGCCGTTAAGCAGCGCACAGGTAACGTATCGGCAGGTACATCTTCGTTCTCAATGATTGTGCTGGAGAAACCTCTGTCGAAGCCCTATGAGATGATTGATATGGTTACCACGCCTGACGGCTCGTTGGTGGCTATGGTTCACTGTAACAACTGTACCAGCGATATCAACGCATGGGTAGGTCTCTTTAAGGAGTATCAGCAGTTGCTGGGCTTGAAGGTCGATATGAACGAGCTCTACGGTAAGCTGTTCAACAAGGCACTTGAGGGCGATACGGATTGCGGCGGTCTGATGTCATACAACTATGTATCGGGTGAGCCTGTAACAGGTCTTGCCGACGGACGTCCTCTCTTCGTGCGCTCTGCAAACGATAAGTTCAATCTCGCCAACTTCATGCGTGCTCACCTCTATGGTGCTATCGGCGTACTGAAGATTGGTAACGATATCCTCTTCAAGGACGAGATGATTCGTGTGGATCGCATTACGGGGCACGGTGGTTACTTCAAGACTGCTGGCGTAGGTCAGCGCATGCTCGCTGCCGCTCTGAACAGTCCCATCTCAGTGATGGAGACTGCAGGTGAGGGTGGTGCATGGGGTATAGCTCTGCTGGCAGGCTATCTGATTAAGAAGAACGGTAAGAACTTGGCCGACTATCTCGAGGATGTGGTCTTCGCTGGAAACACGGGCGTATCTATCGCTCCTACAGCCGACGATGTGGCAGGCTTCGAGCGCTATATCGAGAACTATAAGAAGTGCTTGCCAGTCGAGCAGGCTGCCGTAGACAGCAAGAAGTAATCGACGACCGACTTCTCACGTCTATTGTGGAATAATAGTGGCGGGCGCATTTTCATGCACCCGCCATTTTTTTTTCGATGCCGACGTCACCTTTTGTCTTTTTGACTTGTTATGTATATGACCAAGGCTGCGATTGAGCGAGAACAAAGTGATGCTTGCATCAGCTCTGTCGAGCGTGAACTGGCTCGACCAAAAGGTCAAGGTCGAAAGAAACAGAAGTCTAACAATAAAAAAGAAAAGAAAAATGAGTGATTTA
>Ga0265298_10002628_pt1 | contig 24681 bp, 15 predicted proteins | sample AusTroGonzalo_MG_3_FD_193486 | JGI IMG/M metagenome (GOLD analysis project Ga0265298, IMG submission 193486) | Bovine rumen microbial communities from tropical cattle in Woodstock, Queensland, Australia - Gonzalo_01 | ecosystem: Host-associated > Mammals > Digestive system > Stomach > Rumen ...
GCTCGCGTCGGATTTGTAGTATGAAATATCCATCGCGCTGTAGGTCTTGTCGCCCGACCAGATGCGGTAGAACTTGGCCGTGTCTTCGATATTGGTGTCGAACACCTGGCCATTCATCAGGCGGCCGATGTAGCGGACGCTGACGGAGGTGCCTTCGGGAATGGTGTCGGTGTCGGCCGTATGCTCTTCCAACTTCTTGAAGAATTGGTGTTCGCTTATCGTGGCTTCGCTATCGTAGTGGGAGCGGAACCAGGCGCGCATCTCCTTGTCCTGATAGCTGATGATGTCGTTGATGACGGTATCGATGACAAATTCGTAGAGGTAGTTGTTGGCTTCCTCCGTGGAAGTGAAAGCATCGTACATGGAATAAAGATGACTGGAAGACGATTTCGGCAGGGCGATGGTCGTGTATCCACCGCTGCGCATGGTACGGAACACCTCTTCCAGCGCATCGGGGACGTAACCCTGGGTAATCCGCCAGGTATTGCCGTTGTAGTTCGAGGAAACGGCGTAGGTACCCATCTGCTGCGCCAGTTCCTTGACATTGGTCTCCACGATGGTGCCGTCGAGGAAGCTCTTCGTGTAATGGACGCGGATGTAGGAGCTGTCCGCTATGGCCGGACCGTCGCCTTTGTACATATCCAGAACGTAGGCGCCGTAATCGCCATACGGCTTCACGCCGGGATGGTTGATGCGCATCCAGGCCTCCATCATGTGGTCATAAGAGATGTTGTCGTCCTCTTTAGGATTAACGGCGCAGGAGACCGCCAGGGCGGCTGTCAGCAACAAGGGGAGAAACAAGATTCGGGTACGTTTCATTCGTCAGTCATTCTTTTTGATTGCAGCCACCAGTACGTCGAACATCAGAGCCGTGTTTTCGGGCACCAACCCGACGGACTTCTTTCCGTAGCCAAGCTGCGAGGGAAACAGGATCAGCGCTTCCTGACCCAGGCGAGCGCCGATCAGTCCGCGGTCCAGGCCGGTGATCAGGTCGCCTTTGCCGACTCGCACCATGCAGCTGTCGTAGGTGAACTGGCTCTCGGGGCCGTTCTGCCCGAAAGTTAAGCCGGTCAGATAGAGGTAGGCCGAGTCGCCGGGATCGATGGCGGTCGAAACGGGCAGGTTGTTGGCCAGCACGACGCGGACCACGCCTTCATAGCGGACGATCTCCTTATCGGCAAAATTCTTCTGGATGTAGTCGTCGATGTACTTGTTCTGGTTGATGTTGGCTTCGCGCACCTCGCTTTCGCACGAGAGGGCGAGCAGCAGGGCGGCGGCCAGACAGAGACAGAGACGGAACATCAGTTTCATCGGGTGGATGCGGATAATCCGCAAAATTATACAAAAGATGTGCCTTATAAAAATTTTTCTTCCTTCGCCCAGGTCGCCAACGATTGTTCGAAGTAGGCGGGAACGGCTTCGAGGGGCATGTAAAGGCGTCCGCCTGCTGCGTTGTGGTGCCCGCCGCCGTTGAAGAACTGCGTGGCGAAACGGTTCACGTCGATCTGCCCTTTGGAGCGAAGCGACACGCGGATGTACTTGCTGTCGAAGTTTTCGGTGAAGAGGGCGCTGACCTGTACGCTGCTGATGGCCAGCGGGAGGTTGACGAAGCCCTCGCTGTCGCCCGGCTTGAAGTGGTAACGGTCTTTCTCCTTGTTGCTCAGGAGCATATAGGCCGTCTTGTAGGCGGGCAGCACTTTCATTTTGTCTTTGATCATGTGTCCCATCAGGCGCGTGCGGGACACGCTGTAGCAACTGAGCACTTTTTCCTGCAGGCCGTTCTTGTCCACGCCCCGGGCGATGAGTTTCGAGGCCATCTCAAAAGTGCCGGGCAATACCGAATTGGAGAAGTTGTTGGTATCGGTCATCATGCCCACGTAAAGCGATTCGGCGCAGCGGGCGCTGATGCGTTGCGGATCGCCGGCGATGTCGGGGAGGGCTAGCAGGATCCAGAACAGCAGCTCACAGGTGGAAGAGACCTCGGTGGTGGAAATGGCCACGTCGAAGCGGTCAAGTTCGGCCGGGATGTGGTGGTCGATCAGGATTTTCTTGCCCGGTGCAGCCAGGATGTCGTTCTCCAGGTATTCTGTGCGGGCGAGGCGGTTGAGGTCGAGGCAAATGATGGCGTCGGCCTCCGCCACGGCGCGACGGGCGGCGTCCAAGTCGTTTTCGCAGATCATCATTCTATCCTGCGGGTCGTCCGGCTCCAGAAACGCCATGTTGTCGGGGTAGGGGCTGGGCAGGATGATGCGGGGGTGCTTGCCACGGCCTTTCAGGTAGTGGTATGCCGCCGTGACGCTGCCCAGCGCGTCGCCGTCTGGGTTGAAATGCCCGACCAGCACGAGCTTGTCAGCTTGTTGGAGCAGGGACTCCAGGGAAGAGATGTCGATCTGCATGTGAATCGCGCAAGTTTCTTGCTGCAAATTTAAAAAGATATTGTAGTCTTGAAATAAATTTTTTACTTTTGTAAGTCCAATCGATTTTGGCGTATTAGGCAGACAATATTAAAAATTAACCGATATGAGAAAACTTTTGACCTATTTCATTTTCCCTCTCTGCATCGTCGGACTGGCTTTCCTGCTTTATCGCAGCATCAACGAGCCTGTGAAATTCAACAAGGAGCGTGACATGCGCGAGAAAGTGTGCATCGAACGTCTGAAAGATATCCGTACCCTGCAGGTTACCTTCAAGGATACCTATGGCCACTATGCGCCGGTGATGGATTCCCTGATCGACTTCTACAACAACGGCAAGATCACGATCATGCAGCAGATCGGTTCGGAAGACGACTCCGTGGCCGTGCTGCACACCGAAGCCGTGAAGAAGACCTTCCGTAACCTCAAGGGCGACCAGATGATGCAGAAGCTCTACGAGCTGTATCAGAAAGGCGACGAGCACCTCATCATCCGTATCCCGCAGGAGACCAACGTGAAAGACACGCTCTTCCGCAACCGTCCGGATTTCAAGGTCACTGAGCTCCGCTACATCCCCTTCTCCGAGAATGAGAGCGGCAAGCGCGACACCGTCATCATGAAGAGCATCGTCAAGCAGGTGTCCGGCGTGGACGTGCCGTTGTTTGAGGCTCAGATGCCGTACTGGTCCTTCCTCAAGGGCATGGATCGCCAGCAGATCGTCAACCTCGTGGCCGAGCGTGAAGACACGGGCCGCTACGCAGGCCTGATGGTCGGTTCTGTCGAGAACGCCAACAACAACGCAGGTAACTGGGAATAGTGCTGAAGTACACCCTCATACCCGAAGGGTACTTCTCGGAAGAAACGGCTTCCAGCCTGCTTGCTCAAGTCGTCATTCTGGAGAAGTCCGAACCGGTAAAAAGTTTGGAACTGCCTTGTTACAAGGCAGTTCTTGTTTATGCCGGTGACGAGGCGGCGGCACGCTGCATCGCTGACATGCTATCGGCCGCGGCGGCCCTGGACCGCTACAACAAGGTGGTCGTGCACCTGGGCGAAGACGCCGTCGACATCGTGTTGGCGGCCGGTGACCGGCTGCTGCTCTGCAATTCGTTCCCGGCCCGGGACGAAGTGACGGCGCAATACTTCCTGTTTGCCGCCCTCAAACAATTTCAGATCAACCCCGAGTTGACCCGGGTCCACTTCTTCGGCGAAGCGGGCGAAAGTATCAAAAGCGACCTCTTCCGCCACTTTGCCAGCGTGGAGGTCCTATGAGAATCATCGGCGGCTCCCTGCGCGGAAAGTCCATCCTTCCGCCGGCCGGCTACAAAGCCCGGCCGACGACCGATTTCGCCAAGGAAGGGCTGTTCAATACCTTGAACAACGAGTTCTGGTTTGAAGATCTCGCCGTGCTCGACCTCTTCGGCGGCACGGGCAGCATCGCGTTCGAATTCGCGTCCCGTGGGGCGGGTGAAGTCATCACCGTCGAAATGAACCCCGCTCACGTGAATTTTATCCGCAAGACGGCCCTGGCGCTGGGGGTTGACCGGACGGTCAAGGTGCTGCACCAGAACGTCTTCGATTTTCTCGATATCTGCACCAAGCGCTTCGATATCGTCTTTGCCGATCCGCCCTATGCCATCGAAGGGCTTGATACGATTCCCGACCGCGTCTTGGGAAAGGGGTTGGTCGCCGAAGGCGGCTACCTGATTCTGGAGCACCCAGACGATTACAACTTCGCTGCCCACCCCGCTTTCGTCAAAGAGCGGAAGTATGGCAATGTCCATTTTAGCTATTTCCGGCCCGCTCCGGAAGAACAGCAGCCATAAGATGAAAAGAGCCTTTCTCGCCTTCATCCTCCTCTGCGCGGGATTTCTCTCCGCGAAGTCGCAGGATACCACCGCTTTCACGACCCTGGTCGACAGCATCTGGGTCTTCAGCCAGACGCATCCCGACGGCTTCACGCTGAGCGTCAGCACCTGGGAAGAGCCTCAGGAAGGGATTGCCGTGGCCTATTCGTCTACGCTGGGCAGTCACGACAAGTCCGAACTGCATTATGTGGTCAGTCATGCCCTTGACAACGCCGGCTATGTCGGCGGCTGGCTGGACACGGAAACGGGACTCTATCATTTCGACAGCATCCGCCTCTTTCCGGAAGACTCCCTGGAAGCGGCCTGCCGCTTCGGCCGGGAGAACGACCAGCTCGCTCTCTACATCCTCTCCAGCGGCCAGGAAGTTCGCCTGGTGGAATCCACACATGTCCGGGACAACAGCCGCTATGTGAACCTGTTCATGGGGACGGCGGGGGACCACGGGCAGGTGAGTCCTGCGGCGCAGTTGCCACTGGGCCTGGCGTCCGTGGGGCCGGACAGCAAGATTCCTTCCCACGCTGGCTACGATTATAACGTACCCGAGATATCCGGTTTTTCAGTGACGCGTGTCAGCGGAGTTGGTGGCATCGGGGCTGGTGGCAACCTCCGGATCCTGCCGGCGCAGCGAGGAGCCGCTGTATCTATCGTCAAGGGTAGTGAGGAGGCTGTGCCGGGATATTATGCGACTCATCTGGACAATGGCGTGTCGGTGATTCTGACGGCCACCAGCCACTGCGCGTTGGAACAGTATCTGTTTCCTGAGGGCGCCGAGGCTACTCTTTTTGTGGATTTTGATTCGGCCATTGACCACCGGCGCAATCAGACTTCCTATCGCATTCTGGACAACCAGCATATAGAAGGGTGGGTGGTCTCTTCCACCGTTTGCAATGCGGGTGCCTATAAACTCTATTTCAGGCTGCAGACCGATGTTCCTTTCAGTGTCACGGCCTCCGACGCGAAGACGGCGCAGTTGCGCTTTCCGGCGGGAACGTGCCGGGTGGAGGTCCGCATCGGCCTGTCGTCCCTCAGTGAGGCTTCAGCGGCCCAGGAACTGGCACTTCTGTCGGACCGTACCTTCGATCAGTTGTGCGCCGATGCGACTGGTGCCTGGGCGGCTGTTTTGGGAAAAGTGGATGTGGAAGGCAGTACGGAGGAGCAGCGTGTTCTGTTTTACTCCAGCCTGTACCGGGTGTTCCTGAGCCCCTTCAACGCGACCTTCGGCGGCCGGTATGTGGGTACAGATGCTGTGCTGCGAGAGGCGGAGGACTGGACTTTCTACAGCGGTTGGAGCATGTGGGATACCTATCGGGCCAAATTTCCGCTGATCACCTTGCTGGATCCCGAAGCCGCGTCGGATATCTGCCGCTCGCTGGTCAGTCTCTACCAGACCGGGAAGAAGAATTGGGCCACGTTGCAGGAACCCGTCCCTACGGTCCGTACCGAGCATTCGCAGCTGGCCTTGCTGGATGCTTGGGTAAAGGGCATCCGGGGCTTTGACCTGGCTGCGGCATTTCCCGGCATGGAGGCAGAGGCCCTGGCAGGCCACCCCCAAGGGGCCAAGAACGGCTTGACGCGCAACTCCCCGGACCAGAAGATGGAGACCATCTATGACCTCTGGGCAATGGGACAGATAGCTCGCATTATCGGCGAGAATCGGGCGTCGAAACAATACCTGTCCGAGTCGAGAAAACTGTTCCGGGAGACCTGGAGGAAAGAATTTATGACCATCACCCCGGAGTTTGCGCGCATGAAGGACAATGGTCTGTATCAAGGCACGCGCTGGCAATACCGCTGGGCCGTTCCGGTCTATGCTGACCAGATGATCCGCTGGGTCGGCGAGGAACGGCTGGCTGATCAGCTCAGCGAGTTCTTCCGTCTGCACCTGTTCAACCAGGGCAATGAGCCTGATATCCAGACGCCGTTCATGTTCAACCTCTTTGGCGAGCCCGCCCGCACCGATTCGCTGGTCCACGCCTTGCTGACCGATGACGCGATGATCCACCGTTACGGCGGCAATGCGGAATACCCTGAGCCTTTTGTGGGACGTGCTTTCCAGAATCGCCCGGACGGTTATGCTCCGGAGATGGACGAAGATGACGGCACTATGAGTGCGTGGTATATCTTCGCGCAGCTGGGCTTCTATCCGGTCTGTATCGGCACCGACCGTTATGAACTGTTCACGCCGCTCTTCGACGAGGCTGTGTTGCATCTGCCTGACCACGACGTGAAGTTGATGCGTCGCTGCGAACCCGCCTCGGCCCGCGCCATATTGGTCGATGGCGTCCCCCTTCCTGGCTTCTCAATTACGCACGCGCAGCTGACACATGCCCACGAAATCATATGGCAATAAGGATGCGCGCCATACATAAAGAATAGCTGGCCTGAGCCAGCTATTCTTGTGGAGATGGGCGGAGTCGAACCGCCGTCCGAATAAAGCGCCAAGGGGCTTTCTACATGCTTATCCTGCCTTTATTTGTCGGGGACCGGCTGCCGGCCGGCGGGCCATCGGTCCCTTAGCTTCTGAATCTTAGGGCGCTGTAGAAGCGTCGGCGCCCGCATCCTTCCTGGATGATACCCCATATACCGGAGAGGGAAGGCTAGGAACCCCGGCGGGATACTCGTCGCTACGGACCTGGTCCGCGCGATTAAGCTAGTCTGCTTGGCAGATTAGGCAGCGAGTGCATAGTTGTTGTTGCCAGTTATGGCTTGCAGTCTGAGATTTACGAGCGGGGCTACGACGCTCGGCATGCTTACCGCCCGACATCATTTACCGTCAAAACCAGTACATCCCCAGTTGTGCCGTATGTCGAACGACAGTGCAAAGATGTAAAAAAGAAGTGAAATGTTGCGTCCTTCACCTGAAAAATTGTAATTTTATAAGGTAAAAGAATCGATAGTACGATGAAGCGCCGTTCTTTCTTAAAAAGCGCCGTGGCTGCGGCCGGGGCCGCAACCTTGCTCCCGTCCGGCCTGATGGGCCTGGCGGCAGGCTGTACCAGGACTGATCGTGCAGAAGGCTGGAATTTTGACGAATGTCTGGACCGCTCCGGCACCTGGAGCATCAAGCAGCGCCGTGCCACGGACGGCAAGATGGCGATGTGGATCGCCGATATGGACTTCAGGACCGACCCCGTCGTGCACCAGGCGTTGCAGGAACGGCTGGACCGAGACGTGATGGGCTACACCTATACGCCCGACGAATTCTACGATGCCATCGTGGGCTGGGAAAAATCGCAGCATGGCTTCGATGTACTGCGCGAATGGGTAGGGTACTGTCCCGGCGTCATTGCCTCCATCTGCCAGGCCTATCTTACCTTCACACAGCCTGGCGACAAGATTGTCGTGCAGACGCCCGTCTATGACCAGTTTTTTACATATGCGAAGCGGCTTGGCCGCCAGGTGGTGGAAAACCCTCTCATCGAGAGGGACGGTCACTATGAAATGGACTTCGATGGATTGGAGCGCCTCTATGACAAGCAGGTCAAGGTCCTGATCCTCTGCAACCCGCACAATCCGGTCGGCATTATCTGGCCGAAAGAAACGCTCGAACGGCTGGCTGACTGGTGCGCAGCGCACGATGTGATGGTCTTCTCCGACGAGATCCACGCGGACTTGGCGTTGTATGGCCAAAAGCATACGCCGTTCTGTCATGTCAGCCCGACGGCTGCAAGGATCGGCCTGATGTTCTGCAGTCCCACCAAGGCCTTCAATATTCCTGGCATTACCGGGACGGCCTATTGTATCATCCCGGATGAGGGCAAGCGGAAGCGTTTTCACGAAACGATAGAAAGCTCCAAGCTGGGAGAGGCTTCCATCCCGACATTGGTGGCCACCATCGCCGCCTATACGCATGAACCTGTCTGGTTGGAAGCTGTTAAAAAATACATTGAAGAAAACATCGCGTACGTGGAAGATTTCTTCGCCGCAAACGAATGTAGCATCCGTCCGGTGCGTCCCGAAGCATCCTTCCTGGTATGGTTGGACTGCCGGGGTCTGAAACTTCGGCAGGAAGAACTTGTTTCGCTGTTCAATGACAAGGCTGGAGTCGTCGTTAACAACGGCGCAAGCTACGGCACCGGCGGCGAGGGTTTCCTCCGTCTGAACGTCGGTTGTCCCCGCAGTGTCTTGGATGAGGCCTGTCGACGCATCGCCAATGCAATTATTTCGTAACTTTACAACATCCAATACTGAACGGAACGATGATTGACCAAGAAACCCGCGGGCGCATTTTGGCGCTGATCCATAAAGAGGTAGTGCCGGCGATCGGCTGTACGGAGCCGATGGCGGTGGCGTTGTGTACGGCACGGGCCGTCGAGCAGCTGGGCTGCAAGCCCGAGAAAATCGAGGCGCTGCTGAGTGCGAATATCCTGAAAAACGCCATGGGCGTGGGCATTCCCGGCACGGGGATGACGGGTTTGCCGATTGCCATCGCGCTGGGCGCGCTCATCGGCAAGAGCGATTATCAGCTGGAAGTGCTGCGAGACCTGACGCCTGCGGCGTTGGAAGAAGGCAAACGTTTCGTGGCTGAAGAACGTATCGGTATCCAGCTTAAGAAAGGGATTTCCGAGAAGCTATATATAGAAATCATCGTGGCGGCGGGGGATAAGCAAGCTACCGCTGTGATTGCAGGCTGCCACACGCGCTTCGTACACGTGGCAGATGGCCGTATGGACGATGCCACCCTGGCGCGCGTGCTGCCGAATACGGCTGGCATGTGTGCCGATGACGACGATATCGCGCTGAACCTCAGGCTGGTCTATGACTTCGCTACTACTGCGCCGCTCGATGAGATCCGATTTATCCTCGAGACGAAAGAATACAATATGAAGGCCGCCCAAGAAGCACTCAAAGGCAATTACGGGCATAACCTGGGCAAGAGTATCGACCGTCCGCTGGCGAAAGGCATCCTGGGTGACAGCATCTATTCCCGCATCATCGCGCGGACAGCCGCTGCCTGTGACGCCCGGATGGGCGGGGCGATGATTCCCGTGATGAGCAATTCGGGCAGCGGCAACCAGGGCATCTGCGCCACCAACCCGGTATGCGTCTATGCCGAAATGAACGAGAATACGGAGGAAGAACTGATCCGAGGCCTGACACTCAGCCACTTAACCGCTATCTACATCAAGCAGTCCCTCGGCAAGCTCTCCGCTCTTTGCGGTTGTGTGGTGGCCAGTACGGGCAGCAGCGTGGGCATTGTCTATCTGATGGGCGGTGATTACGACCGCTGCTGTGCGGCTGTAAAGAATATGGTGGCCAACCTGACCGGCATGATCTGCGACGGTGCGAAGCCGTCCTGCTCCTTAAAACTTACCTCCGGCGTTTCGACCGCCATCCTTTCGGCGCTGCTGGCCATGGAAGGCAAGTGCGTCACTTCGCAGGAAGGCATCGTCGACGACGATATCGACCGCTCAATCCACAACCTGACCGCCATCGGTGCCGACGCCATGTGCATCACCGATGAAATGGTCTTGAACATCATGACTTCGAAAGGCTGCTGACCCTCCCATGCGTTCCGCCCGACCCATATTGCTTTTATTATCGCTGATGCTGGCCTTTGCGCTGTTGAGCGCTTGTCAACGTCCCGCCCGGCTGGATAGTTCTACGCGTCACCTGCTCAGTGAACTGGACGGCTATGTGGCGGCCCGGGAAGTCTATGTGGCAAAGAAACTAGACCAGATGGATGCGCTGCGAAAGCTCGTGGCGGCCACGTCCGACCCTGTCATGCGTTTTGAGACGGAGATGAATATAGCTTCGGAGTATTTCTCTTTCAGCTTTGATTCGACGCAGCATTATCTCAAGCATTGCCAGGAGTTGGCATTGAACGAGTTGCGCGATCGCGACCGCTACAACCAGGCTTCCATCCGCCTGGGTCATCTCTACGCCAAAGCGGGCAGCTACATGGAAGCGAATAACCTGCTATATCAGCAGATCGATACGACGCAGTTGTCAGAAGCCCTGATGACGGAGTACCTGCTGGCCCTGTATGATTTCAGCATGGACCTGGCGGGTAATTCCGGCATGGTAGAACGCCTTAATATTGCGAACGCAGCTTCCTTCCGTCCCGCCCTGTATGAAAGGATTCCCCGTGATTCTGAGTCCTGGCGCACCATCCTGCGGGACGATCTCTTTTCACAGGGCCGCTACGCCCAGGCTGACAGTGTCGGGCGTCTTCTGCTGGCTGGCACCCGTCCCGAAGAGCATGCCTATGCCATCTATGCATTTTACTTGTCGGAGATCGCAGAACGGCAAGGTCGCCAGACCGACCGTATGGCTTGGCTGATCCGGTCGGCCGAGAGTGACATGATCAATGCCGTCAAAGACTATGCTTCGCTGACGATGGTGGCACAGAATATCCTGCCGGCCGATGTAGATCGTTCCTTCCGGTATCTGCGCATCGCACAGGAAGATGCTTTGTTCTACAACGCCAAACTCCGACCCTGGCAGATCTCCCGTTTTCTGATTGAAGTGCAGGATGCGTACGCGGCGCGTCAGATCCGCATGAAAAAATGGACAGACGCAACCTCCATCCTGATGGCTGTCCTCGTCCTGGCTCTTTCGGTGGTCAGCTGGTTCTATGTGTCCCGATCCCGGAAACTGACGGCGATGCAGAAGCAGCTAGAGTTAAGTAACGCTCGCCTGACTGCTGCCAATGCGGCGCTCAACGGCTTGAACGCGCAGATATCTGATGCCGACCGTGTCAAAGAGCAGTTCATCATTTCATTTCTAGAGAGTTTCTCCAATCAGATTCATTTGTTCCGGAGCGAGGACAACCGCCTGCGCAACCTGGTGAAGCGGGGGAGGGCCGATCTGTTGCTCAAGGATGCCGCTTTCTCCAAGCGCTCGGAGAAGGCTCGCGAAGAATTTTACCGCACCTTCGATACGACATTCCTGGCCATGCATCCTTCTTTCGTGGAGCAGTTCAATGCCCTGCTGCAGGAAGATGCGCGGGTGTATCCGCCGCGCGGGCAACTCAATACGGAACTCCGGGTATTCGCCTTGATCCGGCTGGGTGTGGATGATTCTAAGCGGATTGCGTCCATGTTGGACTATTCCCTGAGCACCATCTATAATTATAAGGTCGCCGTTAAGAACAAGGCCCTCGGTGATCGTGACAGCTTTGAAGAACGCGTGAAACAGATCGGAAAGTAGTACTATTTCGCTCCTTAAGCGCTACTTTTCATACCACATATATGAAATCGAATCGGCTGAAAACCAGTTGATTCGATTTCTTTTTTCACTACTTTTTTATTCTTGCGCGTACCAAGGCTTACATTTCTATCTAATTTTGTATTGGCCAAGAGCCAAAACCATGATTTTAAACAAATTTACTTTACATTTTTAATCAAAAACGCCCATTTAAACCTAAAAGCGTATGAAAAAACTAGCTGCAATAATCCTTGCATTAGGATTGAGCCTGGCCGCTTTTGCGCAGAACATCACCGTCTCTGGTGTCGTTCTCGACGCTGCGCGCCAGCCGATTGTCGGCGCTTTCGTGGTCGAACAGGGTACCAGCAACGGTACGTCCGCCAACCTGGATGGTGAATTCTCCCTCAAGGTGACGCCGGGCGCCGTTCTGGAGGTTTCCTGCATCGGCTATGTGACCCGTACGGTAACGGTCTCGAATGAACAGCGGCTGGAGATCATCCTGGAAGATGATACCCAGATGCTGGATGAAACTGTCGTGGTCGGTTACGGTGTCCAGAAGAAGAGCGTCGTGACCGCTTCGATTTCCAAAGTCGACGGTGATGCCTTGAATAAGGTCCGCGCTTCGACCGTCAACGACGCCATCAAAGGTAAGGTCTCTGGTGTGCAGATCACCCAGGCTTCCGGCCAGCCCGGTTCCGGTTCCCAGATCAAGATCCGCGGTATCGGCTCCGTCAACAACTCCGATCCGCTTTATATCGTGGATGGTATGGCCGTGGACGGTGGTATCGATTACCTGAACCCCAACGACATTCAGTCTGTTGAGATTTTGAAGGATGCGGCTTCCGCAGCCATCTACGGTGCCCGTGCCGCCAACGGTGTGGTCCTGGTGACTACCCGCAACGGTGAGAAAGGCAAGGCATCCCTCACCTACAACGGCAGCTACGGCTGGCAGAATCCCTGGCGCAAGAAAGAAGTCCTCAATGCCACGGAATACATGGTGATCATGAACGAGGCCCGCATCAACGACGGCGGAGCCCCGCTCTATTCCGCTGCGGAGATCGCTGCAGCCGGTAAAGGCACCGACTGGCAGGATGAGACCTTTAATTATAACGCGCCCATCATGCAGCACCAGCTGTCGGTGAGCGGCGGTACCGACAGGGCGATGTATTTCGTCTCGCTCGGTTACTTCAAGCAGGACGGTATCGTTGGTGGCAATTATGGCAAGTCCAACTACGACCGCCTTTCCGTCCGCTCCAACAATACCTATATTCCTTTCGAGTCGAAGGAGCGCAATTTCCTCAACAAGCTGACCTTGACGGCCAACATTGCGTATTCCAACATCAATTCGACGGGTATCACGACGAACTCCGAGTTCGGTTCCGTGCTGGGTTCCGCCGTCGGTTTCAACCCCTCGATTCCTGTGTTTGCCTCCGAGGCTGAAGCAGCCCGCATCCTGGCCGAGCATCCGACGGCCATTGTCGCCGCCGACGGCCGTGTGTATTCGCTTCCTCCGACGGGTTATCAGGAACTCACCAACCCGGTGGCCAACCTCGACACCCCGTCGAACACCTATTACAAGACCCATAAGATCGTGGCTAACTTCGCTGCGGAACTCGATATTATTCCCGGCCTCAAGTTCAAGACCAGCTTCGGTACCGACCTGGCCTTCTGGCGCAACCGTGGCTATGGCTTCGAGCAGTACAAGAGCTCGATGAACCAGACGCTGACCAGCTGGGTGAACATGGGTATGAACGAAGGACTTCGCTGGCAGGTGGAGAATTACTTCTCTTACAACCGTCAGTTCGGCAAGCACTCCATCGCTGCCGTGCTCGGCCAGTCCGCGATGAGCTACTCCTATATTTATGTGTCGGGCACCGACTACAATCTCAAGGAGACCAATCCGGCCATGGCCTATATTGATTCGGCCATCGGCAGTACGGATGACGAACGTACGAGCGGCGGCACCGGCGGTTATGACCACCAGCGCCTGGCTTCGTATTTCTTCCGCTTCGACTACAATTTCGACGAGCGCTACATGCTCGAGTTCACGATCCGCCGCGACGGTTCCTCGCGCTTCGGCCCGGGCCACAAGTGGGCGACGTTCCCCGCTGTTTCCGCCGGTTGGAACATGACCAACGAACCTTGGTTCCGCGAAGGCCGTCCCGAGTGGATCAACCAGCTCAAGCTCCGCGCCAGCTGGGGTCGCAACGGTAACGAGAACATCGGTAACTTCCGCTATGCTTCGCTGATGGACACCGGCCAGGAGTATTACTTCGGCCTCGGAGCCGCTCCCTATGGCGAGATGTATTCGGGTGCATCTCCGGCCGCACTGGCCAACCCGACCATTCGCTGGGAGGAATCCGAGCAGGTTGACGTCGGTTTCGACGCGCGTCTGTTCGGCGACCGCCTGAGCTTCGGCTATGACTTCTACAACAAACGGACGAAAGGTATGCTCATGGACAAGCCGATTCCGGCTTATGTGGGCCAGGGCGCACCGATGTCCAACCTCGGTGACATGCGCAACTGGGGACACGAATTTGAGATCAGCTGGCAGCACCAGGTAGGGGATTTCCACTACTCGGTCAGTGCTAATGCGTCCCTGCTCCGCAACCGTCTGATCAACCTCGGTAACGAATCCGGAGAGGCTGTGTACCAGAGCAACGGCGCTTCCGGCATTGGTGACTACGTGAAAGGTTCCAACGGCATGGTCTGGCCGTATTTCTACGGTATGAAGACCAACGGCCTCTTCCAGAACTGGGCGGAGGTCGAAAGCTACAGGGACCGCGACGGCAACCTGATGCAGCCCAACGCCCAGCCGGGTGACGTACGCTTCGTCGATGTCAACGGCGATGGCTATGTGAACGACGATGACCGTACGATGATCGGCAAGGGTATGCCTGATTGGACCGCCGGCCTGACGATGTCCGCCGACTGGAAGGGTATCGACCTGACCCTGTTCTTCCAGGGCTCCTTCGGCAACGATGTCTTCGACTACTGCATGCGTGGTGATATTCCGGCCCAGAACCGTCCGGGTTGGGTGCTCGATCGCTGGATCGGCGAAGGCACTTCCAACAGAATCCCGCGCATGACCAATGCGAACCCGAATCAGAACTGGCGTTCTTCCGACCTGTGGGTCAAGGACGGATCCTTTGTCCGCCTGAAGACCGCCCAGCTCGGCTATACCTTCCCCGCTAAGTGGATGAAGGTCGTCTTCATCAAGAACTTCCGCGTGTATGTGGCCGGTGAAAACCTCCTGACCTTCACGAAGTACGAAGGTTTCGACCCGGAAATGGCATCCGACGGTTATACGACTATCGGCGTGGACCGCGGCATTTATCCTCAGTCCCGCACCATCACCCTCGGCGCTTCCATCACCTTCTAATCAATATTGCAGACGATTATGAAACTCTATAGATTAATAGCAGTTCTCGCTTTCGCCGGCCTGGTGCTGACCAGCTGCGGTGAGGAATTCCTTACGTCCCACACGACCCATCAGGGCGCTGCCGGTGCGGAAGCTACGGAAAGTGCGATCCTGTCCTACTTGACGGCTACTTATCAGCCGCTGCTGATGGACTCTTACGCAAACTACAACTACAACCATATCCTGCTGCTCTCCGACCTCCGCTCCGATGATATCTACAAAGGTGGCGGCGACGCCGGCGACCAGTCCTGGATGTACCATATGTCCCTCTTCCAGATTCCCGCCTCGGAGAGTCCGACCGGCATCTGGAGCCTCTACTACACGGCGATCGCACGTGCCAACAATACGCTGATGGCCATCGACAACGCCGTCGGTTTCGACAGTGACGCCGCCAAGCGCAAGCTGGCCGGTTACAAAGCCGAGGCCCTGTTCCTGCGTGCCTATTATCTCCACCACCTGTGGAAACTCTACGGCAACATTCCTTTCTTCACCGAACCGCTTGAAGATCCGTTCATGTCTCCGCAGAAGAGCGCCGATCAGATCTACAGCGACATCATGGCTGACATCGCCGAAGCTGAGCGGGCTGCCGCTGAAGCGGGCGACGAATTCCCGATGTACACCAATGGCACCATGAAGCAGGCGCGGGCCAACCTGGCTGCCCTCTACATGCTTAAGGCCCGTGTTGTGATGTACCAGAACGACCAGTCCAAATACGGTGAAGTGGCTTCCAACATGGCTGCCATCATTTCCAGCGGCCGCTACGGCCTTATCGCTTACGATGCTCTCTGGACGGGTGCTGATGAGAACGACTTTACGCCGGAATCCATCTTCGAGAGTAACCAGATCTCCGATGGTAAGCGTGACTGGGGCAGCGCCTGGACCGGCTGCGGCACTAACCTGCCGGCCTATATCTCGCCGAACGAACTCTCCGACCCCGTGTTCTGCGGTGGCTGGGCCTTTGGTCCGGTGCGTCAGGCTACCTGGGACATGTATGAACCGGGTGACGTGCGCCGCGAAGCTTCCATCAACAAATTCGCTGACGGTACCTATGGTCCGCGTTTCCAGAACACCGGCCTCTTCCAGAAGAAGTATGCCGCCCGTACAGCGCTCCGCTCGCCGATCGGCACCGTGGACCTCAACTATCCGAACAACCTGATCCTCTTCCGCTATGCGGAGACCCTGCTCAACTATGCCGAGCTCGTTGGCCTTCAGGGCAACGCTCCGGTCGGCGGCGTGTCCGCCCAGGACTGCCTCGACCAGATCCGCACCCGTGCCGGCTTGGGTTCCATCCCCTTGACCTGGGAGAACCTCAAGTCGGAACGCCGCAAAGAGTTCGTGGGTGAAGGCATGCGCTTCTGGGACCTCATCCGCTGGGGTGACGCAGCAAGCGTGCTGACTGAAAACGATGTCACTTTCCAGAGTGTCCGCACTTTCAACCCGAGCAAGGACAAATACCTCCCGATCCCGCAGAGCGAAATGAGCCGTACTGCCGGCACCGGTGAGTTCGAACTTCACCAGAATCCTGGTTATTAATGGTTAATCCTCAATGACTATCAAGATGAAAAGCATATTCAAAGTCAGTTTGCTCCTGTTCGTCTCGGTCGCGCTTCTCTTTGCTTGCGCACCGCTGGACAAGGATGACTACAAGCTCGGCGATCCCGTCAGCGAGAGTCAGCTCTCCTTTACGTCTTCGCCTTCTGCTGTTACGCCGAACATCATTATTCTGAAGAACACGTCCTCCACGACCGGTGTGGCCTTGTGGGACTTGGGCAACGGCTCAACCGCCAAGGGTGATGAGGTCAGCGTAGCTTATCCCTTCAAGGGCGAATATACGGTTGCGATGTCGCTCTATACGCCGGGTGGCAGCGCCACGATCTCGAAGGTAATCAGTATCGAAAACGATGATTACGGCTTGCTCGACACGCCGGGCTTCAATGCCCTGACAGGTGGCGCAGAGGCCACCGAAGGCAAGACCTGGGTCTTTGCACGCTATACCCGCGGCCACTTCGGTGTCGGCGACATCAATGCTGCGCCCGAGGTGAACGGTCCGGCCTGGTGGCAGTGCGATCCCAACGGAAAAGAGGGCTGCTCGCTCTATGAAAACGAGTACACCTTCATCCAGCGGGGCACGAAGCTCATCTGGGAGAATCAGGGTTACATCTACACCAACGAGAACGGTATGAACCATCTCGGTATCCCCGGTACGGCCAATCCGATTGTCGGCGACTTCGACGTGCCTTATACGCCTGCCGATAACCTGACCTTCTCGCTCGACGAGGACAACATGACGCTGACGCTCGGCGGTAATGCCTTCCTGGGCTTCTATACCGGCGTGAGCGTGTATCATATCATCCGTCTGACCGAACACGAGCTTTATGTCTGGTGCGGCAGTGAGGCCGAACCCGGCAATGCCTGGTATTTCATCTTCGTCCCTAAAGACGAGCTGAAGGAACCCGATCCGGAACCGGTCATCCCGCCGGATCCGAAACCCGAACCGGAAGAGGCTTGGTTCCGTCCGAACGCGGAGACCAACCTGCTCCGTACCACGTTTGACTATGAACACTGGTTCAGCGGCGCTGACTGGGGCGGTGGTCTGGAACCGGGTATCTCCATCAAAAACAACATCACCATCGTCGTGCCCGAGGGCATCGGTGGCGGTGAGTGGATGGGCCAGTTCAAGATCCGCACCCATATCCCGGCTGGGGCCCGCGAACGCTTCGACTTCAGCTGCTCCATAGCGGCTACGAATCCGGGCACTGCGACGGTCAAGATGACGGCGGATGACGATCCGGCCGACGATGAGTTCTTCTACAACGGCAATGTGGCCGTCGATGGCGTCACGCTCTTCGAATCGGCCGACCACATGCTCAACAAGGATACGGAAAGCGTCCTGCTGGTCTTCGACTTCGGCCGTTTCCCGGCCGGGACGGTGATCACCCTGTCCGACCTGTGCCTCCAGAAGCATATTCCGCTCAGCGACAAGCCTGAGGTGGTGAACCTGTGGCCTGCCGCTGCCGTGACCACGACCCAGTGGTTCAGCGGTCCTGACTGGTCGGGTGGCCTGACTGCCGATTTCAAGATGCTCGAAGGCAACGGCTTCGAACTTACGGTTCCTGACGGTGTCGGTGGCAGTGAGTGGATGGGCCAGTTTGCCCTGCATACCGATATCCAGTTGCTGGCATCCCACGAATACGAGTTCATCTGCACGGTTACGGCCACCACTGCCTCGCAGTTCACGATGAAACTGACGAACGATCCGGAAGATGACAGCAAGGTCTGCTTCTACGACAATGCCCTCAATATGAAGGATGGTACGGTGACGATCCGCAAGGTCGCGGTCAAACCCGCGTCTGCAGATGCCGAAGCGGCCATGCTGATCTTCGACTTCGGCCGTACGCCGGCCGGCACGAAGATTGTCGTGACGGACATCGTGCTTCAGGAGTACATTCAGTAATGAACAGGATGCTGCACATACTGACACTTCTTTTTCTGCTGGTTTCCTGCAATCCGGTTCCGACCCCGGAACCGGAGCGGGAACCGGAGATCACCTTTTCGTCGAATGAGCTGATATTGAGTCCCGAAGGGGGCGAGGCCTCGCTCAAGGTGAATGCTTCCACGAGCTGGAGCATTGCTACGGACGGACAAAACTGGTACGCTCTGGTTTCCGCACCGCAGGTCTATGCGGGAGAAAGCATCCTGAAAGTATCCGCGGAGCCCAACTATACGACGGCGCCCCGTACGGCGACCCTTCGCTTTACGAGCGGCAACAAGACCGTCAGTCTCAAACTGTCGCAGGCATTCTTCGTCCCGGAACTGGCTTTTTCACAGAGCACAGTGACGGGCGAGGGCGCGGGCGGCACGGTGACCGTGACGACGCACGCCAACGCCAGCTGGACGGTAGACGAAGCTGATCTGGACTACTGGTTTTCGATCAGTCCGAGGACCGTTGGCCGGGGCGATGGGGAACTGAAAGTGACGTTCAACAAAAGCTATTCTGCGCAGCCGCGTTCACAGCAAGTCCATTTCCGCAGCGGTGAGCATGAGAAGATCCTGACTGTCACGCAGAAAGAGGGTACGCCTGTTCCTTCTGGCGCCTATGTGCCCGAAGGCTATGAACTCGTGTGGCAGGATGACTTTTCCGAGGCTTCTTCGGCCCTGATCGACAAGTGGCGCTACGAAGACTGGGCACCCGGCCGTGTGAATCATGAGTTGCAGCGCTATGTGCCGGATGACCGGCGTACGTCCTACACGCAGGACGGCGCTTTGCACATCGTGGCCCGCAAGGACGGGAACCAGGTGATTTCCGCGCGTATGAACAGCCGTGAATCATGGCTGTACGGCTATTTTGAAGCCGCCATCTGGCTGCCGAAAGGCAAGGGCACCTGGCCGGCGTTCTGGATGATGCCGGACGATTTTTCGAAAGGCTGGCCGGCCTGCGGTGAGATCGACATCATGGAAGAGGTCGGCGTGGATGCGAACATCACTTCTTCTTCCATCCACTGCGAGACGTACAACCATGTGAAGAACACCCAGAAGACAGCATCCCGCACGATTCCGGGTGCAGAAAACGAGTATCACGTGTACGCCCTCGAATGGACGAAAGATTATATCAAGACTTATGTGGATGGCGTGCTGCTGCTGGAATTCCGCAACGACAATGCGGGGCGGGACAGCACATGGCCGTTCAACAAGAAATTCTACCTCATCCTGAACCTGGCCTGGGGCGGTGACTGGGGCGGCTATGCCGGTGTGGATGAAAGCGCGCTCCCTTGTACGATGAAGGTGGATTATGTACGTGTTTACAAAAAGTAAGGAAAGATGAAATATACTAGAACCCTTGTGCTGGCTGTCGTGCTGGTGCTGCTGGCTGCCTGTACGCAGCCAAAGCCCTCGACGGTGGGTTCCGATGCAGGTATTGAGAAACGCATCGAACAATTGCTGTCACGGATGACGCTGGCCGAGAAGATCGGGCAGATGAATCAGGTGTCCGCCGGCGGCGAGGTGTCCAACTATGCCGAGGCGCTCCGCAACGGTCAGATCGGCTCCATCCTTAATGAAGTGGATCCGGTCAAAATCAATGAGTTTCAACGCATCTGCGTGGAAGAATCCCGCCTCGGCATTCCGCTGTTGGTAGGGCGAGACGTGATTCACGGCTTCCATACGATCTTCCCGATTCCGCTGGGCCTGGCAGCTACATTCGATCCGGCACTGGTGGAACAGGGCGCCCGCATCGCTGCCGTAGAGGCTACCGGACAGGGTGTCCGCTGGACTTTCTCGCCCATGCTCGACATCGCCCGCGACCCCCGTTGGGGCCGTATGGCGGAAGGCAGTGGGGAAGATGTCTACCTGGATGCCCGCATGGCCGAGGCTATGGTACGCGGCTATCAGGGCGAGACCCTGGACACAGATGCCATGGCAGCCTGCATCAAGCATTATGTGGGCTACGGAGCCGCTGAGGGTGGCCGTGACTACAACAGTACCTTCCTGACGGAACGCCAGTTGCGCAACGTCTACCTGCCGCCTTTTGAGGCGGCCGTGAAGGCTGGCGCCCTGACGTTGATGACCTCGTTCAACGACAACGACGGCGTACCTTCCACAGGCAATACCTTCATCTTGAAGGATGTGCTTCGGGATGAATGGGGCTTTGACGGATTGGTGGTAACCGACTGGAACTCCATGGGCGAGATGATTCCCCACGGTTTCGGTACCGACCGCAAGGACGTGGCCTGCAAGGCCGTGAATGCCGGCGTTGACATGGACATGATGACCTTCGGTTTTATCTCCCACCTGGAGGAACTGGTGGCCAGTGGGAAAGTGAAGGAATCGGCCATCGACGAGGCTGTCCGCCGTATACTTCGCGTCAAACTACTGCTGGGACTGTTTGAAAATCCCTATGTGGATGTAGATGCCGGACAGGCCGTTCAATATGCTGAAAGTCACCTGGACGCTGCGCGCCGCACGGCCGAGGAATCGGCCATCCTGCTGAAAAACGACGGTATCCTCCCGCTCAAGGCCGAGCAGCTCCGATCTATTCTGGTTACCGGCCCGATGGCCGACGCTCCGCATGACCAGCTGGGTACCTGGAGTTTTGACGGCGAGAAGGCCCATACGGTCACTCCGCTCCAGGCGCTGAAGGAGCGTTTCCCTGGGAAAGTGACCTTTGTCCCGTACGGCTATAGCCGGGAAAAACGCGCCCGCTTCGACGATATCGTGGCGGCCGCCCGCCGTGCTGATGTGGTGCTGGTGTTCCTGGGAGAAGAGGCCATCCTTTCTGGCGAGGCGCACTGCCTGGCCGACCTGAACCTGATCGGAACGCAGAGCGAACTTCTCGTCGCCCTAAAGGCGGCGGGCAAGCCCGTGGTGGCCACGGTGATGGCTGGCCGTCCGCTGACCATCGAGCGTGACCTGCCCAACTGCCAGGCGATGCTCTATTCCTTCCATCCGGGAACGATGGGCGGTCCTGCGCTGGCCAATCTCCTTTTCGGCGATGTAAATCCCTCCGGAAAGACACCGGTCACCTTCCTCCGCACGGTAGGGCAGGTGCCGATGTATTATTCGCATAACATGACGGGACGCCCCTACAACAACGAGACCCTGCTTGCAGACATCGAACTGGAGGCGGGACAGACCTCGCTGGGTAACACCTCCTATTATCTGGACTATGGCGCCCGGCCGCTTTTTCCTTTCGGCTACGGTTTGAGCTACACGACGTTTGACTATTCGGACATCGCGCTGGATAAGGAGGCTTATCCGCAGGATGGCACGATTCGGTTGACGTTCGGCCTGACCAATACCGGTGCGTATGATGGCACTGAAGTGGTTCAGGTGTATGTCCGCGATCTGGTAGGCTCCATTACCCGTCCGGTGAAAGAACTCAAGCATTTTGAGCGCGTGCCTCTGAAAGCAGGGGAGAAACGCACGCTGGAAGTGCAGATCCCGGTTTCGGAACTGGCCTTCTTCGGCTTGGATGGCGTCACGAAAGTGGAACCTGGTGACTTCCAATTGTGGGTAGCGGGCGACAGCGCCTCCGGGCAACCCGTTTCATTTCAAGTATTATGACGGATGCGTCATATTTTTAGGTTATTTGTTTGGTTGAGCGTAATGCTGCTTTCGGTCTCTTGTCAGGAGAGTCCGAAAGCGGCGTTGCTCTCTGTTATCGTGGAGCAGGAGCGCGTTATCCTGCCTGCGAGTGGCAGTGAATCGTTCTACTTCTCCGTCGATGAGCCGGAGGCGGCATTTGACCTGGAAAAAGACGTAGTTCTGTATTTGGCGAAAGGGCAGACGCTTCTTTCGACCGACTTCCAACTGACGGCCGTGGAGAGGACAGAGACTCCGGGCCGTTACCGGGCCGTCGTTTCAGATCTGGGTCGGCGTGATGACTATGAATCCAGTGTCTATCTGGGCATTCGCGTTTCGTCCCTGGAGATGGTCCTTTCCCAGTCTTTCGTCTGTGTGGCAGAGAATGCCGATCCGGCGACGCGTGTGCAGAAGACAGGGCTCCCCGTGCTGTATCTCGACACGGAGGGCGGGGCGGCCATCCGTTCGAAGACCGACTATGTGAATGCGACCTTTACCGTCCCGGACGGCGCGGATTCGACGCTCACCCTTGCCTGCCAGGTGCGCGGTCGTGGCAATACCACCTGGACCTGGCCCAAGAAGCCCTATCTGGTGAAACTTGACAAGAAGACCTCGCTCCTGGGCATGCCGGCACACAAGCGCTGGATCCTCCTGGCCAATTTCATGGATCGCACGATGATGCGCAACCTGGTGGCCATGAAGGTATCCTCACTGACCTCACTCGACTGGACACCGCGCTGCCAGAGCGTGGAGCTGGTGCTCAACGGCGTGCATCAGGGCAATTACCTGCTCATCGAGCAGGTGCGTGTCGACAAGAACCGGGTGAACGTTGGCGACGACGGCTACCTGATCGAGTCGGACTTCCACTACGACAATGAGGTTCAGTGGATGGATCCTCACGGTCGCTGCAATGAGATGAAAGGCGGGATTCCGTTCGGCATCAAAAACCCTGATCCCGACGAGATCACACCAGCCCAGGTGCAATACGCCAAGGATTTCATCGGGGAGACGGCAAGTATCCTGTATGGCCCGAAATTTACCGATCCGGAGCAGGGCTATGCTTCCCGTATCGACGTCGCCTCCTTCATTGACTACTGGATTGTCTTTGAAGTGATGGGCAACCACGAGCTGGGCAATCCCGGCAGCGTGTTCTATCATTTCAAGCCGGATGGCAAGATGATCGCGGGCCCTTGCTGGGATTTCGACTGGGGCGTGCTTTCCTACAATTACAACCCCCAGGCCCGGACGGGCCTGGTCAATCGCAATGCCTGCTGGTATGCCCGTCTCTTTGAAGATCCGGCTTTTCAGGTGCAGGTGCGGGAGCGCTTTAGGGAGCTGCTGCCAGCGCTGCAGACCATCCCGGCCTATATCGATGCGATGGAAAAGATGCTTGAGCGTTCAGCTGAACTGAATTTCAAATTGTGGAATCCTGCCCAGGATGCTTCCCAAAATGGCGGTCGCATCATCAATGGCGATGAAAACATGTCGTTCCACGATGCCGTTGCACGACTACGCACCATCTACGAGGAACGCTTGTCGGTGATGCAAAGCAACCTATGATGAGAAAGGGTGCCGTTGGGCACCCTTTCTTTATTTAATCCGCAAGAAACTGTATCCGAAACGCTTGCAGGCGGCTTTTTCGAGCTCTTCCCGGTCGTCGGGATGGGCGATGGCAATCAGTGCGCGTGCCCGCTGGGCCAGGTTCTTGCCCCGCAGGTAGGCGATGCCCCATTCCGTGGCCACGTACTGCGTCTGGAATCGAGTCGTCACCACACCGGCGCCAGGTGTCAAGGTCGGGACAATCTTGCCCTTTCCTTTGTTGGTGCGCGACGGAAGTGCGATGAAGCACTTGCCTCCTTCCGATAGCGAGCAGCCGTACATGAAGTCGTGCTGGCCACCGACACCCGAAAAGATCATCTCGCCGATCGAGTCGGCGCAGATCTGGCCGGTGAGGTCCACTTCCAGTGCCGAATTGATGGCACAGGCCTTCGGATTCTGTGCGATAAGGAAAGGGTTGTTGGTGTAGGCGACGTCGTAGAACTCCATTGTCTTGTTGTGGTCGATGTATCCGTACATCTCCTTGGAACCCAGGGCGAGCGCTGCGATGCTGACACCCGGATGCACCTTCTTCAGCGAGTTGTCGATGACGCCTTCCTTCATGAGCCGGATTACGCCGTCGGTCATGGCTTCGGTGTGCAGGCCCAGGTGCTTGTGGTGCTGGATGCCGTTCAGGATGGCATTGGGGATGCCACCCACACCGATCTGCAGGCAGGCTCCGTCAGGAATCTCGGCCGCCACGTTGGCACCGATGGCTTTCTCGATCTCCGTAGGCTCGCCGAACTGCATCGCGATGGGCGGGACATTACAGCGGACAGCCGCACTGATCTTCGACTCATGGATGAGGCAGCCACCGTAGAGGTAGGGGATGGCCTCGTTGACCTGGGCGATGACCACGCGGGCTGTCTCCACGGCGGCGACGGAAATGTCGCAGCCGATGCCGTAGCTGCAGAAGCCGTTCTCGTCGGGCAGCGAGCAGTTGATGAACGCCACGTCAATCGGCAGTTCTCCTTTGCGGAAAAGGGCCGGCACTTCGCTCAGGAAGCAGGGCGTCAGCGAGCCGTAGCCCTCGGCCACGTGCTTGCGCTGGTCGGCGCAAAGGAAGATGCTGTTGACCAGAAAGGAATCCTTGTATTCCGGCTTGCAGAACGGCGCCGGGCCTTCCGTGATGTTGAAACCCGAGACGATCTGGACGTCA
>Ga0265298_10002629_pt1 | contig 24651 bp, 14 predicted proteins | sample AusTroGonzalo_MG_3_FD_193486 | JGI IMG/M metagenome (GOLD analysis project Ga0265298, IMG submission 193486) | Bovine rumen microbial communities from tropical cattle in Woodstock, Queensland, Australia - Gonzalo_01 | ecosystem: Host-associated > Mammals > Digestive system > Stomach > Rumen ...
GATGAGCCAGCTGACGGCGACACTCAAACAGCGCGGTGAGGAGCTGCAGACGACCTACGAGCAGGCCCAGGCAGCAGAACGCATGAAAACGAACTTCCTCTATAACATGTCAGACCAGATGATGTCACCTGTGGACGGCATCCGCCAACGTGTGCTGACCATCAGCCAGTCAGACAGCCAGCTGACGGAAGAGGAGACTTGCCAACTGGTGGATGGCATACAACTACGGGGCGAGAAGGTAACGGCACTGCTGAACCAACTCATCGCCGAGTCGGAGAAGATCAAGGACAATGGATAACGAATCAAGGAATGGACAATGGATAATAATATAATACGACATATCCGCCAATCGCTATCCTGGAAGCTCAGCCTGGGCATCCTGCTCATGGCCATACCCATCTTTGCCCTTTCCATAGGTTTCCTCTTCATCCATTCGAGGGAGAAGGTGAAGAAAGAAGCCACTGAACATGCTGCCAGCGTGGTGAACACCACCATGCAGCATATCACACGCTTTATGGACATCGTGGAGACGGCCACCGACGTCAACGACTGGGAAGCAACGGCCAATCTGCAGCCAGATTCCCTCCTGGCCATCTCGCGCAGTATCGTCGTGCTCAACGGACATATCGACGGCTGTTCCATCAGCACCGAGCCTAACATCTTCCCAAAATACGGCAGGAACTTCTCGGCCTACACCGTCCGGGAATCAGACACCATCACCACCGTCATCGAAGAACCCTATGAGTATTTCGAGAAGGTATGGTATAAGACGCCACACCTCCAGGGAAAGCCCTGCTGGGTGGTCTATTACGACGAGAGTGACTCCCTATCCCTCACCCTCGACGGCATGATCGCCTCTTACAGCAAGCCTCTGTACAACGACGAGAAGCAATTCGTGGGTGTCATCTCCACCGACCTCTCACTGATACGCCTCTCGAAAGTTATCACCTCAGAGACGCCCTACGAGGGTTCCTACTTCATGATGACAGGCGATGAAGGCCGCTACTTCCTCCATCCCGATACGGCGCAACTCTTCACCAACACCATCTACAGCGACGCCAACCCCCGCGAGAATGCTGACATCTTCGCCCTGGGACATGAGATGACCACAGGCAAGACAGGCAGCATGAGCGTCAGGATCAACGGAGAGCAGTGCCTCGTCAGCTATCAGGCAGTGCCCGGCACCAACTGGAGCCTCGCTCTCGTCAGTCCGGAGAGAAGCATCCTCAGGTATTACAACCGGATGAACTATATTATCGCGCCGCTTTTTTTCATCGGTCTCCTGCTCGTTATGCTGTTCAGCAGTGTCACCGTGGCCCATGCCATCCATCCGCTGAACAAACTGACAGGCAACCTGCATCGCATTGCCCAAGGACACTACGACCAACAGATACCACGAAGTCCTACTAACGACGTTGTGGGACGTCTGCAGAACAGTTTCGCCGCGATGCAGGATTCACTCAACAATCACGTGAACGAGATCCGACAGATGAACGAAGAGGCCTCGCGCCGTAACGAGGAACTGGTGCATACCAGCGAACTGGCGAAAGCCTCCAGCCAGCAGAAGACGCTGTTCATCCAGAACGTGTCACATCAGATCCGCACACCCTTGAACATCATCATGGGCTTCGCGCAGATCCTGAAAGAGAGCAAGGGCCTCATGCCAGACGAAGAGGCCAAAAACATTACCGACATGATGCGCCACAATGCTGTGTTACTCAACCGGATGGTGCTCATGCTCGCCGACTGTTCCGCCAGGGGTGTCACTCAGGAACTCTATGCAAGCAAGAACGAGGAGGTGTCATGTCTGGAGGTGGCTCAGGAGAGCATCGCCAAAGCCAGGGAGAACTATCCCGACATCGACTTCAGACTCACCGTCGATCTTCCCGATGATTTCTCTATCAGTGCCAACCACCACTACCTGATGCTGAGCGTCCGCGAACTGCTCATCAATGCCGCCAACCATTCCACGGGCGGCTATGCATGGCTCAGGGTAACGGAATACTTGTCGAAGATTCGCTTCATCGTACAGGACGAAGGCCCCGGCATCCCCAAGAAGGAATGCGAACGCATGTTCGAGATGTTCACGAAGGTAAACGACCTCTCCGAAGGCCTCGGACTCGGACTTGCGCTGGCCAGACGCCATATCCACAACCTCGGTGGAGATGTATTCATCGACGAGACCTACAATAACGGTTGTCGAATGATCATAGAACTGCCAAAGATCAAATAGCAGCATGTCCAAGATACTGAAGATAATACGCAACAGGATGTCCGTCCGTCTGAGCCTCTGGGTCGTCACGTTTGTAGCTATCCTGATTGTAGCCACGCTGTCGGTCATGTATCACTTCTCTCACCAGGCCGTGAAGGAAGAAGCATTGGCGAAGGCCAGCGAGACACTCGACTGTATGGTACTCAGTATCGACAATGTTCTGAGGAATGTGGAGGTGACAGGAAGGATGGTGGGATGGAACATGGAGCGTCATCTGGACGACCCTAAGGCCCTGAGCCGCGACTGCAGGAAGATGGTAGAAGACAACCCTGCGCTTATCGGCTGCGCCATCGCCATGGACACTGCCTATTTCCATCGGGAATTCATTATCTATACCTACCGCAAAGCTATCGACGGCGGTTCCCTGACACAGCAGTCGGAGATTCTTGAGAGCGACCACTACGATGAGACATCCTATTTAGAGCAGAGCTGGTACACCATTCCTATGGAAAACGGCGAAGCCAACTGGGTGAGACCTTATGAGCAAGGCGAATACAGCGTGAAGCCCGCCACCTACAGCCTCCCAGTCCACGACAACAATGGAAAAGTGGTCGGCATTTTAGGCCTGGACATCCCACTCAACTGGCTTTCGGGCTTCATCAACAACACGAAGCCTTTCCCCCGCTCCTACTGTTCGATCATCGGCCGCCAAGGAGGGTATATCGTACATCCCGACTCAACGAAGATGAACAGGCGTAACGTGTTCGAACTGATCAACGGTCCCAAGCGCGATACGAAGATGGAGATGCTGCTCGAATCGATGATGTCGGGCGAGAGCGGATATAAGGAAGTAGACATCGACGACGTGCCGAGCTATGTCTTCTACAAGCCTTTCCGCTATAAAGGATGGATAGCTGCCATCGTCTGCCCGGAAAGTGAAATCATGGGGACAAGCACCAGACTGCTGGCCACCGTACTTCTGATAGCCTTCGTAGGACTGATTGCCCTGCTCCTGTTCTGTATCTTCTTTATCAGCAAGTCCGTCAAGCCTCTCATCCTCCTGGCACAGACAGCCCGTCGACTCTCCGAGGGTCACTACGACGACTATGTGCCCGACACGAGACGTGTGGATGAGATCGGTTCGCTGCAACGAAGCTTCAAAGCCATGCAGCAGTCCATCTCCAGCCGCATAGACGACATCCGGCAGATGAACGACCAACTGGAAGACAGCAACGCCGTTCTTCAGGAAGCTTCCGAACAGGCCCAGCAGGCGGAACGCGCGATGAACGCCTTCCTGATAAACCTCTCAGACCAGCTGCTGCAGCCCGCCATCAACATCAAGGACATTGTCAGCGAAGCACATAAGGACTTTCACCACATGGATCATCAGGAAGCCAAACAGCTGGTCCAAAAGATACACACAGAGACAGACATCGTCACAGAGCTGCTCGACCGTCTGTTACTGGTATCGGTAAAGGAAGGAGGTAAACCATGAGTCAAATCGGATTCCATCGTCACTCCCTCTCGCTGAAACTCGGTGTCACCATCATCTCGTTTGTCGTCGTGCTCTTCGTCCTTTCGCTGGGACTGCTCTACAATCGTTCCCGGCAGTTGGTGAAGCAAGAGGCCATGGAGCGCGCCGAGAAGGTACTCGACAAGACTGCTCTCCGCATCGCAGGCTATCTCTCAGATATCGAGGCCGTCACGGAGAATGTCAAGTGGATTGTCAACCAGGATCAGGCTCCCGACAGCCTGCTGGCATACACACACCGTATCGTGACTTTTGGATCCGACATTGACGGCTGTTCCATCACCATGGAACCCGACTTCTACCCTCCCGCCGTGGGGCGTTTCTCTGCCTACAGCGTCAGAAAGGGCGACAGCGTCATAACCCAGCGCGAGGGTGATTATGACTACTATTCGAAGGTGTGGTACAAGACTGCCAAGGATCAGGGAAAGCCATGTTGGATAGACCCCTTCGACGACTATAATGCCGGCACCCTCTCCAACGAGGACATGATCGTATCCTATTCCATGCCCCTCAAAGATAAGAAAGGCCGCTTCATCGGCGTCATCTCCACCGACCTGTCGCTGACGTGGCTCTCGAAGACCATCTCCGAAGAGAAGCCCTACCCTCACTCCTACAGCGTCATGTTGGGGCACGACGGCAGATACTACGTTCACCCCGATCCGGAGAAGCTGGTGAAGCACACTATCTTCAGCGCCTCAGCCCCTGGCGAGCGGGCAGAAATGGAGGTATTAGGGCAGAAGATACTCTCTGGCTTCGACGACCACATGCGTCTGAACATCGGCGGAGAACCCTGCTATGTATTCTTCCAGCCTCTACAGCAGACGGGATGGCACATCGCCCTCATCTGTCCCGAGCGTGACATCCTAGGCAATTACAACCGTCTGGGCTACATCATCTTAACTGCGCTGATCATCGGACTGATTCTGCTGCTCCTATTCTTCATGCACACCATGACCCGTTTCGTGGCACCACTAAACCAACTCGTCAGCCAGTCGCACCGTATCGCCTCCGGACATTTCACTGAGCCCATGGCCCGCACACCGAGGACAGACCTCGTGGGCCAACTACAAAACTGTTTCTCCACCATGCAGAAGTCGCTGGCAGAACAAATCACCCGTCTTCAACAGGCCCACGAGAAGGCCGAGGAGCGCAACCACGAGTTGCAGCGCGCTAATGACCTGGCACAGGCGGCACGTCAGCAAAAGGTGGCCTTCCTGCAGGATATGTCTCACCAGATACGGACACCATTGAACATTATCCACGGCTTCCTCCAGGTCATCCTCAACGACCACGAAAACCTGTCGCCGGAGGAGAAAAAGCACATCACGGTCACCATGGAGCAGAATGCCTTCTCGTTGCGACGGATGGCGTATATGCTCTACGACGCCTCCTGGCTTGAGACTGCTCAGAAACTGGAGTATCATGACATCGTGAGCTGCAACGAGATAGCACGCAGGGCCATCCAGGCCTTTACAATATTCCCGCCCTACGATGGCGGCAACTTCATCTTCGAGACCTCCGTCGACGACGATACCCAGCTGCGCGTCCAAGACGTACACCTATATTATATTATACACGAGCTGCTCTTCAATGCGAAGAAATTCGCCCCCGACAACAGTCCCATCAAGCTCTCGGTCTACGAGACACCTGCCGCCATCAACTTCGCCATCGAAGACCAGGGACCCGGCATCTCCGAGAAAGACCGTCCGCACATCTTCGACCACTTCTACAAGTCGGATCCTTTCATCGAAGGTCTCGGCATGGGGCTCTATGTTTCCCGCCAATACATCCGTCTGATGGGCGGCGACATCACCCTCGACACCACCTACGAAAAAGGTAGCCGGTTCATCATCCGGCTACCCCTTGCATAAATATTCACGCAATCATCATTTCCTTCCCCTTTCGGTTGCCTCCCGCTTCGCCTTCATGAAACGATCGATGAAATCGATTTGCTCACGGTTCGGACGCATGATAAGCGAGGCACCGTTACGGAACTGCATCGTCGTGGGCTTCGTCTCGTCGAACGACGGCCAGTAAGGTAGCCCCTTACCATTGGGATTACCCGTTTTGGCGAAGTTCACCCAGTACTGCTGCATGATCTCCGACACCGCAGCCTCGGCAGGGAACTTCTCCGGCTGGTTCAAGAACATACCGTTCAGATACATGATATCGTCGGCATGGGCCACACCCCGACGGAGCGGATTCTGCGAGAAACTCATCTTCGACGGCTGGTCGAGATAGGCAGCATATGCCGGATTCTTGCCCGTCTGCGACTGCAGTTTCACCCAGGCATACGACGGCCATGCAAAACCGAGGTCGCGGAAGGCATCGCCATTGCCGTGCCAGGCCTCCTCGTCGGTATTGCCAGGATACACTTTCAGTGCCTCGTCGACCATGTCGCCGAACATGCGGCTGGCACTCTTCTGATAGTCCTCAGCCTTCACCGTGGGCGGTGTGAACAGCGCACCCTCATCAGAGTTCGTCATCACAATCACAGGTACATCATTATACTCCCCACGCTCATACATCCGGTACTGGTCGTCGCAGATCACATAGCCGTCTACGCAGGGCCAGAAGCCGCTGAAACCTACATTGCCGTCGCAGAGCGCCATCGCATCCATCGCGCGCAGTTCCTTCAGTGACTTCTTCTTCAGATGCTTCTGGAAGGCCAGTCCCTGCTGCTCGGCACCCTTCTGAGAAGCGTCCAGACCGATGCTGCGCGGCGCATCACTCCAGGGAGCGAACGAACCACCACTCTGACTGATACAGCCATGGAGCAATCCCTTCGCTAGCGGCGAGGCACAGAGGATACTGCAGCTGATGGCACCTGCACTCTCGCCGAAGATGGTCACCTTCGAGGGGTCTCCGCCGAAACTAGCGATATTACGCTGTACCCATTGCAGAGCGTAGATCTGGTCTAAGATACCATAGTTGCCGGTATGACCGTCTGCCTCCTTCGCCAACTCGGGATGAGCCATGAATCCGAGGGCACCCGTACGGTATTCCACGCTGACAATGACCACGCCACGCTGGGCAAGCAGGCTCCACAGGTCACCACCATAGTGCTCCGTCTGGAAGCCGCCACCATGGATCCACACCATCACGGGCAACTTATCGTTCGCCGACTTAGCAGGTGTGGCGATGCCAAGGTACAGACAGTCTTCACTCATCATATCTGCCGTACGTCCGGGTCTTGTGGGCTGCGGAGGCAGCGGACCAAACGTGTCACACTTCCTCACACCCTCCCAAGCCTTGGCAGGCTGCGGTGCCTTCCATCTCAGGCTTCCCACGGGAGGTGCTGCATACGGGATAGCCTTATAGACAGCAAGACCGCCTTCGAGCACACCCTCCACGTCGCCCGTCTCCACATGCGTTTTCAATAGCGGCTGCTGAGCACCAGCCACCATCACAATGGCATCCGAATCCTCAAACAATTGTCCATTATCCATTATCCATTGTCCATTATTCAACTTCTCTTTGAGAGGAGTTGAATCCGCAGTAACCCCAGCGACATACCACTTATCCCCGCTTCGTCTTGCCATAATCACATACTTCCCGGGATAGCCGTCTATAAACTTCGTCTCATCCCACGTCGTGGGCACATCCTTCATAAACTGTACAGCCCAAGCCGGCGCATCCTCCAGATTATTGGGTGCCATTGCAAAGTGCTGCACGCTGCTCTGGAAGAGCACGGCCGTCGCCATCGCAAACACGTCGCTGGTCTTACGGACAGTACCGTGCTGGTTATCGGCGCTGTATCGCTTGTTCAGCGTCGAGCCGCCGAAGTCCATCGATCCCACGGTATTACGGATGAACGGATGCAGACAGGCATTAAACGCCTCCGCATCGCAGGCACCCTGTCCGAAGTGCAGGTTCTCTGATGCCAGCACCGCCTCGGCAGCCACGAAGTTCGGATACATCCGCTCCCAGCCTCTGGGCAGCGTACAACCGTGGAAGATCACCTGAATGCCAAAGTCATTGGCGTCCGTCAGGATATCCTCATACAACTGCATCATCTGCTGCTTGTCGCCGCCGAAGAAGTCTACCTTGATGCCTAAGATGCCGTTTTTCTGCATCCATGCCATCTCCTTCCTTCGTGGCCCGGACTTGTCCATCTTGCCGCGAGGTCCCTGCGGAGCATCGTTCCACGTACCGTTCGAGTTATACCACAGGAACAGGCCTACGCCCTTCTCCCGTCCATAACGCGCCAGCTCCTCCATCTTCTCATAACCTATCTGCGTATCCCAGAGTGCATCCACAAGCACTGAGCGGAATCCCATGGCAGCAGAGAAATCAACATATCGCTTCTGTTCGTCAAAGTTACAACTGGGATCCATGCCGATGATCCACGACCACGAGCCCTTGCCGTAGGTATAGTCCTTAGAGGCCTTATACTTCGGCTTCACCAAGTCATTCGCAATCGTCGTCTCCACAATCGGTGCAAGGGTCGTACCAACGGTAATCGTACGCCATGGGGTCTCTGCAGGCAGTGCCACCAACGGCGTCACGGCTCCCGTGCCGTTCATCTCCTCCGCCAACGGGAATCCGATCTGATACAACTGTCCTTTAACTTCTTTATCTCCCTCACAAACAAGCCTACATCCTACATATCCGCCGTCCGTGCCCGTCTCAGAGAGAAGCACCCACCCCATAGGCGTCTTGAACAGACAGGGGAACGTATATCCGAATCCCCAGCCGTTCTTACCCATCGTGTCGTCAGGGGTATAGCTCGTCTCATAGCTCGGGGCCGTCCGTGCAAAGCCCGTCATCGGCTTCATCTGCGGACAAAGGAACGTTGTCGTACCCTCGGGCAGCACAAACCCACTGGCCTCGCTCTCCACGACACCCGACAACGTCTCGCCGCCACGCACCTTCTTCGGATAGACCTTATATCTATAAGCCACATCGCGACTCGTCACGCGGAAGATCACGTCCATCGCCTCCCGGCCGTCCTTCTCGAAATGGCAGACGCCTTCAGTGGCCACCACCTTCACATGACTCTGCTTCGTGGTCTTCAGACAGTACTCGTCCTCAAATTTGCTCACGTCGCAGCCCTTCAGCGTCAAGCCCTGCGTCAGATCCTCAAAGTTCATCTTCAGTCCCAAGGGCGAAGGCTGGATAAACACCTGTCCGTCGAGCTTCACCTCATACTTCGGACAGCCGTTGGCGACACTAACCGTCACCGTCATCCTACCGTCAGGGCTTTCGATCTCCTGACTCCTGACTCCTGACTCCTGTCCAAAGGCAGCCACTACCGACACTTGGATAAAGAATAGCGTTGCGCCAGCAATGCGGCGCCACAGGTTTTGTTTGTTGGTCTTCATCATACAAAAATTATGTTATGGTTATTATTGTTCTCATGTCTACCGGATGGCATAGAGATAACCGAGGAGGGCCATCTTGCCGCGCATAGTCTCACGGGGCGTGAACTCACCGTTCACCCAGAAGTAACGCTGGTTGAAGTAGGACTCCTGACGGGGCCAAGTGGTAGTCTGAATACCATTCTCAACAGTCCAGGCCGGATAGCAGTACTTCAGGAAGACACGGGCATCGCCGCCGTTATGACCTGGCGACCATGTTTCGGTGCCATTGAAGGGCGTCTGTCCGGGATGGCACTCTGGGGCGCCGTCGTTGCGGCCGGTGGTGTAGCAGTCGGTGATATGACGCTCACCCAGACCTGTCATTTCAACGATGTTGCCGGGGTTACGTCCGAGGCTCCAGCTGGCTTCCGTAAGCATCACATGTTCGAGTTCACGCTTGCGGGCCTTGTCGGCGATGTAATGGGCGAGCATCACGAGCTGCAGGTTCTGCGACACCTGCCAGCGGCTGTCATTGGCACTGCGTCGCGAGGGTCGCTTGGCCATGTGGCCGATGTTATAACTCTCAGCCTGTGCATTGATGCTCGACTTGAGGTTCTGATAGAGCTCGGCATAGTGGCGCGTCTGCGGACAGGTGAGATAGGCCGCTGCTGCCCAGATCTGGCAGAAGGGCACGACGTTCTGGTTCTCGGCATGCATCACGCCCACACCGAAGAAGCCGTGATCACGCTTGCTGAACACCTGCGACTGCGGACCCTTGATCTCCGAATCCCGTACGAAAATGTCCTCCCACTCGGTATCGCCCGTGACATTATAGAGGAAGGCGGCGGCCAGCTGACGGAAATCACGGCCACGCATCTGCATCGAGCCGATGTCCTGCAGGTCGTCGAGCTGGTTCCACTCCTGCTTGGAGGCATAGCGGAAGGCCTTGATGGCCTCGGCAGTATAGTAGCGCTTCAGCGAGTCAATGGAATGATCCAATTTCCATTTTTCATTTTCCATTATCCTGAACGCCTCTGCGGTGATGGCACAGTTGGCGGCATTGGCCCAGGCAGCCATCGTGGTACAGCCTGCCTGATACATCACCGTCCAGCTGAGGTCGGGGTTGGTGACTCCCTGAGAATAGCCCTCGCCATCGCGGATGGAGAGGAAGAAGTCCACCTCGTTGCGGGCCTCGTCGATGATGTCGGGGATGCCGTTGCCACTCTCACGGATGCCGAGGTTGTCGTCGGAGAGTCGACCGCCGGAGAGGATGTAGGGCAGCAGCATGTCGTAGATGTTGCTGACGTGGGCCAGATGGCGGTCCCAGTCGAAGGCGTCCGAATGACCACCCTTCACCTCGATATTCACGGGGTTGCCGGGCAGACGATGCTGCCAGAAACGTGAAGCAAGAGCGGGTTTGAAGTGAGGCTCGTCCCACACGTCCGTATGCAAGTCCTTCCACTCTTGCATGAAGGGATGGAAATCGGTTTTATACACGGTGAGGCCCTTGGGATCGGTCTCTGGGATGAACTGCGGCTGACGAGGCACGGGCCACACATGCTCAGGATCCTTGGGCTCGCCGAGACGCATGTAGTAGTAGCCACGCACGGAATAGCGATAGGGCTGGTAATAGACATCATTGGCTATGTCGAAGTCCATCGAGCAGCCTACATCCTCCACCACGAGACGATAGCGTCCAGGAGCCGTACCACGGAAGTCGATGTTCCAGACATCGGTGCCCACGAGGTTCTTCTTGCCTGCCTCCTGCTCGGCATCGGAAGCCTTCTTCCAGAACTTCACCACACCGGCACTCTGCTTCTTCTTTGTATTGACATTATAGAGGTATACTTTACGCCCCACCCACGAGGAGTAGTCGCGCTGTCCGCCGTCGCCCAGCCACTGGTAAAGGTCTGCGGCATGGAGGGCCTCTGAGGTCATATAGCCGATGATGTTCACATGGACGGCCTCAGACGGGGTGTTCCAGATGTCGTATGTGACACTGACTGTCTGCCTCGTTTCCCCTCCTGAGTAGGAGGGGTTAGGGGTGGTCTGATCAACCCCAATACCCTCTGGTATAATAATCGTATACGTACGCCCCTGCTTCATCTCTTGTGGCAACTGAAGGAACAGCCAGTGGTCGCATTCGCCAGTAAGCGTATGATCAATATTCATCGGCTTCGACTTCCGCCACACCTTCACGGGCTGGAATCTCATTCCACTTTCCTCTATAAACCACAGCTCCGCTTTCTGCGCCTCTGTCGTCTTCAGCCGTTCGCCGAAGACCACCAGCGTGTCGTCGCCCTCGGAGAAGGAATGTCCGAGAAAGGCACTGGGGCCTGTACCGCTGTCGCGATAGTGCACCTCGCCGTCGCGGAAGTGTACCATGAGGTAGTTTTTGTCGATGACACGGAGTCCCAGGACCTTGGTGGCCATGAGGGGAAGTGAGGCGAACACGAGCAGCGACGCCAGCACGAGGGTAAGTCTGTTTTTGTTCATAATTGCAGTTGATTAGGTAATTTGGGCACAAAGTTACGAATATTTTTTTAGACAGAAGAACATAAGAACATATTTTTTCTTTTGCCTCATAATAATTTTGTCCTTATGTTCTTCTGTCTAAAAAATCTGTTAGTATGTTAATATGTCTTTCATTTGTTCTTTTGTCTGAAAAAAGTTGTATCTTTGCAGCAGTTTGTAACTAAAAGCTAGAAAAAAAATGAGAAAGAGTGTGTTCACCCTCGCCGTGATCATGTCGGCACTGTTTGCATTCACGTCTTGTCAGAACAAGAGCCAGAACGAGGCTCAGGACCAGACAGGACAAGTCAATAACTTCCGCATCAAGCGCGGCACGAACATCAGCCACTGGCTGTCGCAGTCGGAGCAGCGCGGTGAGGCTCGTAGACTCCATATTCAGGAGGACGACTTCGCCCGTCTGGAGGAGCTGGGCTTCGACTTCGTGCGCATCCCCATCGACGAGGTGCAGTTCTGGGACGAGCAGGGCAACAAGCTGCCCGAGGCGTGGGACCTGCTGAACAACGCCCTCGACTGGAGCAAGGAGCACAACCTGCGTGCCATCGTCGACCTGCACATCATCCGTGCACATTATTTCAACGCTGTGAACGAGGACGACAAGGCCGCCAATACCCTCTTCACTTCTGAGGAGTCACAGGAAGGTCTCATCAACCTCTGGCGCCAGCTCTCCGAGTTCCTGAAGGACCGCAGCAACGACTGGGTGGCCTATGAGTTCATGAACGAGCCTGTAGCCCCTGAGCACGAGCAGTGGAACCAGCTGGTAGCCAAGGTGCACAAGGCCCTGCGCGAACTGGAGCCACAGCGTACACTCGTCGTCGGCTCGAACATGTGGCAGGGACACGAGACAATGAAATATCTGAAGGTGCCCGAGGGCGACAAGAACATCATCCTCTCGTTCCACTACTACAACCCGATGCTCCTCACCCACTACGGTGCCTGGTGGTCGCCGCTGTGTGCTGCCTACAAGGGTAAGGTGAACTATCCCGGTGTGCTCGTGTCGAAGGAAGACTACGATGCCGCTCCTGCCGCCATCAAGGATCAGCTGAAGCCCTTTACCGAGGAAGTGTGGAACATCGACAAGATCCGTGAGCAGTTCAAGGATGCCATCGAGGCTGCGAAGAAATACGACCTGCAGCTGTTCTGCGGCGAGTGGGGTGTCTACGAACCCGTGGACCGTGAACTGGCCTATAACTGGTACCGTGACGTGCTGACGGTGTTCGACGAGTTCAACATCGCCTGGACGACCTGGTGCTACGATGCTGACTTCGGTTTCTGGGATCAGCAGCGCCACTGCTACAAGGACTATCCGCTGGTGGAGCTCCTAATGTCAGGAAAGAAACTGGGAGAATAAATATTTAAACCACAGATTACGCCGATTACACAGATTATAATTTCGACATTTTTAGAAAATCTGTGTAATCGGCGTAATCTGTGGTTCTTATTTGCGCGAGCTCGTGATGCGGTAGCCGTAAATGGTGACGACGAGGAAGCAGACGAAGGGCAGGATAAAGGAGAAATTGGTCTTGCCGGCATCGATGAACATCGCCTGCAACGGGGGCAGCACAGAACCGCCCAGGATGGCCATGATCAGACCTGCAGCACCGAACTTCGCATCATCGCCCAGACCGTCGAGGGCGATGCCGTAGATGGTGGGGAACATCAACGACATACAACCACTGACACACACGAGACAGTAGACACCCGTACGGTCGTGCGACAGGATGACACCCGTGGTGAACACCATCGCCAGGATACCGAAGACCGTCAGCAGACGGGCGGGCGAAATCCAGCGCATCAGCCACGTGGCGATAAACCTTGAACAGATGAAGAACAGCATCGCATAGATATTAAACCGCTGCGACAACACCTCCGCTGCCTGTTCCTCCATGCCCTCGGCCATGAACACACGCGTACCATATTGTATAATAAACGTCCAGCACATGATCTGCGCTCCCACATAGAAGAACTGCGCCACCACACCCTCACGATAGCGTTTCAGGGTGACGAGACGGCGCAGGGTGGTCATGATGTGGATGTCGTGGCTCTGGTCAGCGTTCTTCGGCATCTTCGTGAAGAGGATGATGAGGAACATCACCACGATGACCGCTCCGATGGCGAGATAGGGGGAGATGAGCACGTCGAGGTCGGCATTCTTCACCGCCTCGAAATCGGCATCACTCAGCAGGGCACGTTCGTCACTGCTCAGGGGATTGAGCTTCGCCTGGATGAAGTTCATCGCCACGAACATGCCGATGATCGAACCGCAGGGGTTGAAGCACTGGGCAAGGTTCAGGCGTCGTGTGGCGGTCTCTGGCTCACCCATCGAGAGGATATAGGGGTTGCACGACGTCTCGAGGAACGACAGGCCGCAGGTCATGATGAAATAGGCGATGAGGAAACAGCCGTAGATGCCGATGGCCTTCGAGGGGAAGAACAGGAGGGCACCTGTGGCATAGAGTCCGAGTCCCATGAGCACACCGGCCTTGTAGCTGTACCTGCGGATAAAAAGGGCTGCAGGGAAGGCCATGGCAAAATAGCCGCCATAGAAGGCCACCTGTACGAGTGCGCCCTCAGTGACGCTCATGCGGAAGATCTTCGAGAACGCCTTCACCATCGGATTCGTGACGTCGTTGGCAAATCCCCACAGGGCAAAGCAGAACGTCACCAGGATAAACGGAACCAAGTATTTTTTCATGTGTTCTTCCATCTTACAAACATTTGGTCACCGATGATGTGCTGGACCTCGGCGACGAGGGACTCATCGAGAGGTTCGTTCACGTAGGCGATGTTCTTGAGGACGTTCGCGGGATTGGCACTGCTGAAGAGCGTCGTGGCAATGCGGGGATTCATGCTTGTGGAGAACTGCATGGCCAGCTTCTCGATCTCATAGCCTTTCTCCTGACAATAGGCAGCCGCCTTGGCACAAGCCTCTTTCAGGGCCTCAGTAGCCGGATGCCAGTCTGGTGCACCACGCTGTGAGAGCAGTCCCATCGACAGCGGCGAGGCATTGATCACCCCCACCCCATGCTGCTCGAAGAAATCGAGATAGTCTGTCAGCAGTGTATCGTTCAGACAGTAGTGGCAGAAGCAGAGCACACTCTCCACCGTACCCTCGTCGCAATGCTCGATGACCCATTTCAGGTTCTCGGGCTGCAGGTCCGTGATACCCACATGACGCACCACACCCTCCTTCTTCAGCTGCACCAGCACGGGCAGCGTCTCGTCGACGATCTTCTGCAGACCACCCTCCATCTGCGACTGGAACTCTATGTCATGGACGTTGATCAGGTCGATATAGTCCACGTTCAGGCGTTCCATACTCTCGTAGACACTCTCCAGGGTGCGCTTGGCGCTGTAGTCCCAGAGGTTCACGCCGTCCTTGCCGTAGCGTCCCACCTTCGTGGAGAGGTAATACTTGTCACGCGGAATCTCCTTGAGGGCCTTGCCCAGGACGGTCTCGGCCTTCATGTGGCCGTAGTAGGGCGACACGTCGATGAAGTTAATACCGTTGTCCACGGCCGTATGTACGGCACGGATGCCCTCTTCCTCACGGATGCCGTGGAACACACCGCCCAATGACGATGCGCCGAAACTCAGGTTCGACACCCGCATCCCTGTCTTTCCAATCTCGTTATAAACCATATTGATAAATTCGTGAAATTCGTTGTCTTAAAACTCTATTGTCTGTATTTTCTCGTCGCCGGGCTTGAAGAGCAGGCCTGTGCACTTCGCGGTATCAGCCTTGTAAGCCTTCATCTCCACAGCGTTCCAGTCAATCTGATCCGTACGCTGTGCGAGGGGTGCATGAGCGATCAGCGAGCCGTCGCGCACGAGGATGATCGCCGGAATCTTGTCGGCCTCGATGGTCTGATAGCCACCGTCGTAGACCTTTCCGTTCTGATAGTCAATCCACTTACCCTTCGGCAGATACACCGTGCGGCTGTTGCCACTCTCCATCAATGGTGCCACAAGCATCTGACTGCCGAACATATACTCATCCTCCACAAGCCAGGCACCTGGATCCTCAGGGAACTCCACGAGCAGGGCGCGCACCATTGGCAGACCACGCTCCGAACAGTCCTTCGCCTGGGCATAGACATAAGGCATCAGCTTGTACTTCATCTCCGCACAGGCACGGAAGGCATCGGTGAACGACTCCGAGATCAGCCACGGCTCCGTGGGAGGAGCGCCATGGGCTCTCGTATGACTGCTCAGGAATCCGAAGGGGAGCCAACGACGGTAGATATCCTCCGGCGAGGCCGTCACGAAGCCACCCATGTCGTGACTCCAGAACGAGAAGCCGCTCAGTCCGAAACTCAGACCGCCACGCAGGTCGCCCAGCATACCGATATTGTTCGTCGCTGCATCGCCACCCCAGTGCAGGGCATAGCGCTGGGAACCGGCCCAGGCCGAACGTGCCCAAATGATACCCTCGCCGGGATACTGCTTCTCGACAGCCTCCCAGAGAGCCTTGTTATAGCGCAGCGGATAGAGGTTGTGCTCATACAGCCCGCCCTTGCCACTGTGGTAGAAGCCATTGTAGGGTGCAGCCTCGCCGAAGTCGCACTTGATGGTCGAGACACCCTGTTTCAGCAGGCCAGTAATCTTCTCCTGGTACCAGCTGACGGTCTCAGGGTTCGAGAAGTCGAGCACCGCATCCTCATAGGGCATGCCACCCGTGGCGTTCGTCACGTGCAGCCCCTTCTCGATAATCTCGGGGAAGAAACGGTTCTTCGGGGTGAAGTACGGCAACTGCCACAGACAGGTATGGAAGCCGTCCTTCGCCAGCTGCTTCAGCATCTTCACGGGATCCTCGAAACGGTCCTTCGCAAACTGATAGTCGCACTGCCAGTCCACGCCGAACCAGCCCGTATCGAAGTGGATCACGTCCGAAGGAATCTTATGAGCCCGAAGCTGACGGGCAATCTCCAGTCCCTCCTCTTGCGAGAAATAGGTGATACGGCTCATCCACGTGCCGAAGCTCCAGAGGGGCATCATCGGACTCTTGCCCGTGATGTCGGTATATTCGTCGAGGATATCCTTCGGCTCTCCGAAGAACACGAAGAAGTCCATCTGCTCGTCGGCCATAAACAGACGCTGGGCACCGATGTAAGAGGCACCGAAGTCACAGGTGACGGGAGCCGACGTGTGCATGAAGATGCCATAGCCACGGTTGGAAAAATAGAACGGTACGGGCTTGTACTGGCCGTCGCTCTCAGGTCCCTGGGGGTCGGTGACGGAGAGATGCACCTTCTGTCCTACCTTATTTAAAGAGGTGAACGACTCGCCGCAGCCATAAATTCTCTCACCTGGTGCTAACGAGAACACGGGATTGATGCTTCGTGAATTGTCTGAGCCTCGCTTGATAAACGAGAACGGCAACAGTTTGATCTGCGTCGAGTCATTGTCGATGATATGCCTCGTTTGTGTCAGCACCTTCCCCTTCGCATCCTTAATCACAATCCGGAAGGGATACTTCTGCACCTCAACACTCCCATACGGCGATGAATACGTCACGGCAGTTTCCCCTCCTGAGTAGGAGGGGTTAGGGGTGGTCTGATCCGCCTCAGAACCAATCCCCTTGTTCAGACCACCCCTGGCCCCTCCTAACTCAGGAGGGGAAAGCTGCGCCTTGAATCTATCGCAGAACATCGGATCGTCCAAATCTGATGACTTCGGCTCCACCGGCGTGGTAATCATCCTAATCCTGGCTGTTTTTGGCGAAATCCACTCTATCCTAATCTTCAGATTCGGATCGTTCTCATACGCCGCATCGGGAAAGTCCAGCATCTGCATCCTCACAGGCCAGTACCCATTGAGATTAAACGCCTGCCTCGGGCTCATCCTGTACCGTTTCCACTGCACAAGTCCCTCGCCCTTCGCTGCATCAAAGCTCACCACGGAGTCTGCCAGGAAATACGTGTTCGACAGGTCGCTGAAGTCCGTCGACATGTCCTTCGGCATACACTGCAGGTACTGCACCCCTGCATTCGTCTGAATCTGCGCCTCTGCAGTCAAGGAGCCACAGACGACACAGCATGCACATAAAAATCTCTTGATCATATTCTTCGGTTTAAGTTCTGTGTGCAAAGGTACGGAAAATCGACTGCAAAAACATTTCCGTTGCGGTTAATTTTGGTTAAAGGTGCATATTCATAAAGGATTCTCCGCTTTTGTAGCTATCTTTGCAACTCAAAACAACCCCATATACATAAACTAAATGGACAATATGAAGATCAGCACATCTCTCAAGCGAGTCCTGTTAGTGATGGTCATCACCACCCTGACAGTCATCAGTGCATACGCGCAACCCGACCCCGAAAGCCGGCGTCTCAGTATCATCGGACAACTATTCGATGCCGAACTCAAGGAACCGATGATACAGGCCACCATCCAACTGTTCCAGGCCTCCGACAGCACCTTCGCAGGCGGAACAGTGAGCAACGAGAAGGGCAACTTCTACCTCGAGGCGCCCCGTGCCGGCACCTACAAACTCCGCATCTCGTCCGTGGGCTATCAGACCCTCGAGCGCGAGCTCACCCTGCGCCGCAATGAACAGCTCGACCTGGGCGACCTGCTGATGGAGACGGAAAGCACGATGCTGAAAGAGACCGTCATCACAGGACGGGCCGCACAGGTCATTGTCCGCAAAGACACCATCATGTATAACCCTGAGGCCTTCCGCACGCCAGAAGGCTCGGCCATCGAGGAGCTCATCAAGCGCATCCCGGGTGCCGAGGTCGACGAGGACGGCAACATCACCATCAACGGCAAGGAAGTGAAGAAGATCCTCCTCGACGGCAAGGAGTTCATGCTCGGCGACGTGGAGACGGCCCTGAAGAACATCCCCGTGAGCATCATCCAGAACCTGAAGTTCTACGACCAGCAGTCTGACCAGTCACGCATCACCGGCATCGAAGACGGCGAGAAGGAGACCGTGCTCGACTTCAGCATCAAGAAAGGCATGAACCGCGGCTATATGACCAACCTCGACCTGGCCGCAGGTACCAAGCACCGCTATGCCTCTCGGGTGATGGGCAGCAGCTTCACCGACAAGACCCGCATCGTGCTCCTCGGCAATTTCAACAACAAGGAGGAGAACGCCGGCTGGTGGAACCGCCGCGGACTTAACGCCCGTAAGATGCTCGGCACCAACCTGAACTACGACGACAACAATAAGCTGAAGGTCGACTTCAGCCTCCGCTGGAACCACCGCGACGGCGACAACCAGACGGAGACCGCCGTACAGAACTTCTACAGCGAGACGTCGCGCACCTTCTCGAACAGCAACACGTCGAACTTCACCCGCAGCAACAACTGGCGCGGCAACCTGCGTCTGGAGTGGAAACCCGACACCCTCACCAACATCCTGCTCCGCGCCAACGGCACCTACGGCACCGACGACGCCACCACCACCTCCATATCGGCCACCTTCGACGAAGACCCCTATAATTATGCGGTCGATCCCCTCGCAGAGATCTCATCCCTCAATCCCGCACTCCTCGAGCATACCATCAACCACAACCAGACTGCCAATCTGACCTACGGTCTCAACAAGAACGCCTGGGCCATGCTCCAGCTCTACCGCCGGCTGAATCCTAAGGGCAGGAACATCGTGGTGCGCTTTGAGGGAAGCTTGGGCGACACCCAGAACGAGAACGTCTCCAACAACGAGGTGCACCTCTTCCGCGTGAAGAACCAGGCAGGACTGGACTCCACCTACTACACCGCCCGCTACAACACCACGCCTGGCGATAATAAAGGCTACGTCGCCAGCGCCACCTACAGCGAGCCGCTCTGGAAGGGCGCCCACCTGCAGTTCAACTACGAGCTGCGCTACTCGCAGAACAAGAGCAACCGTCAGACCTACGACTTCAGCAAAGACCAGAGCCTGCCGGACATCTTCCACGGCATCGATCCCGAGTACCGCGACTGGGATCCATGGCTCTATACCGTCCGCGACTCACTCGACAACTTCCTCGACAGAAGCCTCAGCCGATTCTCCGAGTACAAGAACTACACCCACAACCTGCGTCTCACACTGCGCCACCGTGAGGAGAAATACGACTACAACATCGGCTTCCTCGTACAGCCCCAGCGCTCCGACTTCGTACAGGACTACCGGGGCATCTATGTCGACACCGTGCGCATCGTCACCAACCTCACGCCGACCGTCAACTTCCACTACAAGTTCAGTGACCAGAGCAACCTCTGGATACGCTACCGCGGCGACACCCGCCAGCCGGAGATGACACAGCTGCTCGACATCAGAGACGACTCCAACCCCCTCTACATCACCATGGGTAACCCGGGTCTGAAGCCGCAGTTCACCAACTCACTCAACGTCTACTACAACAACTATATCGTCCGCTACAAGCGCTCGATCGTCCTCTACGGCAACTACCGCCACATCCGCAACAGCATCTCCGACTTCGTGGTCTACGACCCCGCCACCGGTGGAAGGACCTCACGGCCGGAGAACATCAACGGCAACTGGAACGTGAACGCCGGACTGACCTTCAATACCGCCCTCGACTCCACCGCCCACTGGAACATCGGCTCCGACACCCGACTGCGCTACAACAACTTCGTAAGCTACGTGGCACAGGATAAGGCCGATGCGGCGAAGAACACCACGCGCTCCTACAACCTCAACCAGCGCCTCTCATTCGGCTACCGCAACGACTGGCTGGAGATAACCCTCGACGGCAACGTGACCTACCAGCACTCCCGCAACGAGCTGCAGCCCACCGCCGACCTCGACACGTGGCTGCTGCACTACGGCGGACAGTTCCTCGTGCGCCTGCCCTACGACTTCGAGATCAGCATGAACCTCCATGAGCGTAGCCGGCGGGGATACAACGACGCGACGATGAACACGAACGAGCTGCTTTGGAACGGACAGATTTCCAAGCCCTTCCTCAAGAACAAGTCGCTCATCGTCGCCCTCAACTTCTACGACCTCCTCGGCCAGCAGTCAAACTACGAACGCTGGGTGAACGCCAACGGCCGTACCGACACACGTTACAATAGTGTCAACTCGTATGCCATGCTCCACGTGCGCTACCGTCTGAACATGTTCGGCGGCAAGATCGACACCGAGGGCCGCTACGACAAGAAATGGGGTAACCGCGACAACAACAACCGTGGCGGCGGCAACAGGCGCTGGTAATACACATTATTATATATAAAGGGGGACGATCCTTTCGGTTCATCCCCCCCTTTTCACTTCTCTGTGTCAATCACCTTTCTGTGTCAATCACCTCTACTGTGATAATCACCTTTTCTGTGTCTTTCCGTGTCCATCTGTGGCTCAGAAAGGTCCCTTCCCCAGACACGAGGTAGTTCCCAGTGCCGTCAGTGCTGCTGTCAGAATCGACACAATCACCTGAATAACGGTCTTCCACTTTTCCTTCTTCATACGCATTCGTTTTTTAGGTTTGTAACTTGAAGCGAGAGGGCCTCAGACGTCTGACCTCGGCCCTCAGACTTCGTTTAGTTCACGTCGTTGCCGCCGCCGTTGCCGCCGCCGTTGCTGCCACCGCCGCCGTTGTCACCGCCGTTGTCACCACCTGAGGTCCCACCGCCAGTGTTACCACCGTTGTCGCCGCCTGAGGTTCCTCCGCTCTGGGTTCCACCGTTCTGAGAACCGCCGTTGTCACCTCCGGCGCCGCCGTCGGCAGCAGGAGCCATCAGATAGCTGATCGGGGTCTTCTTCTGCACGCGACGCTGCTTGCCACCGACGGTACGGATTTCACTCTCGACCAGATAACCGAACTCGAACACGCACTGCTCCTTGAAGGCTCGTGAGGTGAGCTTCTCGCCCTTGGAGTTCTCGGGGTTGAAGTTGATCTTGATGCCGTTGATCATCGCGTCGGCTCCGGCCTCCACGGCTTCCGCCAGATCCACCTTGCCCTTCTTCTGGCCGTCCACGGAGGGGTAGAACGTGCCCAGACCGTCGAGCTTCACGGGCTGACCCTGAGCAAGCAGCTCAGTCATACAGTCGACTACCTGACCCAGTACCAGGACGCACATCTGATAGTCGGCAATTTTGCCGTGACCCGTCATGTGCTTGGCGAATCCCTTCAGGTTAAGGGGTTCCTTTGAATCGATTTCGGCGAAATACTTGCCGTAGGCGGTGCTGTCGTCATTCTTGTTCTGACGCAGGTTAATCACCATTGGAATGTTTGATCTTGCCATACATTTTTTGGATTAGAATCTTTCGCTCTTCCTTCGTCACTTTCCTTATTCAAATCTACTGCAAAGATAGCTATTTTTCTTGAAATATGCAAGTGTATATTACATTCAAAACACGTTGTTCAACGTTATTCAACATTATTCCATGTTATACCAAAATATTTGCGTTTTTCCTTGTATATCTCACCGTTTTTTCGTACCTTTGTACCTGCTAACGATACATGTCCATTTATGGACAAAATTATTCAAATTATGCAAATTCATTTCCTTAACAAATAACCATTATGCAACAAAACCATTGTTTAACTATGGGCCGCACTGAGCTCGCCCAACTCTATTTCCCCAACATTCTGCCGCAAACCGCCTGGCAGAAACTCCGCGGTCTTCTTGCCGCAGATCCGCGTCTTGAGCACCTCACGAAACTCAAGCGTCGCACCTTCCTCCCGGCAGAAGTAAACATTATTTACCAACATCTCGGGCAGCCATGAGCTGCCTTTTTCGGTCGTTTTCAGCGTCTCAGAGTTTCCTTAGCCCAAACTCCGACTTTCCATACTTGAAACCAGGACTTTCAAGTAAGGAAAGTTCCGTTTTGCAGAGGGGTGTTTCTGGTATCATTTTGCAGACATCCAATTGTAAATATTTTTATCAAAATCCGAACTTATGCGGTTATGCACTTATGCACTTCCGACATTTACATTCTGAGTTTTTGGAAATTTGAAACATACTTTTATATTATAATATATATTATTATAATAATATATATTATAATATAAAAGTTCAATTAGGCATTATCAGAATCAAAAACCTAAATGTCGAAAGTGCATAACTGCATAAGTGCATAACCTTAAGACTTTCACCCTCGGCACCCGATTTCCAGGCTTTGCCGAGGGCTTTTTTGTGCCGTTTTCCGTACTTTTATCGTATTTCTCAAACGTATATATCTTATTTTATCGTATTTTACTTAAAAATATTCTGCATTTTATCGGAATTCAAATAATTATTTGTATCTTTGCACACGAAAATGCAAATACATTAAAAGATGATAGACGAGAAGATAATACTTCAAGTATTAGCTGAGCAACAGGAGGAAATCAAGGGCTACAAGCCTCAGAAGTGGGTGGCCCGCAAGGAGGAGTCGCTTTTCGAGTTCGACACGAAGATGGCTCAGGTTGTTATCGGTGTGCGTCGAAGCGGTAAATCCACACTCTGCCACAAAGTGCTGCTAGAGCGCGGCATCCGATACGGTTACGTCAACCTTGATGATGACCGTCTGGCAGACATGAAGACGGAAGACCTCAATACGGTGCTTTCGTGTGTATATCAACTCTATGGCACCGACATTCCCTATCTGGTGCTCGACGAGATACAGGATGTTGACGGGTGGTACCTGTTTGTGAACCGCCTGCTTCGCACAGATCTGCATATCTTCGTCACAGGCAGCAATGCCAAGTTGCTCAGCGGCGAACTGGCCACGCACCTCACAGGGCGTTACAACGAGATACACCTCTATCCTCTTTCCTTCCTGGAATATTGCCAATATCACAAGATTAACATGCAAGGCATCACCACCAAGGCCGATGCTGAGCGCAAACGGGCCTTTATGGATTACATCCACGATGGCGGATTTCCTGAGATGCAGGGACTTCGTAACAAGCGAGCCTACGTGCAGAGCCTGATAGAAGCCATCTTGCGGAAAGACATCCAGAAGCGCTTCAAAATACGCAACATCGAGGCGTTGCGTAAACTCGCCCATCACCTCATCAACAATGCCTGTCAGGAAGTCAACTACGATGAGATGTCCGATTTGCTAGGCATTACCGACAAGACGGCGAAGAAATACGTGGATTATCTTTGTCAGGCCTTCCTGATTCAGTTGCTCACCCGCCATTCCTTCAAGAGTAAGGAACGCATACGCAACCAGAAGGAATACATTGTTGATACAGGTTTGCAAGGCAATCGCGATAACGCACTGGCTCCCGAGAACCTTGGCTGGCGACTGGAGAACGTTGTCTATATTGAACTGCTGAGACGTTGTGCCTACGATTTCTATGATGTATACTACCACAAGCCCGCACCGAGGGCAAAGGAAATCGACTTTGTGGTCTGCGACAAAAGCAGAGCTGTGGAACTGATACAGGTAGCCTACGAGATTGATAGCCCACGAGCGTATGACCGTGAGACCTCATCGCTCGTTAAGGCATCCGATGCGCTTTCCTGCAACCGTCTGACCCTCATTGCTTTCACACAGACACGCGATGTTGAGATTGGCGGAAAGACGATACATATTATTTCGGCATTAGATTGGTTATTACAATATGGAACAGAAATACAGCAATAACAGTATTCTTGGACGAGCCTGTAAGAAATATCGCAAAAGATTTGGGCGTTTATGAGATTAATAGTATCTTTGCGACACAGAGATGCCTGACCCCTCTGTGTCCCGACACTCGTCAATAGCAAAACTCTGAAACTAGTTTCATATTTACACCCTCGGCACCCGATTTCCTGGCTTTACCGGGGGGGCGCACCCCTCCTAACTTAGGAGGGGAAAAGGATACCGATATCTACGCCATGCTGCCGCTGGATAAGTGGGCGGAGGAGTTGCAGGAGATGGCGGAGTATTATCCATGCATGAAGGAGCTGTTCCTGAATGCACATCCGCATAAGATGCCTGCGATTCTCTTTAGTAGTGCGGCGTTGTTCGGGACGCTGATGACAAGGGCCTACTATCACTTCTGGTATGAGCCGGAGATTGTCAGGAGACTGAACTACTGCATCTTTATTATCGGTGACCCGGGAGCAGGAAAGAACGTGATTGAGAAGTTCTACTTCAAGATTGCCGACCCGATGATTCAGGCTGATCAATGCCTGATAGATGCGGT
>Ga0265298_10002630_pt1 | contig 24651 bp, 16 predicted proteins | sample AusTroGonzalo_MG_3_FD_193486 | JGI IMG/M metagenome (GOLD analysis project Ga0265298, IMG submission 193486) | Bovine rumen microbial communities from tropical cattle in Woodstock, Queensland, Australia - Gonzalo_01 | ecosystem: Host-associated > Mammals > Digestive system > Stomach > Rumen ...
CTATAAAATAATACAAACCGTCAACAAATACTAATGACTCACTGGTCTCTTGTGCATTAACACTTATTACGACCAACAGGATAATTGCAAAAGTCAGAATCTTCTTCATAGTCATATTGTTTTTATTCAGCTCTCAATTATATATCTCGGACAAGCCGAGTGTAGCGTTGCAAATCTCGTTCTCTGTCCTATAGATACAAAAGTACCGAAAAGACTGCTCGGCGTTAACATTATTTACGTTTTTACTGCGCCAAAGGGGAATACGATGCCAATCCCCATTGTGTCGTGCTGCAAATTTACAAAAAAAAATGATACGTGCCAAATAAAACGGGAAAAAAGAATTAAGCGAAAATTAAGCATTTCTCCGCTTTCCCCTGTCTACACAGGCGTTTCAGTAAGTAAAAAAAGGAACTCAGGTCAACGGCAAAGTAGTATTTCTTCGTCTCCTTCATTTCTTTCTTTAAAAGACGAACGTCCCCTCAAACATCATCATCAGACAGCAGCAAACCACCCTTCCAACAACACAGCGAATGCCTTTCTATAACACAGCGGATGCCTTCCCGCAACACAGCGAATGCCTTCCCTCAACCCAAGCTGCGGTCTCCATAATAATAAATTCAGTGAATTTACTAAGTAAATTCAGTAGATTTACAATGTAAATTCAGTGAATTTAAAATATAAATTCACTGAATTTAATCTGGTCATTAAATCAATTTACAGAGTAAAAGCTTATCTTTGTAACAGCAAACAGGCTCAGGATGCATAGCAGGAAGGCATCTTCTGTCCTGCAAACAGGGTGTGGATGGTTATCTTGAAACTACCTTCACTTAATCACGACCTTGCGGCCATTTTGGATATAGATTCCCGGCTGGGATGGTTTCTCCGTCAGCCGACGGCCCTGGAGGTCGAAGACACTGCCTGAGGGTTGAAACAGATCAATATGTATCGCTTCCAAATCCGCATTTCCTCCCTCCCACGCCGGAGCAGTGAAGTCGCTATAATTAAAGACTATTTGTCCTCTAACAGCACATTCTTCCATGTATATCCCCCCTCTTATCGCCCAAGCATGTGGAATATATGGCCCATAGTCACTCCCAATACCTTCAACCCATACACCTGAACCATTGTATTCATCAGGAAATATTTTGCGAGTACAATAAATGTGGATGCGCTTACGCATATTGCCATTTACATATACATAATCTGTTCCTGTAATATACAGCCACTCCGTTCCCGCATCTATGACGTCACCTTCATTCACGCTAAAATCATACCACAGGTTCTCTTCCTTATTAGGGTTGCCATATTTGTCCTTAGCCGCCACCGAATATATCTTTTGTCCTTCTTCCCGCAAGGCATATAAATACAATCCTCGATCTTCCTCTATTAGCTTCTTATACTGCTTGCCATCTATAATGGTGTCGCCTTTAATAATATAGGTTCTGATATAAAAATCATTGTTCTCTTGGACCATGTATTTAACAACCCAAGATTTTCCTTCTTCCAAAAACGGGAGATAATCATTTTCTGTCTGAGCCATTGACCCTGCACACAGATAAGACAGAAACACTAACAACATGGTTTTTCTCATAGTTTTGTTTAAGTTTGAGCCTTACATCTATCCTTGATAGGTTCCGATAAAGAAGACGATGCCCGTCCTCTGGTTGCTGATAACATAGACAAAAGGATGGTCAGCGGTGAAAGTGACGACACCAGGCTGTGGTCCAGGACTTCCGTATAAGAAACCACTGGTAACGGCAGCTGCCACGGTGCCTTCCTCATTGACGTCAATAGTAGCCTTCTGGACAATCTGCGACACATAGAGGCCGGCAGTCGTCAGAATGTTGGGGAACTGGGCGGTAGCAGGGTTAAACATGCTATGGACACCCATGTCTGAGAGCACACCGGAGAGGTCCTCCATTGCCTCACCCTTGGTTTCTACCGAGAAACGGGGCAGGCTGAGCACAACCTCATTTCCCTCCTCACTGGAGTAGGTGATATTTGCATTCAGGCTCTTCCACCACTCCTCTGTCAGGCTGCCTATAATGTCGATGACCTTCCTGCCCGGCTTCGGCAACAGGACAGTCATGGCATAGTCGACATCACTATAATTCAGACATACAGCCTGGCAGAGGTCGTCCTCATAATAGTACATGTCCTTTCTTATCTGCATCATCGGCACGTTCTTCTGTGTGTTGTCCTCAAGGGTGAATTTCTGCTGTTTGGTCTTTTTCTCGTTAAACTGATTGAGCCACCTCACTGCTGCTACAGCTTACCAACGCCATCAACAGCAGCATGAACATACTGGAAAAAATGGTTTTTAAACTCATAAGCACAATATTTAACGTTATTATCGTTCGTAATTATTAGCTACTTTCTGTCCTATAGATACAAAAGTACCGAAAAGACTGCTCGGCGTTAACATTATTTGTGATTTTTCTTTGAGATGCAGTAGGGCATCTACAGAAAGACTGCACGCCATGTTGTCGATGGCGTGCAGTCTTCTTAGTCCCTTTTCTTTATTGATCAGAAGGTGTAGGTGAGGGTGCAGAGTACCTGATGGCGGTTGTCCTTAACATTGACGGGCTCGCACTCGTTGGTCAGCACCTGATACTGGTCGGAGGCGTCGAAGTAGCTGGAGGACACATTGTTCATGTAGGGGTAGAAATCGCCCTCACGCAGTGAATACTGGTAGGCCAGGTCAAGACGGAACTGGTCGAGGGTGATGCCGAAGCCTGCGGTGAAGCGGTTAGTGGACTTCCAGTTGGTGTAGTCGGTGGTGGAGGCCATGTAGACGCCTGGGGAATCGAGGGTCTGGTCGCGCACACCGTCGCTCTGATACATGGGCGACACGTAGTTGTAGCCGACACGGAGGGCGATGTTAGGATCGGGCTTGAATTCAGCTCCCACCTTCAGGGTTGACACTCCGCGGAGGGTACGCTCGGTATTTTTCTTCATCACATGGTCGGTGGAGCTGCCTTCGAGGTAGTAACCGTCCCAGTCGTAGCCGGAGTCGGTGATGGCACGCATCTGTATGGCGCCATAGTCGGTGTACTCATAGCTGATGCCTAAGGCCACATTGGTACCGATGGTGTGACCGGCGCTGACACCGAACTTCCAAGGGGTGTTCATACGGAAATCAGCATCGTAGCCTATCTGGTCGACATCGCCGATACGAGTGGTGTTGTGCGTGGTCAGCTTATACCAGGTAGGAGTGGTCACAGAGAGTCCAAAACGGAAGGGTGACTCCTCGATGGGACGGACAATGACGCCAGCCTTGATGTCGAAACCTGTACCGCTGATCTTGTGATGGTCGGACATAAGCACACTGGTGAGCGAGGGGTAGAGCAGCGACTGCAGCTGTTCGAAATACTCGCTGTAACCTTCGTAGTGAACACTCTTGACACCAACGGTCATGCCCAGATAGAGGCGGTTGTCGAGATTGCCGCTGAGATTGAAGTCGTACTCACCGATATAGCCTGTATGGGCACGGTCGAACTCATAGCTGGAAGCATCGATAGTGGTCACCGAGCCGTCTTCCTCGAGTATCATGTTGTAATAGAGGTTGTCAACCTGGCTTTCACCCCAATAGGTATCCAAGTCGCCACGAATACCCTTGATGGTGGTCTGGCGGTTCTGGGAAGAACCGTTAATGGCGCGGTTGGCTGCCGAGAGCACGTAATTGAAGTTACGGCTCTTATGAAAGTTGAAACCTACGTTGACAAAGCTCTGCCGACCTGTCCTTGTTGCTGCCACGATACCCACCTGGTCGAACGAGAAGTTGGTCTTGCTGCCGTCCTGGAATGTCTTGCCGCCTTCCTGCACGATGAATCCCATAGAGGTGGAAATCTGGTTGCTGCGGAAGAGACCGATGCCGGCGGGATTGGTACCCATGGTGGAAATCTCTGCTCCCAAGGCATCCATTGCTCCACCCATACCCACATAGCGGGCTGTACCGTTGAGGTCTTCGGTTGCCAACTGAGCACCGATATAGGTGTCCAGGTTGATCTGGTCCTGTGCCTGCGTCTGCATGGCCACTGAAGCCAGCAGTGACAATAAATATATCTTTTTCATCATCAATTCGTTATGTTATCAGGTTAAACAATCCTTAATATGACTATTAGCAGAAGCCAACAGTAAACTGTATGCACACTACTTCCTGCCGCCGAACGAACGTCCGCCGCTGGCTGAACGGCCACCGCCGAAGCCACCACCGCCGCCACCACTGCGGCTACCACTCATAGTGCTGCCGCCACCGTGTCCGGTATTGAAGGTGTTGCCACCGCTGTAGCCGGTATTACTGTTGTTGCGTGTGCTGGTAGAACGGCTTCCACCAAAGTTGTTACCCGACGTCGTTGTGCGCACGGAATTGCCACGATGACCGGCGAAGTTGCTGCCTCCCAGACGTGAGCGATGGTTGACGGGACGGGGATCACGATAGGTGCCGCCGGAATAGGGTATGCCTGCCCATCCGTGACCATAGTAGCCATAGTAAGTGTAATAGGGATAACCATAGTAACCGTAATAGGGATAGCCATAGTAACCGTAATACCAGGGTGTCGACCAGCGACTGTAGTACCAGCCATGATACCAGGGTGACGACCATCCGTAGTAGCCATAGTACCAGGGATCGTTCCAGTAGTACCAGTCGTTCCAGTAGTAGTTGGAGAACCAGGGCGATGCCCATGTGCCGTCACGATAGCCTTCCCAGTAGGCTTCAGCCGGGGTATAGTCGTCAAAACGGGTCAGCTGACGGGTCAGTGCATAGTCCTCGCTGGTTGCCAGGCTGTCGGTAAATGCTGAGTCTGGATAGACGCCCCGTACGGCAGAGAAATCAATGATGTCGTTGCCGAGAGAATCCAAGCGAACAGCAGTGGCCGACGGAATGCGGTTATACTCGTCAACCGAACGTGAACAACCTGAATAGTAGGTCTTGGAGGGTATGCCATAGTTGGCGTTCTCCTTGGCTACTCTCTCCTTGGTGGGGACAAAATACACATCGTCCTGAGCCAACATGGTCAGTGGCATGGCTCCTAAAAGGAGCAGGGACAGTATGAGCTTTTTCATGTTCATTTCTCCTATATTTAATGGTTCACGATGCAAAAATACAACTAATTATAATGCAAAAGTAGGGAAAAACCCTAAGAAAAGGTAGGTTTTTCCCTATTTTTTGTATATTTGCAGGCAAAATTAACACTGCTATGAAATATTACGAGGTAGAATTCAGCCTTACGCCGTGTTCGCAAGATGCCTGCGACGTGCTCTCCGCCCTATGTGCTGAAGCGGGGTTCGAGACGTTTGAAGAGAAGGAGGGCGGCCTGTTAGGCTATGTGCAGCAACAGGTTTTCGACCAGTCCGTCCTTGACGCTGTGCTCGAAGAGTTCCCCTTTGCCGACACCCATATAATATATAAGGTACGCGAGGCAGAGGACAAAGACTGGAATGAGCAATGGGAACAGGAGGGATTTGAGCCGATAGTGGTCAGAGGGGGACAGCAGGCAGAGCTGGTGATTCACGACGGCCGGCATCTGCCGGACACCGTTCAACGTTCTCGGACGGAGCCGAGTGTGGCGTTGCAATCACCGTTCACCGTTCAACGTTCAACGTTCACCGTCGAAATTGATGCACGGTTAGCTTTCGGTACTGGCACTCATGAGACGACGCGGATGATGTGTGCGACGCTGCTCGACCTGTTCAGCGAAGCGACGGACAGCTACAGAACAGCGAACGTGCTTGACTGCGGCTGCGGAACGGGCATCTTAGGCATCTGCGCCCTGAAGTTAGGAGCCGCCCAATGTACTGCCTATGACATTGACGAGTGGAGTGTCGATAACACACGCCACAATGCTGTCATCAACCAGGTGGACGAACGGATGACCATCCTGCACGGCGATGCTACCCTACTCGACTCCATGACCGAAAAGTTCGACATCGTTATGGCCAACATCAACCGCAACATCCTGCTGCAGGACATGGAGCGCTTTGTCTGCGTCATGGCTCCCAAGGCCATCCTCATCCTCAGCGGTTTCTATCAGGACGACTGCACCCTGTTAGTAGACAAGGCACAATCGTTAGGACTGACGCTTCAACAGACACGTCATGACGGCGAGTGGGCATGTATTACGGTAAAAATGCTTAATGCATAATGCTTAATGATTTCAATTAATTCACTAAATTCTGCGCAGCCGCTCCCCTCGATTCCCCACCCCTCTAAGGGGCGGGGTGGCCGTAAGGCCGGGGCGGGGTGAAAGGGGTTGGGGGTGGGGTCAGTGTCTTCTTAACATACAAGATATTACAGACCCCACCCCTGCCCCTCCCCTTGATGGGAGGGGAGTAGTTGCGCGTTGTTTCTTCAATTTATAGAACATACCGCTTAATTATTATGAGAACCATTCAACAATCAACGTTATTATTTCTTCTCCTCACGATAGTGACTGCTTCGCAGGCAGGCAACCGAATATTTGCGCCTAACATCAAGTCGCTGACAAGCATTGTCAACGGCGACTGGCTCAACCGTCCCGTGATGGAACTGAACAGCCGTGACCAGCTGAGAGTCGACTTCGACGAGCTGTCACACAACTACCACCGATTCATCTACAAGCTGGAGCACTGTGAGGCTGACTGGACACCCTCTGAGGGACTTTTTGAGAGTGAGTGGATGGAGGGGTTCAACGGCAATCCTATCGAGGACTACCAGAACTCTATCAACACCACCGTGCTCTACACGCACTACCAGCTGACCATTCCCAACGACCAGTGCCGACTGAAAATGAGCGGCAACTACCGGCTGACCGTCTACGACGAGGACAACGATGACGAAAAGATGCTCGAGGTAGAGTTCTACGTGGTGGAACCATGCATGTCCATCAGCTTGGAAGCTACCACCAATACCGACATTGACCATAACCTGAGCCATCAGCAGCTGTCGATGTCGGTCAACTACGGTAACCTGCGGGTGGATAACATCGACGAACAGATACACACTGTCGTCATGCAGAACTGGCGTGAGGACAATGCCCGTTACGACATCCGTCCCAGCTACATCAACCAGAAAGGACTGCAATGGGAACACCACCGTCAGCTCATCTTCGATGCCGGCAACGAGTTCCATAAGTTTGAGGTGCTGGACGTGAGCCATACCACCATGGGCCTCGACCGCATCAGCTGGGACGGCGAGCACTATCAGGCATGGCCCTTTGTGGCTGTTGAGCGGCGTAACTATCTGACGGACGTCGATGCCGACGGTGCCTTCCGCATCCGCAACAGCGAGATGACGGAGATTGACTACACCTGTGACTATGTGTTCATCAACTATGTGCTGGCTGTACCCTTCCAGGGTGACATCTACATCAGTGGACACTGGACAACCGACAACAACAGGGAACACTACAAGATGACGTACTATCCGGAGCAGAAAGCCTATCATGCCAGCATCATGCAGAAACAGGGCTATTACTCCTATCAGTTCCTGACAGCCGACGGCAAGACACCACGGTCAGAAGGAAGTTTCTACCAGACGGAGAACCGCTATCAGGCTCTTGTTTACTATCGGGCACAGGGAGAGCGTACCTGGCGGCTGGTAGGCTATCAGGGGTTGCTGTTCCGATAGTCGGCTGGTGTCATCCTGTAATGATGGTAGAAGCTGGCAATAAAGAAATTGGGTGACACGAAGTTGCACTGGCCAGCCACATCCTCCACCTCCATGCTGGTATTCAGCAACAGGTCAGCCGCCTGTTGCAGTCTCAGTACAAGTGCTATCTGACGCGGACTCTTATAGAGGTTAGCCGACAACAAGTCATAGAGCGGCCCTGGCTCCTTACCCGTCAGGTCAGACAGCTGGCGCATGGAGACACGCTTGTCGCGATTTTCAAAGAGATAAGGTACGACCTTCTGCATGACGTTCACGAAGTCCTTGTTCAGCGTGATGTTAGCATCGTCGTTGGCATTGACCTCACTTGAATAGGGTGTCAGCACCTCGCTCGAAAGGGCAAAACAGCGCTTGGCCTAGTTTCTGATGCGCCGCATGATGTCCTCTTCCTCCCTGTTACAAATCATGCGCAGCCGGGTATTGTGGTTGAAGAAGACGAAGTTGGCGATGATCAGCGACAGCAATAGCAGGGCCAACAGGATATATATACCCGTGGAGCGCCACCACGGCTGCTTCACATAGAGCGTCCATACGAAAGGATCCACGGGCCAGTCGTCCTTCGACATCGACGCCTGCACCTCAATGTCATATTTCCCTGGTTTCAGCGCCGACAGCGGCAGATGCAGCAAGCCGTTCCTGTCGACACGACCGCTTGAGTTTGCGAATGACAGCACATGCCAGTCGTCGTAGACTCCCTTCACCCTCACCCGGTAGTAAGTCTGAATCGGCCGCATAAAGTTCAAGCCCGAGAAAGTCATCGATATCGTATTCTGGTCGTAGCTCACCACCATGTCCTTGAGTCTTGTCACACTGCGGTCAATGATCACCTTGCCGTTCACCTTGGTGCCCGCATTGATGAAGGTACCGTTCACCAGCACCTTGATCAGTTTCGGCAAGAGCGTCATCTTTGCCAGCAAATCCGTATGGAAGTCATTGGGATTGAACGCTACGACATGGTCCAGCGACTGCATGACGATGGTTCCGTCGTCCAACTTCATAGCCTTTCCGTTGACAAACGACTCGTTGGGCACATTGTCCCTGTTTATGTACGACTCTATATTATAGACCTTGTCGTCGCGTATGAAGATGTGTGAAATGCCATAGCTGGTAGCCACCCACACGTCGTGGTTGTTGTCCTCAATCACGCTGTGTATCATCTCGTTCATCAGTCCGTCCCTCCTTGTATAGACGCGAACCTCCTTCTCATCAGGCTTCTGCAACTGAAGTCCCGTATAGGTACCCGTCCATATCCAGCCACGACTGTCCCTGTACCTGCAGTTGACGTGCCGGCCCAGCGTCTCGGCGTTCTGTACCACCCTGTCGAGCATGGCACCGTACCTCATGGCCTCTGGTCTGTCCCACGTATAGCAGATAAAGGGCGATTTGAAGTATTTCGAATACAGTATGCCACGCTTCTCGGTACCCATCCACATGCCACCCTGCCGGTCGAAGGCAATGGTGTTGATGTCCGTCTGCAACTGTTTTCCCTCCGTCAGTGTCAGCGTCTCCTGATGCTGTGTCTCACCCGTACTGATGTTATACGTCCAGTAGCCATACTCCGAAGCCACATACAGCTTACCGTCGTGTACCACCATGTTATTCAGGTGATAAGGTGTCGTCATCAGCACCCTCCACTCACGTTTCTCCACGTCGAAACACGTCAGCACAGCCTCCTTGTCGCCGTTGCGTATCTGATAGTAGACGTTACCCTCTGGACAGATCACCGACGACTTCCCGTAATCACTCATCCCATCCTCTGTCAGTGCCGGCACGTCAAACATGTGCTTACCCGTTTCCAGGTTGTAGGCCGCCACCGTTCCATTGCCGAAGAACTCTAACAGCAGGTGGTTGTCATAGACATCCACATCTTGCAATTCATCCGACAGACGGACCGGAATCACCACGTTCAGGTCTGTTCCATACAGCTTGTCGCCCGACAAGAACCACAGATGGTTATTGACGTCGGCAAACAAGTCCTCCACCTCGCGGTTCATGCCCAAGTCCCTGATGACCCCACCCACATTGTGGATAAAGCGCTCCGTCATCAGGTCCAGACACGTCACCGTGAACTTGTCCTTCAACCACAGATGATGATGCTTATCAAAATACAGATGGTAGTGACCGTTATATTTAGGCAACGGGAAGGCATCCTCCGGGCGAGGATCTATATGCACAAAGGCATCGCCGTCGTAGAAGTTGATGTGTCCGATGGTCGTAATCACCATGCGCCCCGTCTTCGTACACTTGATGGTCTGCGCACTATTGTCCGACAGACCGTTGGAAGCGTCGAACGCAAAGAAGACACGGTCTTCCACAGCCGCCAGCGCCGACGTCCCCTGAATCAAGCACGTCAGCAGCAACACGATGAACCCTGTGATGTTTTTTCTCGTCATTATGCGGTCTTTAGTTTAAAGGTGCCACTTGTGGCAATACAATCTGCCCGCAAAGATAACAAAAAAGCCCATCATCACCAAATTTTCAAGCCGAAAAATCACTATTTTCGTGAAAGGCTCGGCTATTCAAGGGTTATTTCTGCTTTCAGGGGAAGGCTGTCCGACGAGCCACCGACGAGTACGGTCATGTCACCAGGTTCGAGCATCCAAGTCTGGGCAGACTCGTCCCAATGACAGAGATCGGTGCGGCGGATAGGGACAACAATGGTTTTACGCTCACCTGCCTTCATGGCCACACGTCGGAAAGCCTTGAGCTCCTTAACAGGTCGGTCGATATGCGAGGTGGGACGAGCCACATAGACCTGTGCCACCTCTTCAGCATCACGGTCGGAGGCATTAGTAAGCGTGAAGCTCACGTCGAAGCCATTGACAGTGGGATGCACATTGAGGTCACCATACTGGAATGCGGCATAAGAGAGGCCAAAGCCAAAAGGATAGGCCACAGGCACCTGCTTCGTGTCGTACCAGCGATAGCCCACAAGCCCCTGCTCGGCATAGTTGGCGACAGGAGAGACGTTCCTGTCTCTGCGACGCTCATTATTCCCATTCTGCCCATTGTTTACCAGTCCGACGAAGATGTCGCCCTGGCTGTTCTCCACCTGCTGCGGATAGCTGCCTGTGGCATAGGCTGGCACATCCTCTAAACGGCACGGCCACGTCATCGGCAGCCTACCCGAAGGTGAAATCTGTCCCGTAAGCACTTCAGCTAATGCCTGTCCGCCCATGGACCCGTTGAACCACGATGCCACGAGAGCACCAGAAACCTTGCTCACGGTCGATACATCAACCGGTCCGCCAGAGACAATGACCGTCACGAGCCGCGGGTTTGCCTTAGCGAGCTGGACAGCCAGTTCGTCCTGTCCCGAAGGCAGCATGATGCTCTTGCGGTCGGAACCCTCGGTCTCTACCTCACGGTTGTCACCGGCGAAGAAGATGACAAGGTCGGCACGCTTGGCAACCTTCACAGCCTCAGCCATCAGCTGGCGGTCTGCCGACTGCTGCGGACTCAGACGTTTGTTACGGCTGTCACGGTCGAAACTCTTGTACCCAGGAACGTATGTCAGCTTCACACTATTGCCAAGTGCAGCCTTCAGTCCTTCGAGCGGTGTCACCTCACGACGTGTTTTCACACCCGCACCGACACCGCCAAGTGCCATCGTCGTCACAGCATTCTCGCCAATGACGGCAATGCTACGGACGCGCTTCGTATCAATGGGCAGCAATGCAGCCGATTCTGCTTTCTTCAGGCTTACTTCTTTATTCTTCAACAACACGATAGCGCGTCGTGCCACCTCCAAAGCGACAGCCATCTCCTCAGGATTGCCTACGGGCTGACTGTTCGCCACCGCCTTATCGACAGGTTTCACCGTCAACCTGACACGCAGAATCTCGCGGACACGCTGGTCGATGACCGTCTCGCTCACCCGTCCTGCCAGAACGGAGTCAATCAGTGCCTGACCCATGAAGCGACTACCAGGCATCTCTACGTTCATACCCGTCACAACAGGGTCAACCGTCGAGTGGACACCACCCCAGTCACTAATGACCATACCAGGAAAGCCCCACTGTCGGCGCAACACCGTCGTAAGCAGATATTCATTCTCCGAACACCATCGGCCGTTCACCTTGTTATATGCCGCCATCAGTCCCCAGGCATCGGCCTCACGTACAGCCATCTCAAACGGTCGCAGGTAAATCTCGTGCATGGCACGGTCAGTGATGCGCACGTCCACCGTACCACGATAGTCCTCCTGGTTATTCAGCGCATAGTGTTTCAGGCAGACTGCCGTGCCATCGTCCTGAGAACCCCGTGTGTAGGCCACGGCAAGCATACCGCTCAGCAGCGGATCCTCACTCAGATACTCGTAGGTGCGTCCGCCTGTCGGGATGCGCTGGATGTTGATAGCAGGTCCAAGAATCATGTCCTTGCCACGCAGACGTGCCTCGCGGCTCATGCCCCGTCCGTAGGCGTAGGCCCACTCAGTGCTCCACGTTGCAGCCAGTGCCGAACCTGTGGGGAAGAACGTTGCAGAGTCAGTGGTCAGATGAGCGGAATTCCATGAATGAGGCTCCATTTCCTCGCGGATGCCAAAGGGTCCGTCGGCATATTCCACATCGGCGATGCCTAATCGCGGAATACCCGCCGAAGAGAACATGTTCTTGCCATGCAGCATGGCCACCTTCTCTTCGAGTGTCATCTGCTTGATTATGCTTTCTATTTGATCCTCATGGTCGAGTAATTTTGTCGAATACGACTGTGCCTGTGCTGCTGTGGCTGCACTCAGGACAACTATAGTGATTACTGTTCTTATCATAACCTTTTCGTTTTAGTTCTTCGTTTTAGTCTTCGTTATCGTTTCAATACCCTAATCCTACATAGCTGTGAGCGGGCAAACTGAGGTCGAAAACTGTGGCACCATCAGCATAGCCCATAAAACGGTTGCGGTAAAACATGCCACGACCCGTATTCACCTCTGCGGGTTTCAACTGTTCACCAGTGAGGAGATTACGCAGCGAGGAAACTTTCGCATTGACGACCACACGCAGGCTGACGGCTTCGTCGTTGAAGTTCTCGACAACCATCGTCTTATTGTCATAGGGGAATAGGGCGACTTTTGACGGACCTTCTATGTAGGCTCCCACGTCCTTGCTCATAGCACGACGAATGATATTAAGCGCAGCAGCCGGATAGTCGTACAGATTGCCAAAGTCATCGGGGATAGTGAGTACGAAGAGCATGCCCTTCGAATAGGTGTCGCGAAGCAGGATGGGATAACCCGACACACCGCCGGTGAGCGGACGTCCAGCACTCACCACCTCCCAAGCATCGTTGGTAAAGTATTTCACCTGCGGAATGATGAACTCGCGACTAGACTTGCCTGCCCAGCCGAAGTCGCTGACAATGGCCTTGAGGTCGTCACAGTAGAGCTCACAGATGTCAGCCAGTTTGTCACGAATGGCCTTCAGCAGACCAGTGGTGATGATGACGTCACCGCCCTTGCGCAACTGTGCTTTTATCTTCTCGACAATCTGCGGATCCTTTGCTGCCTGCTCTGTCAACAGAATCTGCTGACAACCTTCTACCCACTGCGGGTACATGTCCATCGGCAAACCAATCATGCCGAGGTAGTTCTGCAGGAAGTCCTCGCCAGACGAATGATAGGGCTTATACGACGCCAGTCCCACAGGCTTGCCGAGTTTTCCGATGAGCTTGTCTGTCTCACGGAGCGTCATACTGGCAAAGCGGGCCATCGTGGTCGGTGTGACAGTCTTGCCATCCTTCGTGAACGGCGCCACCATCTCGTCGTAGCGGAAACTGTTACCGCCGGCATCCTGCCACGGTTTACGCATCATCTCCCGATTGATCTTCACGTCGCACAGCTGCATATAGTTCCAGAGGATAATCTCCGGTGTCTTCGACAGCATGGTCAAGTGTAGCTGCTCGGCATAGCGGTCCATGCTCATGTTGATGCCTCCGGCATCGACCCATCCACCGCCGTTCTTGCCAGGCGCAATATTGTCGAAGTATCTCACCACATTATAGCTCAGGTAGTTCTGCAAGTGCTGCGCCGACGCCGGGTCACGCGTCTCGGTACCCGTCCATAGACCGTCAAAATAGAGTGGTTCCTCTTCGAGATTGAAACCAAGGCCGTGGAAGTGGTCGTACCAGTTCGGATACTTGATGATGACCTTCACCTTCGGGTTCACCGCTTTGGCTGGGTTCACCACCAGTTCGCGGCCTGCATCAGCCATCAGCCGCAAACGGTATTCCGTCCAACTCTTGCCGCTCCGTTCTTTAGCCGCAATCTCGTCGTCGTTCTTCAGGTCGATAAAGAAAAAGTCGTCCAAGATGAAGTCATCGAATAGTCGCGCCGTATACTCTGCCACTTCACGAACCTGTTGCCGCTCTATAGGGCGGGCATAGCTGTAGGTCTCGAAGTCGGTAGGCTCAGAACGGGTATAGGTAATGCCGCCACCCACCTCCAAACCTTTCGAGAGGAAGAACTTCTTCACCTTCTTCATCGTTTTCTCATCCACGGTGAAGGCGTCGCGGTGGGTTTCAAGGTATATCTTGTCAAGATCCACCTGGGTACTCACCGTCTCCCACGTCGCGTTCAGGAACTTGTCATCCGCCATCCGTGCCACGTCCTGCGCCCGAATGTAGGTTGACACCTTAAAATTCTGATACTGGCCAGCAAAGGCTGGCATGCATGTCACAACCACCAGCATGGCCCCCCATAGCTTTTTCTTCCAATTATTTGTCATACCATTGTCGTTTTTGTGTAATCGATGCAAATATACATAAAATATAAGAATTGACGATAGACTATTGAGCATTATTTTGCCTGCCAATAGTGTTTTTTAACTTTTCGTTGAGTGGTGAGTGGTGGGGTGTGAGTGGAGAATTATGAATTATGAGGTGTGAAAGATGCAATAAATCGTGCCTGGGTGCGTTAATTAATACGATGAGCATAAGGAAATGCATAGTGACCATCGTGCTGCTGCTGACGGTGCTGACTGTCGGTGCGCAGCAGTTTACGCTGACGGGTAAGGTGAGCGACGAGGAGGGTAATGCCATAGAGCTGGCCACGGTGTCGTGCTTGGAACAGGGGGCGGTGACCATGGCAGACCTGAAGGGCGAGTTCTCGCTGAAGCTGCACTCACAGGACTCGGTGGTGGTGAGGTTCTCGATGGTGGGCTACCAGACGAGGACACGCGTACTAAGACGGCCGAAGGGTAACCAGAAGCTGCTGGTAACCCTGCACCCGATGGCGGCATTGGACGAGGTGGTAGTTACCGAACGCCGCCGCCAGACAACGGGCACGGAACAGTTGGACGCTAAGGAACTGAAGACGGTGCCGTCGACAACGGGCAATGCCGTCGAGGAACTGGTGCAGCAGCAGGCGGGAGTGTCGAGCCACAACGAGCTGTCGAGCCAGTATAATGTGCGTGGAGGTTCGTTCGACGAGAACTCTGTCTATATCAACGGTGTAGAGGTGTACCGTCCGCTGCTAATCCGTAGCGGCCAGCAGGAAGGGCTCTCGGTCATCAACTCGGACATGGTAGAGAAAATAGGCTTCAGTAGCGGCGGCTTCGAGGCGAAGTACGGCGACAAGATGTCGAGTGCGCTGGATATACAGTACAGGAAACCGACTGGCTGGGAGGGTAACGTGCAGGCATCGCTGCTGGGTGGCAGTGCCTTCGTGGGGTATGCCAGTAAAACGAAAACCAAAAACGAAAACCAAAACGTTCAAAGTTCAACGTTCACCATGAGCCACGGCGTGCGCTATAAGACGAACCGCTATCTGCTTGGGTCGTTGGAAACGAAGGGTGAATACAGGCCGAACTTCTTAGACTACCAGACATATATCACGTGGCAACCGAACGAACGATGGGCGGTGGACATCATCGGCAACATAGCGGAGAACCACTATAACTTCAAACCGTCAGACCGCGAAACGTCGTTCGGCACCATGCAGAACGTGAAGTCGTTCAAGGTGTATTTCGATGGTCAGGAGCGTGACGTGTTCCGTACACTGTTCGGCACCATGCGCCTGCAACGTATCATCACGCCAAACACACGCATCAGCCTGTTGGGGTCGGCGTTCCACACCAAGGAGCAAGAGACCTATGACCTGCAGGGACAGTACTGGTTAGACGATGCACAGACTCAAGAAAGCTTAGGGGTGGGCACCTATATGGAGCATGCCCGCAACTATCTGACTGCCAACGTGCAGAGCCTGAAACTGATGCTGAACCACAAGACTGGCCGACACGACTGGGAAGCTGGGGTGACCGCCAAGTGGGAACACATAGAGGAGAATGCTAAGGAATATGAGATGCGGGACTCCAGCGGTTACAGCATCCCTCACACTGCCGACCGACTGGACCTGATCTACTCGTTGGCATCGAAGCACACACTGACGTCGAACCGGGTAGAGGGCTACATACAGGACACCTACCGACTACAGACGGGAGGCAGCGAGGGTCACCAGCCTACGCTATGGACGCTGAACTATGGCATCAGACTGGCCAACTGGTCGTTCAACAAGGAGACCATCGTATCGCCACGCCTGTCAATAGCCATGATTCCCGCCGGAAACCAGGACATGACACTGCGTCTGTCAACGGGACTCTACTATCAGGCACCGTTCTACAAGGAGCTGCGTGACACCAGCACCGTCAACGGCCGGACCATCGTCACGCTGAACGAAAAAATCAAAAGCCAGCGGTCGCTGCACATCGTGGGAGCCTTCGACTACCGTTTCCGCATGGCTGACCGCCCGTTCCGTTTCACAGCGGAAGCTTACTACAAGCTGATGGACAACCTCGTGCCGTATAACGTACAGAACATGAAGGTAGTGTACTACGGCGAGAACTTAGCGAAGGGTCATGCCTACGGACTGGACCTGAAGCTGTTCGGTGAATTCGTACCCGGCACCGACTCGTGGCTGACATTCTCGCTGATCTCGACCGAACAGCAGATCAACGGTGTCACAGTACCCATGCCCACTGACCAGCGATGGGGCGTGAACCTGCACTTCACCGACTACTTCCCTGGTACCGAACGCTGGAAAATGACGCTGAAGTTAGCTTTTGCCGACGGACTACCCTTCGGTGCACCACACCGCGGACTGGAATACCAGCAGTTCCGTGCCCCTGCCTACAAGCGTGCTGACATCGGCATGAGCTATCTGGCATACAAGCGCGACGTTCAACGCTCAACGTTCAACGTTAAACGTATTTGGTTAGGCATTGACGGCCTGAACATCTTCGGTATCTCCAACGTCAACTCCTACTACTGGGTTACCGACGTCACCAATCAGCAGTATGCCGTCCCCAACTACTTGACAGGACGCCAAATCAACGGAAAAGTCATCGTAGAATTTTGATAATAGATAATTGATATATGGATAATTTAAAAAAAATGTTCACCGTTCTTGGACAGAGCCAAGTGTGGCGTTGCAATCTTGGACAGAGCCAAGTGTGGCGTTGCAATCTTGGACAGAGCCAAGTGTGGCGTTGCAATCACCGTTCACCGTTCAACGTTCAACGTTCAACGTTATTAATAACCCTCGCTCTGATGTCTGTAGGCATCACAAAGGCTTCGGCAGAGGAGTGGAAGCTGGATGTCCCTCCCATGGAACCGCAGCTGACATACAGCGAAACCACCAGCTACCGGCCGGAACTGTCGTTGAAAACCCTACCACTTGCAACACCTGAGACAGACAAGTGGACATGGATGGAAACCAATCCTGGCGTCAGACCCTACAAGGTGATGGAGGACCTGACCTTTGTGGGGGTTCCCGTCTTCCTGGCAGGATGGATTATCAAGAGCGAGAAGAAGAACTTCGCACAGCAGTACCAGAACTCGCATGCCAACACACGCCTGCTGACCGAATTCAAGACGGGCATCGACGACTACACCCAATACTTCGGACCAGCCATGACACTTGGTCTGAAGATAGGAGGCATAGAGGGACGCTCCGACTGGGGTCGCCTGCTGGCATCGGCAGCCATGTCGTACGGTGCCATGGCCATATTAGTGAACAGCATCAAATACACCGCTAAGGAGATGCGTCCCGACGGTTCTACCCGTAACTCCTGGCCCTCAGGACATACGGCAACGTCGTTCGTGGGAGCCACCATCCTGCATAAGGAGTATGGTCTGACACGTTCGCCCTGGTACTCTATAGCCGGCTACGGTGTGGCTACGGCAACGGGTGTGATGCGCGTGCTAAACAACCGCCACTGGGTCAGCGACGTGCTGTCAGGAGCTGGCATCGGTATCATGTCGACCGAGTTGGCATACGCCCTGAGCGACGTGTTGTTCAAAGAGAAGGGACTGCTGCGCAACGACAAGGATGAAATCATCAGTGCTTCTGACCATCCGTCATTCTTCTCCGTGTCAATGGGTATGGGATTTGGCAGCAAGGAACTCGACTTCGAGGCCATCGACGAAGAGCATAAAAACCCTATCACGATGTCGTTCCAGACGGCGACTGCCGTACAGGCCGAGGGTGCCTACTTCGTCAACAAGTATTTCGGTCTTGGCGGACGACTCCGTGTCAAAAGCTCGCCTATCAAGGGCTGGTCAGACTTCCTGAGCATAGCCAATAACGATGCGAGTGACCTTCAGGATGCCATGTCGTTCTTGGATGAAGTCTACGGAGGGTCGCTCAACGACTTGCTGAAGGTAAAGGAATTCTCCATCGAGAGTGACCACCTGACAGAGTTTACCGCCGATGTCGGTCTCTACTTCAACATTCCGCTCTCCAACCGGTTCTCATTAGGCACCAAACTGCTCGTAGGACGCAGCATCATGCAGGAGCTCGACATCAATGCCCACTATAGCGGAAACGTGCTGGATATGGACTACGACATGACCATCCACAATGGTGAAATAGAAGATGTCAACATCAACGACATCACCAATACAGGGGAAGAGTACGACGTGGAGTGGGACTACCTGACCGTATCGGCCAACAACAGCACCAAGTGGGGTACGGGCATCTCGCTGACGTATGCCTACAAGAAGTCGTTCTCATGGAAAGTGTTCTGCGACTACGACTTCACCAAGAAAGACTATACACTGACCTACGACCCTGAACATTATCTCTACGAAGCCATGCCCGACGCCGTCAGCATGGCGTCACTATGGGGCGAGCCGATACAGCCTCAGAAGCACACCATCAAGAAGAATGTGAACTCGTGGGTGGTCGGCGCTTCGTTTGCCGTAACTTTCTAACGGTTCTTGTTACGAAGGAACCAGCTGTGAGTGAAGAAATGATATAGAAGGAGACTGATGACCGTAAGCACCAGTCCTGCCTTGACAAGCAGACCGGGCTGACCGAAAAACAGGCCATAACCAATGGCAATTCCGAAGGCCAGCCCGGTCTCCCATCCTAAAAAGAACATGCTCTGTGACGTGCCTCGTTGGCAGTGATGGCTGAGCTTGATGAAAAACAACAGGAAACGTGAACCGACAATGCCTAACGAGAGTCCTGCCAAAACGGGGGCTACAGGCGACTGTGAGCTGGTCAGCAGCACAAGTAGAGCCGCCACCATCAGTATCAGCCCACTGACCACCTCGCTCTTCAGTTCTGCATGGCGGAACACAAAGCGACGTGACAGTAAAGCCAATAGCAAGCCTGCTGTCAGCAGGGCATAGAACAGCGGCTGCAATGGTAACGAAAGCAGCAGGCCTGCTACCATACTCACCAGCAACAGATTGCCAAACAGCACAAAGCCGTGGGGAAGGATGAAACGGTCAAGCGATGCCACACACACCACCTCTTCAGGAGCACGGAAGGGGAACGATACCAGTTTGATGAAGATGACACTCAACAGGGCACAGCCTGCCGAACCCAACACCACCTTGTCGAAACCCATCGTTGCGTAGATCAACAGGCCTGCCAACGGTCCCATTGCCAAAGCAAAGCGTGAGAACCATGCAGCACTGCAGTTAGCCTCTGTCCGCTGATACGACTCACAGGTGTCGATGATGAGCGTCGACGAGAGCACCATCTGAGCCAGTCCGAACGCAGCACCCAACAGTAGGCGGTGAAGCACGATAAGCCAGAAGTCAACAAACTCCGCATGCAACCCGTCGAAATACCACAGCACAAGGATGTCAAGAGCCATGGCAAGTATAGCCAACATGCACACTGCATTGCGACGACAACGTTGCACCAGCCATGAACACTGTGCCCCCAGCAGATACAAGCCCACACCGAAGGCACCCATGGCCATTCCTGTCTCCTCCGGCGTAAAGCCCTCTGTCTGCATAAGCCACGACGGCACGACGGGTATCAGCATACAAGCCGACATTGTCAGCAACAGACAGGCCATGACCAACAGCCAGAAGTCCTTATGCCAAAGCTTAATATGGACAGGAGTTTCTTTCATCACAGTTCATAGTTCACAGTTCATAGTTCATAGTTCACAGTTCTTAATACGATTCGCTCTCATTGGGGAAGTCGCCCGACTTCACATCCTCAACATAGTGGCCTACGGCATCGGTAATCACCGTGTTCAGGTCAGCATAGCGACGCAGGAAACGGGGTGAGAAACCCTGGGTCATGCCCAGCATGTCGGCCACCACCAATACCTGTCCGTCCGTGCCGTTGCCTGCTCCAATGCCGATGGTAGGACAACTGATCTCTTTGGTAACACGAGCCGCCAACTGGGCAGGAACTTTCTCCAACACCACACCAAAGCAGCCCGTTTCAGCCAGCAGCCTGGCATCGGAAAGCAGTTTCTCGGCCTCGGCCTCTTCCTTGGCGCGAACAGCGTATGTGCCGAACTTATTGATGCTCTGCGGAGTCAGTCCTAAGTGCCCCATGACAGGAATACCGGCATCGAGGATGCGCTTGACGGTATCGATAATTTCAACTCCACCCTCCAGTTTCAGGGCGTCACAGCCACTTTCCTTCATGATGCGAATGGCATTGGTCACACCCTCGGCGGCATTCACCTGATATGAACCAAACGGCATGTCACACACCACCAAGGCACGGCTGACCGCACGAACGACGGAACTGGCATGATAAATCATCTGGTCGACTGTGATGGGCAGTGTCGTCTGGTTACCAGCCATCACGTTCGAGGCTGAATCACCAATCAGAATGGCATCGATGCCCGCCTTGTCTACCAGACCAGCCATGGTGTAGTCGTAGGATGTCAACATTGAAATCTTCTCTCCTTTTTGCTTCATTTCCATGAAGCGATGGGTTGTAACCTTACGGTTGTCACTTACTAAATATCCAGACATTGCTAATAATAAAATTAAATGTTATAATACTCAATTTCGTTCAACGTTCTTGGACAGAGCCAAGTGTGGCGTTCCAATCACCGTTCACCGTTCAACGTTCACCGTATTCAAGTCCCTGAAATCACCGATAACCCTGTCACATAGCGAACGGATGGCATCGGAAGGGTTGGTCGTAGACAGGCCAACGACATACATCCCAGCAGCTCGACCTGAACGGAGACCATTGAAAGAGTCTTCGAAGACGGTACAGTCCTTGGCGGCAATGCCAAACATCTGGGCAGCCTTCAGATAACAGTCCGGTGCAGGTTTTGAACGTTCGAAGTCCTCGGAGGTCAGGATGGCATCAAACAAACCGGGAAACTCAGGATGTTTGCTATAGACCGCCCTCATTTTCTCCTGGTTCGAACTGGTGACAACTGCCGTCTTCACACCCTGACGGCGCAGTTCACCGACATACTCCACAAAACCGCTGACATAGCGGTAGTCCATCTGACGCTCATAGTCGTTCAGCCGCTGCGTAATGAGGGGCTGCTTGTCTGTCAATGGGCCTGAAAACCATGCGTCGTAGATCTGCACCAGCGTCTGTCCCTTGATTTCATGTTCAAGACCTGGCCGTTCAGGATGGAACTCACGACACTGGGCACCCCAGAACACCGAGTATTGAGGTTCTGTGTCGAATACCACTCCGTCCAAGTCAAATAATGCTGCCTTCATAACGCTTAAAAATCTTTATCTTTAATGTTTAATCTTTCGTTTTCGTAGCGAAGCGTTTCGTTTTAATACTTCCCAACCCTTATCCAGTCTGCTTCAATCCATCCACGGTCAGTCTTGGAATTGGTATCTACTGCGACATATCCGAACTTGGCACCAATCCACTTACCTTCCTTCATGGTGTATTCCCCGTCGCACTCCTGAAACATCTTGCCGTTCTGACTCCAGGCATATCTGACCTTCGAGTCTTTCACCTTCAGGCGCAAATAGATGTCCTCATGAATGCCAGGCTTGTAGTCCACCTTATCCACGGCAGTAGGTTTCAGCGTAGCAATGAGCTGTTCCTGCTGGGGCTTGCCCTTGTCGGCCTGTTCACAGGTCAGCAGCAGCAACCGGAACTCATCCCCTACCCGCTTCACCACCAATGCCGAATAGTTAAGCCCCATCATAATCAGCCCCCCCATCTGACCGTCAGCTTTCGACGTGAAGCGTAGCTTTGTGGTGACGGTAAACTCGTCAGCAGGCGTCTTCTGCAACAGCAGGTTAGGAACTTCCCAGAAATTCTTCCAGTCGTCAGACAGCTTATAGGTATAGATGCGCATGGTGCCAAAAGCGGTAGGAACCCCGAACTTCTCGTCGTAGTTCGCATGCCATTCCCACTGCTTGCCCATGACAGGGCTGTTGAACTCGTCGCTCTCCACGGGGTTTACGATGACGGTGCTCATAGCTTTCGGCTTTGTGTATGTCGTCACAGGTTCCCCCTTCTTACCCATGATGGGCCAACCGGTTGACCAGTCCACAGGGTTCAGGTGTACCACACGTCCGTAAGCCTCCTTGTCCTGGAAGTGTAGGAACCAGTCTTCGCCATACTTCGTGTGTACCCAGCCTCCCTGATGCGGACCGTTGATGTTGGTCTTGCCCTGCTGAAGCACCTTTTTGGCTTCGTAGGGTCCGTAGGGTGACTTGCTGCGCATGGCCAACTGGAAGCCCGTAGGCACTCCACCGGCAGGACACATAATCCAATACCAGCCGTCGCGCTTATAGAATTTCGGACCTTCACAAGTACGGTTCTCCGTACCATTGCCGTCAAACACAATCACAGGCAGTCCGATGGGGCGTGTACCGTCGGCAGACATCTCGCGGACAGTCAGCACCGATGCAAACTTAGCACGGGAGTTAGCCCAGCCGTTTACCAAGTAGCAACGTCCGTCATCATCCCACAGCGGTGTCGTGTCAATATAGCCCTGACCTTCAATGACGCAGAGCGGAGCCGTCCATTCCCCTTCAGGATCCTGGGTTTTCACCATATAGACGCCATAGTCGGGGTCACCCCAATAGATGTAATACCATCCGTCATGGAAACGGATGCTGGGAGCCCACACACCATTGCCATGCTGTGGCTTGCTAAAGTGCTCCACCAGCCTCTTGTCACCCGTATACAGTTCTTTCAGGGCATAGTTCACAATCTCCCAGTTCACCAAATCCTTCGAGTGCAAGATGGGCAATCCAGGCACACACTGGAACGACGACGCCGTCAGGTAATAGTCTTCGCCACTGGCTCCCACACAGACGTCAGGATCGGAGTAGTCGGCATTAATCACAGGGTTGGTGTAGGTGCCGTCACCGTTGTCAGGCGACCACACCTCCGATTTGTACTGTGCACTGGCTGTCATAACCGTCAATGCCAAAAGTGTTAGATAGTTTTTTTTCATTGTAGTTTGTTTATCTTGAGTTTGTAATGTTTACCGTCATAGGCTATCTGCATCACCTTCACGATGTCATCGTCCGTCGGTGCCAGTGCCAGTGCCACATGCCCCATTGTCCGCCGCACATTAATCTCAACACAAGGATGGAGGAGATGACCATCACACACCATCATGTCAATGCCGAAGGGGTCGCGATAGTCGCCAAGGTCAAGAATGTCTTTAATCTTCTGCTGAACAGCATCCACCAAATCCATTGACACATAGCGGCTTAACATCTTACGCTTGACACACTCCGTCGCCAAGATGTTACCCGTATAAGCACCGTTAGCAGTATGGAACAAGGAGAGACCTAAATAGCGGATGCCCTCATCCGTCGCCTCGAACTCCATGCCGAAATCCTTTATCTTATGATAATACGGTTCCACCATCACAGAGCCTTGCGACCGTATGACGTTACGCATCCAGTTTGACGTTGACAGTTGATAGTTTTCGTTTTGGTTTTCGTTTTCGTTTTCGCTTTCGTTTACAAACCTCACCCCTCGCCCACTCGACGACCACGGAGCCTTCACAACCACGTGCCCATACTGTTTGAGCAAGCTGTGTACCTCGTCCACTGCCGTACACTCAAATGCCTCGCCAACCGTACCCTCCAAACGTAACGAGGGTAGCAGACGGGCAGCAGTACGACGGTGTGACAGCTGACGAACATGTTCTAAGTAATCATCAGTAGGCAGCAACGACGGGCTGACTCCCATCCTCTCAAGCTCTAAACGCAAAGCCTTATCCCAGCCCCAAGGTTCAATCTTCGTTATCGCTCCCGTTTTGGTTTTCGTTTCCGTTTTGGTTTTGGTTTCCATCACGACATCCCCCTCTTCCGCCCACAACGAGGGCAGGTAGCCCAGGTCTGCTCGTAGCTGGCGGGCAGCATGAGGCGCTGTGAAATGAGCCAGGTCAGAAGCCAAGGCTATGTCATGTTCCGGATTGAAAATCAATAACGATGCCATTTCAACCTGCAAAGGTACGAATAAGTGAGAACAATACAAAACAAAAAACTCCTTTTTTGTTTTGTATTGTCGAACGGCAGTACTTTCGGCGAAGCCAAAGGTACGAATAAATGAGTGAAAAGCCAAATTTTTATGAGCTTTTCCGAATGAGAGTGCCTTCGAGACAAAATAACAGGAAACCGAGCCAACGTTATTATACCCATCTGATTGGAGCAAGAGACATCTGCCTCTGTTTTGGGGCAGATGTCTACTTAAATAACGTGAGTTCGACGAATTCAGAAGAGTGCTAATTGGTTGTCGATAGCCCTCTCACATGCTATGCATGGTTTCTTCGGGAAGAAGCAATATGCAGCCA
>Ga0265298_10002631_pt1 | contig 24649 bp, 27 predicted proteins | sample AusTroGonzalo_MG_3_FD_193486 | JGI IMG/M metagenome (GOLD analysis project Ga0265298, IMG submission 193486) | Bovine rumen microbial communities from tropical cattle in Woodstock, Queensland, Australia - Gonzalo_01 | ecosystem: Host-associated > Mammals > Digestive system > Stomach > Rumen ...
GTTCGAGTCCCCTCAGCGGCTCCAGCATCGAGGTGTAGCGCAGTTTGGTAGCGCGTTTGGTTCGGGACCAAAAGGCCGCGGGTTCGAATCCCGCCACTTCGACTCCCGGAAGGCTTGATTTATAAAGCTTTCCGGGTTTTGCTTTTTCCGGCGGATTTTCCGCTTTTTTCTGGTTTGCAACCTTCCAGGTTGTAGCGGGGCAGCAAGACACCGAATTGTAGCTCCGAAAATGCCACTTACGGATTTTTCCGGTTTTTTCCGTAAATTTCCAGTTTCGAAATATCCAGTTTAGCGGACTAAAGTGAAAATAATGTTGACCACAGTCCCCGTTGAACCGGGTTTTCGGTCGGCAGGGAGCTACAAGTCCCGGCTGTGGATCACGATCGACCCGTTGGTGGCGGAATTTTGTCAGATGGACATGGGCCGGCGGGTTTGGTAAAATTCTCCGTGTAAGTTTTGTGATGAAGGAAGTGACGAGGCTACACGGCGATCCAAGTCGCTAATAGATTCCCGAATTCTTTGTTTGAGATTGTTGAAATCAAATGCCCATGGTATAATCTGACTAAATGAAGGATGATCTTGGAGCAAGTTGCTTGATTTGTTTGACCAGGAGGGAAGTACATGCCAGAAATCAGCAGGTTTTATGGCCTTGTGATTAAAATGATCTTCAATGACAATGATAAGCACCATAAGCCTCACGTTCACGTATACTATGGTGAATATGAGGCATCTGTTGCTCTTGATGGTGAAGTTCTGGACGGTAAGATTCCGTTGAAACAGTATCGGATGCTTGCAGGTTGGATGGCCATTCATGAGGATGAATTGTATGCAGCATGGAATCAGGCAGTAAGAAATATTCCATTTAGCAAGATTGATCCGCTGAAGTAAGATCGGAGGATGAATATGTTTATCAGAGATGGTATTGTATATGGCGGAGAGCCGGAACAGCCTATCAAGGTTGATCATGTTAAGGTTTTACCTAACATGATGATGCTGATTCAGTTTAACAATGGTGAGTTAAGACTTTTTGATGCCACATTGCTGGAAGGCCCAGTGTTTGAGCCGCTTCATGATGAGCAGGTTTTTTCGAACCCCAAGATAGACCATGGCGTGGTAACTTGGTTGGATGGAGACATCGATTGTGCACCGGAGTTTATGTATATGCATAGTTATGAATACTCTATGGTTGGTTGATCTTGTGTGAATGTGGATGCTGCAACCTTGGAGGTTGCAAAGAGGGTTTGCCACTTTATAATTTACTGAAATTACATATTTTGCCGGTTTAAAGAGAAGAGAAAAGGTCTGGATAACCCGAAATATCCGGAAGTCTCCAGCAAAAACCGGAAAAACGAACAAAATCTTTAATTCGGGACCAAAAGGCCGCGGGTTCGAATCCCGCCACTTCGACTCCCGGAAGCGTTGATTTTCCTACGCTTCCGGGTTTTCCGTTTTTGGCGTATTATTGTTGAAAACAGTTGTGCATATAGACATATCGTAATATAATTATGATATATCGTTGGGGAGGGACCTTTATATGATGACATTTAGGGAATCGATCAGGCCTTCGGCTGATCTCAGAAACCATTACAATGAAATATCCAGACAGTGCAGAGAAAACAAGGAAGCTGTAGTTATTACCGTAAACGGCCGGGGAGATACTGTCTCCATTTCATATGAAGAATACAGGAGAATGAGGGCAAGAATTGAATTGCTTGAAATTCTTGCTGAATCAGAAGAAGACGTAAAATTCGGCAGAACAGCGCCGGTACAGGAAACCTTTGATGATCTCAGGAAAATGCTGACGGAGGATAACCTGTGAAATACAAAGTAATTCGTACTGACACAGCAGATGCCCTGATCAGGAATATTGTCCTGTATATTGCTGAAAATTTCGGAAACGAAATCGCGCTGAATAAACTGGATGATCTTGAAAAATCCATTCTGAAACTCGAAGATAATCCATATATCGGGACAGAACCAAGGTATACGGTGCTGAAGCGACAGGGATATAAAGTACTTATCCTTGAGAAAGACCTGGTTTTCTACAAAACAGACGAACATCAAAAAGTGGCAACTGTTTATGCGGTTGTTGATCAGAGACAGGATTATCTGAGTATTATCCGGGGTTTATGATATTTAGAAGTGACAGCGGGAAAAGCGGTCAGACGCTACCGGATCATGCTGTAAGCAGTAATAAAAGATATGACAGACAGAGAACGGAGGAAACAGAAGTGACGATCGGCGAAGTATGCTTACTGACAAACGACGTGCCAAGGCTCGCGGCGTTTTACAAGCAGCTGCTGGGTATGGAAAACGGAAGCAATGATGAGACTCACCAGTTTATCATCCCGGAAGGAACAGCCCTGACCGTCTATAACGACGGGACCGTAAAGAATAACCGGAACCGGAATATCTGTCTGGCATTTACGGTGGATGATATAGACAGGGAATATGAAAAGGTCCTGGCCCTTGGGGCGGAAATCATAGAACCTCCGACGAAACGGCCCTGGGGCGCGATCAACATGAGCTTTTATGATCCGGATAACAATATGGTTTTTTTCAGGAGTTTTCCGGAAAATGAACAATAATCTCTGAAACAGAGACGGGCAGCCGCTTTGTTCGTCCCTCCGTCTGGTTTGCAGCAGAGCTGTAAGGCTCTGATTTTCGGCTCCGAAAAGATATTATCTGATAAGAAAACCGGACAAAACAAAGCAATCCGGGACAGGATTTTTTTTATGAACAGCCTTATGATCAATTGCGAAAGGAGGGAGACCGGATGAACTGGATCAAAACAATCAACGATGCTATCGAGTACATGGAGAACCATCTGACGGATGAGATCACGCTGGCGGATATCGCGAAGCAAGTAAACCTTTCTGCCTTTCATTTCCAGAGGGCGTTTTCCCTGCTGACGGAAATGTCCCCGGCGGAATACCTGCGGAAACGGCGCCTTTCGCAAGCCGGAGCAGATCTGATCAGCGGAGATGACAAGGTCATCGACGTTGCCGTGAAGTATTGCTATGATTCCCCGGAAAGCTTTACCAAAGCGTTTACGCGGTTCCACAGCGTTTCACCGATGCAGGTGAAAAAGGGAAGCTCCATTCAGTTCATGAACCGGTTCACCGTCCGGATGACAATTGAAGGAGGCTGCATCATGGAGTACAAAATTGAAAAATGGGAAGCGATGGATCTTCTCATGCATGCGAAGGATTTTCATGCGGAGACAAGTGAAACGGAGATTCCGAAGTTCTGGGATGAATATTACGCTCACGAGGAATATCGGAAAATTCCGGGCTATCTCGGGCTCTGCGCCCAGAAGAAAACGGACGGTGATGAGTTCCGGTACGGTATCGGCTGCAAAGCTTCCGATGTGGAAGGCATCCCGGAGGGGTTCGAGATCATCCATATCCCGGAATATACCTGGGCGGTTTTCAAATGCGTCGGTCCGATGCCCGGGGCGATCCAGGCTACGTGGGAGCAGATTTACAAGGAGTGGCTGCCGGTTTCCGATTATGAGCTGATCCCGGATTATGATATCGAAAATTATTTGCCCGGAGATCCGTCTTCACAGGATTATGTCAGCGAGATCTGCATTCCTGTCAGAAAAAGCAAGTGAGGCGGAGGGAAAAAGAATAGAAGCGATGCAACCTGCAGTTGCGCGATTAGTTGAAACAGCGCCTGTGAGTTGGTGGGAAACCTGTCTGGATTATGTTAATCTATCCCTGCGACGCGGAGCAAAGAACTGTCAGGGAAAACAGATTCGGATCAAAAGGAGAAGAAATCCTATGCTTTGAAACAGACGGAGAGAGCAAGGATGTCTATCTCGTCTGCAGATAAAGGGCCGGGGGGACAAATATATGAATTTAAAATTCATGAAAGCAGGGACTTCAGATGCTCTGGTGCTGAACAGTATTTCCAAGCAGGCTTTTGACAGTGATGCGGAGGTGGGAGCTGCTTCCCCGGGCGGCCCGCCCGGATATCAGTCTGTCTCCTTCCATGTCAGAATGGCCAGGATGAATCATTTATTCAAACTGGCTGATGAGAACGGCGTGATCCTTGGCGGCGCGATTCTGTTCCGGCAGGGAGATACACTGAACATCGGAAGAGTATTCATCGATCCGCAGCACTTCCGGAAAGGATACGGCATCTTTATGATGCGGGAAATCGAGGCCATGTTCCCGGACGTAAAGGTTATTACACTTGACACCCCTGTCTGGAATACCCGGACGAATGCCTTTTACACCAGGCTGGGATATTCAGAAGTGAAACGGGATAATGAGTTTGTTTTCTATTCAAAAAAGCGCTGACGGTTATACAAATATCAAAAATGCAGGTGTGCGCCAAAAAGATTCGGGCTTCGCAGAGCCTCGAAGTTCAGCTCTGCAGGTCTTTTTTTGTGTTTGGCAATATGGTATGATCTCTATGGTATACTTTGAATGACGAGCTTGAAGTGTCAGTTGTGAAAAACCGAAAAGACACCGGAAGTATCCGATGAGCTGACAGAGGGTCTGCCGAAGGAGGAACGGGATTGACAATTTATTTCGCGCCGATGGAAGGCGTTACGGACGGAATCCTGCGGCAGACCCACAACAGGATCTTCGGGGGGATCGACGTATACTGCCTGCCGTTTCACAAGCTGACGCAGTCCCTATCCCTGCTGACCCGGGAGAAAAGAGACGTTGCCCCGGAGGAAAACGAGGGCCTGAATGTGCTGCCGCAGGCACTGACACGCGATCCGGAACAGTTATCCGCCTGGTTATACTATATCAGTGAATGCGGTTATTCCTGCGCGGACCTGAATCTCGGGTGCCCGTCCCCGACGGTGACCAGGCGGGGACGGGGCAGCGGCATGCTTCAGGACACGGGCTACCTGCGGTCTTTCCTGGACCGGCTGTTTTCAAATACTCTTCCCGTATCGCTTTCCGTCAAAACCCGTATCGGATACGAAAGCCCGGATGAATGGCCGAAACTCGCGGATCTGTTCGCAGACTATCCCTTTGCCCATGTGACCATTCATACCCGGACAACAAGGGAACAATACACCGGCCCGGTTCATCCGGAGGCCTTTGAGTTCGCGCTGCGAAAGAGAATACCGCATCCGGTCTACAACGGAGATCTGCGGACGCCGGAAGATGTTCAGGCGATCATGGCGCGCTGTCCCGGAACCGAAGCCGTCATGATCGGCCGCGGTCTGCTGGCCGATCCTGCCCTTGCCCGCCGGCTTCGCGGCGGAAAAGAGGCAAGTGAAGATGAAATGAGAACCTGGTATACAGTTCTTTATGAAGACTGGAAGGAACGGTTTGACAGAACGATTGCCCTCGGCAGGATCAAGAAACTGATGGAGTGGCCCAGTGAAGGAGATATCCGGCGGAAAAGGCTGCTGCGGAGAGCCGATGATATCGAAAGCTGCATCAACGCGGTAATCGGGGAGTGAAAAGTCAAGCAGCGAGGAGGGCAACTGATGCATTTTGCGGATGCAAAAGGGATTCTGACCGGCGGCAAGGGTCATTATGGGATGAACATTTACCGCGGGTGTTCCCACGGGTGTGTTTACTGCGACAGCCGGAGCAAATGCTACCAGTTCACCCACGCGTTTGAGGACATCGAGGTGAAACAGAACGCTCCGGAGCTGCTGGAGCTGGCGCTGAAGTCGAAACGGCAAAAAGCAATGATCGGTACGGGCTCCATGTCCGACCCGTATATGCACTGCGAAGAGGAGCTGAATCTTACCCGAAAGTGCCTGGAGATCATCTGCAGATACGGATTCGGCGCGACGGTGCTGACGAAGTCAGACCGGATCCTGCGGGATATCGACCTGCTGGAGGAGATCAACCGGAGAGCGAAATGTGTCGTGCAGATGACGCTGACGACCTGGGACAACCGGTTGTGCAGAATCCTCGAACCGAACGTATGCAATACGCAGCGGCGGGTTGAGGTGCTGGAGGAGATGCGGAAGCGAAGAATTCCGACCGTTGTATGGATGACGCCGATCCTGCCGTTCATCAATGACACAGAGGAAAACATCAAAGCGATTCTGGAAGCCTGCGCGCAGGTAAAGGTTAAAGGAATCGTCTGCTTTGACTTGGGGCTGACCCTTCGGGAAGGGGACCGGGAATACTATTACGCCGCGCTGGACAGGCACTTTCCTGGACTGAAGGAAAGATATATCCGGACTTACGGGAACGCGTATGAGTTGCCGAGTCCGAACAGCAGGCAGCTGATGGAGCTGTTCCGGTCTTACTGCCGGGATCACGGGATGATGTGCAGACCGGAGGAATGCTTTGATTATCTGAATCATCTGCCGGACAAGTTTGAGCAGATGTCGTTCCTGGATTCATAAACGTGTGATAAAACATAAAGTTTACATGAACCCGAACACATGATATAATAAAGTGTCTTTGATGACGGAGGATGGAAAAATTGGATAAATGGAACAGGTTCCTCGGCCGACGGTCGAGAAGAGAAAAAATACTGGATGAGTTCAGCAGAGCCAAAGCCGCTCCTGTCTGGGGCTTTTTCGTTCTGATTGTGCTCTATATCACCGGGGTTGTCATGGTGAACAAGACCTCCGTATCCGATGGCGTCATTATGGTTTTCAACCAGCCGATCGCACACAGATCGCTTACGGGAGCTTTTTCCTCCGTCTCCAATCTGTGCCTGGTGATGCTGGTGGTCCTGTATAAAAAGCCCGGTTTCTATGTTTCCCTTTTTGCCCTGGCGACTTCGTTCCCCGCGCTCATTACGCGGATCATTCACCATAATTATACCGTTATCCCGGGAGTCTTCGTAAATTGCCTGATGATTATCATTATCATCATCATCTACAGAACGATCAGCCGGTCTGCCCAATATCAGGAAAAAATGCGGGATCTGGCGCTTACGGACCGTCTGACAGGCCTCCCGAACCGTTTTGCGGCTTCTGAAATGATGAGCGGCCTGATCAAGAAGAACGAACCGTTTGCCGTTGCCGTTATCAACCTCAATTATTTCAAGAACATCAATAACGCCATGGGGCAGCAGGCCGGCGACAAAGCGCTGATTCAGATCGGAAACCGCTGGCAGAAACTGGCGGATGACGGGGTGACAGGCACCAATGACTTTGTCGCCAGTCAAAGCGGCAATGAGTTTTCCGTTATTATCCGGGAATATGCTTCCGAAGAACAGCTGCGCAACAGCATCGAAAGGTATGCCGATGCCCTGAAAGAAAAAATCGTGATTGACGACAGCGATTTTGTTCTTACCGCCAGTATCGGTTATGCTACTTTCCCGGAAGATTCAAAAGACAGCGATGCTCTTCTTAACTGTGCTTATTCCGCCATGATTCAGGCTAAGACAATGGACCATACCGGATTAATCTGCCGGTTTGAGGAAGGAATGCTCGGCAGCAGCCATACCATTGAAATGGAAAGCAAAATCAGGAGTGCCCTTGACAACGGCCGCTTCTTTTTCAATCTCCAGCCGCAGTTTGATATGGATCATAAACTCCGGGGCTTTGAGGCGCTGGCCCGTATGAAGGATGAAAACGGCCAGGTCATAAGCCCGGGCGAGTTCATTCCCGTGGCTGAAAAAGCGGGACTGGTGGACCGGATTGATCACGAGGTTCTGATCGGCGCTACCGCGTTTATCGGGGAAATGGTTCAAAAATACCACTCTGACGTCATCCTCAGCGTGAATGCCTCTGTCCGTCATCTGCTGCGGAACGGCTTTGTGGATGAAATCCGGGAGGCGTTGAATACCAGCGGTCTCCCCGCGGAGCAGCTGGAGATCGAGATTACGGAATCTGTCATGATTGATTCCGTCGAAAAAGCGATTGAATGCATTCATCAGCTTACCGCGCTGGGCGTACATATCGCCATTGATGACTTTGGAACGGGTTATTCTTCGCTCAGTTATCTGAATACCTTCCCGGTGGATGTATTGAAGGTAGACCAGTCATTTATCATCAAAATGCATTCCGGAGAGGCTTCAAAGCAATATGTGGCTGCCATTATCGCGATCGGCCATGTGATGAACTTCCGGGTTGTGGCCGAAGGCGTTGAAGAAACCGATCAGCTGGAGGATCTGAAGGAAATCGGCTGTGACTATATCCAGGGTTTCCTGTGGGGCAAACCCATGTCCCCCGAGGATGCCGCCAAGCTGATGGAGAAGGAAAGTGTTCGCTGTGGTTAAGGAGATTCACGGAGCGGGAAATGCTGTAAATGAAACAACGGTCAGCCGGAAATACGAAAAGCTTACATGTAGCCTGATTGAGCGGGACATTTCCATTACAACGATGGAAAGCTGCACTTCAGGACAGGTTGCCTCACTGATTACAGATACGGAAGGCTCCTCCGCTATCCTTAAGGGGGCGTTTATCACCTACTCAAACGAAGCCAAGATCCGGCAGGGGGTTCGGGCTGAAATCATCGATACATACGGTGTTTATTCTGCAGAAACGGCAACCGCAATGGCTGAAGCCTGTCGTGCAGCATATGGTGCCGATCTCGGTATCGGCATTACCGGCAGCTTTGGAAATACCGATCCCAATAATGCGGACAGTATTCCAGGCGAGGCGTATTTTGCAATCGCCACTGTTCAGGGTACAGAGTCTTTTCACTGTTCAATACCGGTACAATCATCCCGCCGAGCATACAAATTTTATATAGCGGATGTGATCGGGGACTGTCTGTTGAGCAGGATATCAGGCGCTTCCTGATTGGAACCGCGAGAAATATATGAGGGAGGAACGAAGCAAGTGCCTGAGAAAAACAGGATGTTTATCAGTTATTCGCATTTTGACCGAAATCAGTGTGACCGCATTGCGGATGCGATTGACCGAACAAATCGGTTTGAAATCTGGTATGACAAGGGACTGATTCCGGGGGAAGTCTACCGGAAAAAGATTGCTGAAAAACTGAAGGAAACAGAAGTATTCATTCTGCTGATCTCCAATGCTTCGGTAAAATCCGAATGGATCATGGACGAAGTTGAATATGCCAGAAGCAACCGCTGTCGGATTATTCCGGTCTGGCTGGAACCCGTTGTACTACCGGCGGAACTGGAGATGATTGTTCTGCGGCATCACGGACTGTTCTGGTATACATACCAGGATGATGAGGTTTTCACCAACGACCTGTTACGTTTTGTCGGTGACGACATGGAACACTCTGAAGAATGGCAGGAAAATAAGGAGGAATTCAGTTCAGAGTGGTGGTGTACAAACAGTCAGGCGATTCGTCAGGCGCTGAAAAATGAGAAGCAGAGAAAGTATGCATATTGCTATGAAGCAGACCACGCGCTGACTTTGGGACGCTGTTATTATTATGGCGTAGACGAAACACAGATCGATCCCCAAAAGGCGCTTTTCTATTTTAAAATTTCCGCCTACAACGGAAACCAGGACGCAGCGTTCCAGCTGCTCCAGATCGAACTGGAACAGCTGGAACCGGAGAAGCAGACAGAAGAGAACTGTCAGGCATATATTCGCAAGGCAGAGGAAATGTATAAAGAAGGATCTGTTCCTGCCGGACTGTTCCTCGGGAATGCTTATTTCTATGGTCGTTACGGGTGCCCGAAAGACGCAGCGAAGAGCGCAGCAATCTATGAAGCCTGTGCACGGAAAGGGAATGCCCGGGCGCAGTATCTGATGGCCTGGTACTATTATCACGGAATTGGTGTTGAACAGGACTATGATCTGTCCGTGATGTATGCGCAACTGGCTGTCGAACAGAAATATCTGAAAGCGCACAGGCGGCTGGGAATTTTCTTCAGGGACGGGCTTGCCTTACCGCAGGATTATAAAAAAGCCATCGAATTTTTCGAGGAGGGCGAAAAAGCTAAGGATTATTACTGTTTCTGTCTGCACGGGCAGATGTATGCAGAAGGCCTCGGCGTGGAGCAGAATGATGAAGAAGCGCTGCAACTGTTCAAGCGAGGAGAAGATGCCCCAATCAACGGGAACAGATATTCAGTGTACAAAAGCAAGCAGGCTCTGGGGTATTTCTATGAACTAAAAGGCCAGGAAATGCTTCCCGAGGCCGCGCAAAAGTATCTGGAGAGCTACCAGTTGGGGAATCTGGCCTGCAAGCAGGACTATCTGCGTGTAACTGCTGAAACGTATCAGCCTGCAAAAACAGACGGACATTATTCTTTCCTGGACTGATCTGAAAAAACAATCATTGAGACAGCTTTTCCGAAACGGAGTTTATACTTACGGCAGCCTTGCTTTATGCTCCGCGGCCGCCATCGCGGCGAGGCCGGCAAGCACGAACGCGTAGGTGACCCACTTGGGGATCATTTCCCCGTGAATGAGGATTTTGCCGTCCAGAGCAAACTCCGCCACGATGACAAGCCCGCAGACCAGCAGACCGACCAGCGCGGGGCCGAAACGCTCCAGGAAGGTATACCGTTCTTTTTTCAGCATGCCGGGAAAGACCATGCCGGGGACTGGAGACGGCATTTTTTCCTTTTTCCGGATCCCGTGCCAGACCAGTACGCCCTCACAGAAGAGGAAACAGAACAGTTGCTCCGAACGGACAAAGAGCCATTTGATGGACATGGCCCGCAGGCTCTCGCAGAAGATCTGCGGGAGGCAGAGATAATACATCGTGCGCAGGAAACGGTCCCGGTCGTTTTTATGATACAGGGACAGCACCATCGCGACGAGCGAGAACAGGCCCTCGAACATGAACACGGCCAGATAAAACTCGGAGTAGCTCTCATCATAAACAAATTCAACCGTGACGGGGAAGAAGATCCCTTCCTCCATCCAGGCGCCGACGCCGAGCATAACCTTTTCCATGGCGAGAAAGCCTTCGGCAAAGCGCACCATGGCAGCCATAAACGCGCCCATGGGAGCGAAACTGTTCAGGGTGTCCCGGCCGCTGAGACCGAGAATCTTCGCGCTCAGCCAGACAGCCAGCGTTACTCCGGCGACGCCGCCGTAGTAACTCAGCTCGTCATATTTCAGGGAGAACAGCGCCGGATGCGTATTGATCCGGCAAAGGAACCAGACGAGCCGCGCACCGGCAATGCCGAGCAGGACGCCGAGAACCAGCGTCAGTCCGCTGAGGGCAGCTGCCCGGCCCGCGGGAAGCTGCTTCCGGATGCTCAAAAAAAACCACAGGATGCATACCGCGGTGCTGCATCCTATGAAAAGCAGATATGGCGTCAGGTTGATCTCCATCGCAAATCATATGCGAGGGCTTTCCGACTGTCCTCGCGCTCCTTCGGTTTCGGTAAGCATAAATAACTCGGTTCAGTTTGCTCCGGACATATCCCAGGCACTGGCAAAATAGATGATATCCGTGATGGGCCGCTCGCTTCCGGACTGGACGTTGTTGAATTTCCTGTTCAGAAAAACCATGGAAGCGGACAGGCCGCCGTCCAGTGTGTAGGCGCATTTGACCGGCGCGAGGGACATGACCATGTCACGGAACCGGTTTAGTTCCTGTCCCCAGTGGGCGCAGGTTACCACCATGTATTTCAGCTTGTCGATCTGGGCGATGCACAGGCGGATTTCACCAGCACCGGGCTTCGCATAGGTGGGAGACCGGTCCGGATTCATGATGATCTCGTCCGGCACGGGTTCCCCGTCGATCACCAGGGCAGGCCCGAACTGGAAGGCGTTGACGATCTTCTTCCCGTCGATCATTGTTTTATCGGCAGCGGCCAGATCCTGATCCGCCGTCAGGATATGGAAATCGCCGTCTTCATCGATGAGCAGCATATCCAGCGAGGGTTCCACGGACTCGGAATACACTGTACCCTGCCGCATAATATAGTTTGTTGATTTGTTGCCAGCAAAGGCGGCGCAATAATCTCCGTTGACCGCGAAGACCGCATTTTTCAGCGCAGCGATGGCTTTGGCGGGCTTGACGGCCTGGGAACGGAAGGGATTGGCTTCGTCCGCCGAGGCTGTCCTGAGCTGGGAAGGATCCTTGATCTCAATGATCGCATAATAACAGGTAACGAGCCATTCCTCGTGCATGTCAACCGTGTGGCGCTCCACCCGGATGGTAGGATCCTCGTAGACCTCAATATCTTTGCTGTATTTATAGGCAGGCAGTTTGTATCCGCCGTCCAGGTTGATCGGCAGAGGCTTAAAGACACCGCCGGATTCTTCCGTGATGTGAATGTCGTCGGCACCGGCGCAGGCGGAAGTGGCGGCAAGAACCAGCATCAGGGCAGTCAGAAGCGAAATCAGTCTCTTCATATCGCGGAAAAACCGTCCTTACTCTCAGAATACGGCAAAAGAGCCGGTTTTGTTATTATATCAATGATGAATTTGCAAGTCAAACGAAAAGAAATTCATAACCCGGAGCGGTGGGAAGCGGAAAGTCATCGAGAAGGTAGATCCGGTGCAGTCGGGGCGGATGTTTCCGAATGAGTTTTATTTTGAGCTGTTTCCGGATAATGAAGTGCCGGAGGAGGTGCGGGATGAGTTTTTGCGGGAATACGCTATTAAACGGCAAATGCATGTGATCAGGCAAACTCCGGAGGAGATTGTTGATAATGTTGTAAGAGGATTGGAGAAGATAAACCAAGGGGCTTTCCGCAAGGAACCGCACGCGACATCGCCCAACCCCCTTCGACCGGTCGCTAAATTAATTTCATGTTTTTCCGGGCGTAGAACATGTTCATGACGCCGGTGATGGCTTCGGAAACATTGTCGGAGATATAGGCGCTGTGTTTTCCGGTGTTGACGGTTTTGACAAAATCCACGAGTTCGTAGCGGATGCCTTCCCCGTCCAGCTGATAGAAATAGCGCTTGTTCTCTTCCGGGTTTTCATAGCGGATTTCAAAATAATCCATTTTCCACCAGGGAGAGGGGACGTAGATATAGCCTTTGGTGCCGGAGATCACCAGCTCGCCTTCAGACTTGACGCCGCGGCCGACCTTCAGGGAAGCCACCGCGTGGGGATAGTCAAAAGTGATACGGGTAAACTGGTCATAGTTTTTTTCCGTGATACGGCTGACGATCCGGATATCATCGTATTCCGTGCCCAGGATCTGGAAGATCGGCAGGAGGGCGGTCGGGCCCCAGCTGCAGATACTGTTCCACGCGTGATCGAGGTCATCGATTTCCTGAATGCTGGTGCAGGTCGCGTCTACCGAAACGATATCGCCGATCCGGCCGCTCTTGACCAGGAGAAGCAGGCGGTAATAAGCGGTGGAAAAGGCGGTCTTAATCGAATCCATGAGGACAGTGTTTTTTTCCTTCGCGATGCGGTTCAGCTCCCGGTATTCAGCCTCATCCAGGGTGATCGGGGCCTCACAGAGGACGTGAATGCCCGCTTCGAGGGCTTCCTTCACGTGGCGGTAGTGCTCGAGGGGATTGGAGAGGATAAAGACCGCATCGCAGCGGGAGAGAAGATCGGAATAATCCCGGGTGACATACAGATCCGGGGCGTTCAGGAGCTGGCGGATCTGATCGCTGCGGGCGCAGACGCCGGCGATTTCGATCCCGTTGACGAAGGAACATTCATTATAAAATTTGGTCAGGATCCGGGTTTCATAATCGCCGACGAAGCCCATGCGGATTTTGCGCCGTTCCGCGCGCACCTCGGAGCTGGAAACCCCTTCGGTGCGGGGAAGATAGACCACCTTGCAGTAATCGGACAGGTAATCAAACCTGCCGGCCCAGTCCGACCCGACGGTAAAGATATCCACATCAAATCGTTTGATATCGTCGATCTTCTGCCCCTCGTATTCCTCGACGATGATCTCGTCGGGGATTCCCGTCTGGCGGAGGGCCTCGATCCGCTCCATTAAAGGCTGCTGGACGTTGATCTTGCCGCGGGACTTGTCAAAGTCATCCGAGGTGACCCCGACGATCAGCCAGTCGCCGAGGGCCTTGGCCCGCTCCAGGAGGCGGATATGCCCGTAGTGAAGCAGGTCGTAGGTTCCGTAAGTGATTACTTTCGTCATAACGTTAACTCCAGTTCATCGGAAGAGTGGAGAGTATTTCCAGAGTGGAGAGTGGAGAGTGAAGAGAAATCAGCGGTCCAGGTCGGAGAGGGCTTCGGTGAATCTTTCCATGTACGGCTTTTCCCCGATAGAAACGCGGAGGCAGTTCCCGAATTCACCCACGCCGGGATAGGTCTTAATCAGGATTTTCTTTTCTGCTTTCATCCGGTCCACAATGTGCTGCGCCGGGGTCCGGGGTTTAATGAAGAGGAAGTTGCCGGCTTCCCCCTTATGGGGATAACCGTTGGCGTCCAGCCAGGAAATGAGGTAAGACCGGCCTTCCTGAAAGCGCGCGATCAGCCCGGAGAGCAGACCGGGCGAAGTCAGCGCGGCCTCGGCAAACTTCAGGGCGAAGGCGTTCGTGTTATGCGGGGTGCACATCTTCTGTACCATACGGATACCATCCGGCCAGCCGGCAACATAGCCCAGGCGGCAGCCGGCCATGGAAAAGAGCTTGGAAAAGGTACGGGTGACAAAGACGTGCTCGCTCTCCAGGGCGTAACGGATGAAGGTTTTCGGATAAAAGTAATGATAGGCTTCGTCAATCAGGATGGTGATCTGCTTTTCCCGCGCGGCGGCAAGGATCGATTCAAACTCCTCGTCCGTATAGACGTTGCCCATGGGATTGTTGGGATTCAGGAGGATGAGCAGCTGGGTATCAGGCGTCAGGGCGGAAAGGATGTTTCCGACGTCCATGGTGAGATCCTCATTATAGGGAACCTTCACAAAATCCCGGCCGTACATTTCCGAATAGACCTGGAACATGAAATAAGAGGGGACAACGCCGACGACGTGGCCGCCCTCGCCGGTAAACGCCTGCAGGACATAGCGGATGCCCTCGGCCGAGCCGTTGACCAGGCAGAGATGGGCGATGTCCGTATCCAGGTAATCCGCGAGAACCTCGGTAAAATGCAGGGTTTCGGGATACTGGGCGACGAGCTGCGGGGTCACGTCCGAGAGGACGGAACGGATGAAATCCTCTGGCAGACCGCCGGGGTTTTCGTTCAGATCCAGACGGAGATAATCCTTCCGCTCATTCTGGTCAAAGATCCGGTAAAGGTTTTCAATTCTGGGATTCAGATAATACATAATGCTCCCTCCGACGGGAACAATTTTAGACGATTTTTCGCAGGAAATCAAGGTTGAGGGGAGGGGCGGTATTGACAAAGAATAAAGTGATGAATAAAATAAATTTATCAAGAAGAAAGGCAGGGCATTGGCTTCTGATGAGAAAGAACGACTGACATCCGGCTGCAGAAACGCTCCGGCGGGGAACCGCGGGGGAATGTATTTTGTTGCCGTTTGGAGGTTGTGATCTCGCACCAGCCGAACGCCTTTTTTGTTTTGCTTGTCGTTTTTCACTCCTCCGCGGCAGAGAAGGAGTGAGGATCTATGATGAAACTGATACTGGAAGCGAAGGATCTCCGGAAAGGATACGGGGACCGGGAACTGTTTTATATTGAATCCCTGACGGTGTACGACGGGGAACGGATCGGCATTATCGGGCAAAACGGGGCTGGAAAGAGCACGCTGATCCACCTGCTTTCCGGGGAGGAAAAGCCGGACGAGGGGACTGTGCGGCGGTTCGGGGAAACCGCGGTCATCGCCCAGCAGGGCATTCCGGAGGAAGACAGCGAAGGGATCTACCGTTCCCTTTTTCACGCGCAGGACAACCGGGAAAGCCTGTCCGGCGGGGAGCAGACCCGGAACCGGATCGCGGCGGCGCTGTCGTCCCATCCGAAACTGCTGATGGCGGACGAACCGTCGACGGATCTGGACGAGCAGGGACTGGCGATGCTGGGGAAGCAGCTGGAGACGTTCAAAGGCGCGCTGCTGCTGATTTCCCACGACCGGGCGCTGCTACGGCGACTGTGCACCCGGATCTGGTGCCTGGAGAACGGGACGGTGACCGATTTCCCGGGAGGATACGACGCGTACATCGCCGAGCGGGAACGGCAGCGGAACCGGCAGCAGTTTGAGTACGACCAATACAAAGCGGAACAGAAGAGGCTGAAGGAATCCGCCCAGAAGATGGCGGAGCGCGCAGCTTCCATCAAAAAAGCGCCGTCCCGCATGGGGAACAGCGAAGCCCGGCTGCACCGAAGGGAAGCCACGGACGCGATTCTGCAGATCAGCCACGCGAAGCGGACCCTGCAGAACCGGATGGAGCAGATGGACGTGAAGGAAAAGCCGGTTTCCCTGCCGGAAATCCGGATGAAACTGGGCGTGGCATCTCCGATCGGCGCAAGGCAGGCGCTGGAGGTCCGGTGCGAAAGGCTGACAGCCGGCGGGGAGGTGCTGCTGGAGCAGACCGGATTTACCCTGCCTACGGGGAGCAAGACGGCGCTGACCGGGGCCAACGGCTGCGGAAAGACGACGTTGCTGTCCGCGCTGGCAGGGCAGACGACCGAGGGGGCTTCTTTTGACGGACAGATCCGGTTCAACCCGCAGGCGCGGGCCGGCTGGTTCGACCAGCATCACGAGCGGACGCTGAAGCCGGAAAAGACGGTCCTCGAGAATGTGCTGGAGGAAAGCGTCCATCCGCAGAGCTTTGCCCGCACAGTGCTGTCCTGCATGGGGTTCGCCCGGGAGGACGCTTTTAAGCCGGTGTGCGTGCTTTCCGGCGGGGAGAAGGCGAAGGTTGCGCTGTCGCGGCTGCTGCTGATGGACCTGAACGTGCTGATTCTGGACGAACCGACGAATCATCTGGACCTGTATACGCTGGAAGCACTGGAGGAATTGCTGAGCGGGTACGGCGGGACGATCCTGTTCGTGAGCCATGACGAGACCTTTGTGCAGAAGGTGTCAGACCGGATGGTCCGGTTTGAGGACCGGAAGCTGGTCACCTGGGAAGGTGGGCTGACGGAGCAGAAGAAGAGTCAAAACCGCGACGCGGAACAGGAAGAACGGAAGCTGGCCGTGATGCGACTGGAGATGCGGATGGCGGACCTGACGGCGAGGATGGCGAAGCCGCGGAAGGGGGATCGGCCGGAAGAGCTTAAAGAGGAATATATGAAGTTGATGGAGGAAATACGGAGAGTGAAGAGTGGAGAGTGAAGAGTGAAGATGGAAGAGATTACGTGGGAGTTGTTTGAGCGGCAGGTGGAGGCTTGCCGGTTGTGCCCTTTGTGGGAGCATATTCAGCACAAGGTTCCCGGACAGGGAGACCGGAACGCCCCGCTGATGCTGATCGGGGAAGGTCCCGGGCAGACGGAGGACGAGGAAGGGCTGGCTTTTGTCGGCGCGGCAGGCCAGCTGCTGACCCGGATGCTGGAGGCGATCCGGCTGCCGCGGGAGCGGGTGTATATCTGCAATATTGTGAAATGCCGGCCGCCTTACAACCGGGTGCCGACGCCGGAAGAGGCGGAAGCCTGCCGGATTCATTTGCGGATGCAGACCTGGCTGGTGCGGCCGAAGGTGATTGTCCTGCTGGGGAGCACGGCGGCGAAGAACCTGCTGAATCCCGAGATCCGGATTACCCGGGAGCGGGGGCAGTGGACGGAGCGGAAGGGCGTCTGGATGATGCCGACGTACCATCCGTCCGCGCTGCTGCGGGACGAAAGCAAAAAACCGCAGGCATGGGAGGATATGAAGAGCCTGCGGAACAAATTAATTGAGTTGGGATTGTATCAGGACATATATGGGTAAAGGATGGGGGGCTTTCCTGCCCTCCCAACAAAGGCGCCACTGGCGCCTTTGCCCCCCAACCCCCTTCGGCCCGAACACCTTTTTGAGGTAAACTCTTCGGACAGGAATTTGTTGGGCATGGTTGAGTTTCACTTCGGACAGGCGATTTCCGCTATGTCTTCTGTCATGTGGTGGAGGGCCTGCGCTCTGGCACTGTCGGCGGCGCGGTAGTAGACTTCCTTGCCCTCCCGGCGGCTGACAATGAGGCCGCAGGCTTTCAGCAGCTTCAGGTGATGGGAGAGGGCGGGGCTGGACATATCCATCATGACGGAGAGGTTCAGGACGCACTCCTCGCAGTGGCACAGGAGCCAGAAGAGGCGGAGGCGGGTCTGATCGCTCAGCAGCTTAAACAGCTCGGCGGTCACCGCGAAGGCTTCCGCGCCAGGCATATGGTCAAAGGACTGTTCCATGGCGCTGTGGTGGTCATGGGGCAGTTTGGGAGAGTCCATTCAATCACCTCTTATACTTTGCTGACATGCAGCGCGCGGATAGCGTTGAGGACGGCGATGATCATGACGCCCACATCGGCAAAGACGGCCAACCACATATTGGCGGCTCCGAGCGCGCCGAGCACGAGGCAGGCAGCCTTGACGCAGAGCGCGAGGATGATGTTCTGATAAACAATGCGCATACATTTGCGGGCGATCCGGATCGCTTTGGAGATCTTGAGGGGGTTATCGTCCATGAGGACCACATCCGCCGCTTCGATCGCCGCGTCCGATCCCATGGCGCCCATGGCGATGCCCAGATCCGCCCGGCCAAGGACCGGCGCATCGTTGATGCCGTCGCCGACGAAGGCAAGCATTTCCTTTTCGGGCTTTTCCGCCAGCAATTCCTCGACTTTCGTGACTTTATCCCCGGGTAGGAGATTGCTCCAGACCTGATCAATTCCCAGCTCTGCGGCCACCTGCTCGGCGACGGCTTTTCCATCTCCCGTCAGCATGACGGTACGGCGGACGCCGGACTGCTTCAGGGCCGCAATGGCTTCTTTCGCTTCCGGCTTGACGACATCCGAAATCACAAAGTGCCCGGCATATTCACCGTTCAGGGCCATATGGACGATGGTTCCGGCGCTGCGGCATTCGATGGGCTCAACGCCGAGGGAACGTATCAGGCGGCTGTTTCCGGCGGCAACCTGCCGGCCGTCGATCTCAACGACAACACCGTTGCCGCCGATCTCTTCCACTTTGCCGACGCGGCTCATATCCAGGGGCTTTCCCCAAGCCTTTTTGATGCTCATGCCGATGGGGTGGGAGGAGGCGCATTCCGCGAGGGCGGCATATTCCAACAGGGCATCCCGGTCCAGGCTGCTGTGGTGGACATCCACCACGTCAAAAACGCCCATGGTCAGGGTGCCGGTCTTATCAAAGACGACGATTCCGGTTTTCGAGAGCGCTTCCAGATAATTGGAGCCTTTGACGAGAATCCCTTCCTTGCCCGCGCCGCCGATGCCGGCGAAAAAGGTCAGGGGGATGCTGATGACCAGCGCGCAGGGGCAGCTGATCACCAGGAAGGTCAGGGCGCGGTAAACCCATTCGCCCCATTCCGGCGGAAGGGACATGAGCAAGCGGACCAGGGGCGGCAGCACAGCCAGCGCCAGCGCGCTGAAGACCACCGCGGGCGTATACCAGCGGGCGAAGCGGGAAATAAAGTTCTCGGATTTCGACTTCCGGGAGCTGGCGTTTTCCACGAGGTCGAGGACCTTGCTGACGGTGGATTCGCCGAATTCCTTCGTCGTCCGAATTCGGAGAACACCGTTCATATTGATGCAGCCGCTGATGATTTCATCTCCCGGACCGACATCCCGGGGGACGCTTTCACCGGTCAGGGCGCTGGTATTCAGGCTGGATTTACCGTCTTCCACGATGCCGTCCAGCGGGACTTTTTCCCCGGGATTCACGACGATCACGGTGCCGATGGCTACCTCGTCCGGATCCACGCGGGTCAGATTCCCGTCCGCATCCTCGATATTGGCGTAATCCGGGCGGATGTCCATCAGTTCCGAAATGCTCCGGCGGCTTTTGCCGATCGCGTAGCTCTGGAACAGTTCGCCGATCTGATAGAACAGCATGACCGCCACGGCTTCCTCATAATCCCCGGTTTTCAGCAGACCGAGGGCCAGCGCGCCGAGGGTTGCCACGGCCATGAGGAAATTCTCATCGAAAACCTGACGGTTCAAGATGCCTTTCCAGGCCTTTTTGAGGATGTCATAACCGATGATCCCGTAGGGGATCAGGTAAAGGAGGAAGCGAGGAATTCCGGTGACGGGGATAAAATGGAGGATAATCAGGAGAGCGGCGGAGATGATGATCCGGATCAGGATCTTTTTTTGTTTCTTGTTCATAAACAATTTGTCCCTGGGGGCTTTCCGAGTGCCCTGGGCTGCCGCCCGTTCTCTGTTGAAAACTGTCCACTGGACAGTTTTCCGGGCGCGTCGAACCCCCCAGACCCCTTCGGCCTTCTTGTTATTGAAAAGCTGATTTATGTGAGGCTTATAAATAAATTTCACAGTCGTCTTCGACTTTTTTGCAGGCGGAGAGGACCTGCTTCATGACGGAGGCAGGATCGGCACCTTCCGCAAAGTCGACGATCATCTTCTGGGTCATGAAGTTTACGGTTACGTCCGCAACGCCGGGGACTTTCTTCGCGGCGTCTTCCATCTTGTTGGCGCAGTTGGCGCAGTCCACTTCGATCTTGTAGGTTTTCTTCATCAGTAAATGCTCCTTTCGATCAATTAAACAATCGTTTAATCGTTTAAGTGAAGTATAATCATTCTGTTTTCGGTTGTCAATAGGTGCAGTTATAGATTGAATTTATAACTGACTATTGTTTTCGGATATTGGACAAAGGAAATCCTTGTGGCTATAATAGCGTACATCAAAACACAAGGAGGGAGCGCCGTGAATGGGAAAACAGTCTGGCGGGACGGGCGAATGTGTATTGTGCGCCGGATGCGGCGCTGCGCCTGAAACCGAAGTTGACATTGTTTTGATATTTGAAAGGAGATACACCCCATGAAAAAGATTATCGCTCTGGTTGTTGCCTTGGTTCTGACCCTGTCCCTGACCGCCGCTTTCGCCGACGGAATCAAGATCGCCGTTCCCAACGACGCCACGAATGAAGGCCGCGCCCTGCTGCTGCTGCAGGCGTACGGACTGCTGAAGGTTGACGAGAAGGCCGGCATCACCGCGACGGTAAACGATATTACCGATAACCCCCTGAACATCGAGTTCACGGAAGTGGAAGCCGCGCTGGTTCCCAACACACTGCCCGACGTGGACTACGCCATCATCAACGGCAACTACGCCCTGGCTGCCGAGCTGCCGGCCGCGCTGCTGTATGAAAACGCCGAATCCCCCTATGTAAACGTGGTCAGCGTGAACGAGGCGGACAAGGACAGCGACAAGGCGAAGGCCATTGCAGCCGCCGTGCTGAGCCAGAGGGTTGTCGACTACTTCAAGAACTACGAAGGACAGGCAATCTCCGTGGTGGAGAATCCGACCGACGGCTTCGACGCCACCGTGGATTACGACGCGCTGAAGGGCGAGACGATCAAGGTCGTCTGCACGCTGGATCCCCATTCCTTCGTGCTGGCGATCGCCAAGGAGATCCTGGCGGAGAAGGACATCACGCTGGATATCACCGTGGTGGATGACTATGTGACCCCCAACACGGCTGTGAACGACGGGGACGCTTTTGCGAACTTCTTCGCGCATCAGCCCTATCAGGATGACTTCAACGCGCAGAACGGCACGAAGCTGGTGACCATCGCCGGCGTGCATGTGGAGCCGATGGGACTTTATGCCGGACAGCAGCAGGATCTGGCTGCGCTCGGAATCAGCAAGTAATTCATTCCTTCCAAAAGCTAAGTGGAGGGCATCCGGGAGTTCCCGGATGCCCTTTCATGGGTGGGAGAATAAGGGGGCTTTCCTACCCTTCCAACAAAGGCGCCACTGGCGCCTTTGCCCCCAACCCCTTCGGCCGGATTGCTTTATTTGGTGAAAATTTGGATGCGAGGGCTTTCCGATCGCCCTCGCGCTCCTTCGGCTTCGGCTTGAAGTGAAAGGAAGCTTGAAGTGAAGGATAAATTGGAATATTGATGATAATAGGAATACTGGAGGATCCGCATGATCGAACTGAAAAACCTGTCCAAGCAGTTTGAAACTTCGGACGGGTCGGTAGAGGCATTGCGCCACATCAATCTGACCATACAGGACGGAGACGTATACGGAATCATCGGCATGAGCGGCGCGGGAAAGAGTACGCTGGTGCGCTGTATCAATATGCTGGAGCGGCCGACGGAGGGCTCTGTGCTGGTGAACGGGCGGGACATGGGCTCCATGAGCGAGAAGGAGCTGCGGGCCATGCGCAGGAAGATCACGATGATCTTCCAGGGCTTCAACCTGCTCATGCAGCGGACCTGCCTGAACAACATCATGCTGCCGCTCAAACTCGGCGGCGCGGACAAAAAACAGGCGGAAGAAAAAGCCAGGGAGATGCTGGAACTCGTGGGCCTGCCGGACAAGGCCAACAGCTATCCGGCCCAGCTGTCCGGCGGACAGCAGCAGCGCGTGGCCATTGCGCGGGCGCTGGTGACGGAACCGGACGTACTCCTGTGCGACGAGGCGACTTCCGCGCTGGACCCCAAGACGACGCACGCGATCCTGGAACTGATCCGGGATATCAACAAAAAGCTGAAGATTACCGTGATCGTCATCACTCACCAGATGAGCGTCGTCCAGGAGGTCTGCAACCGCGTGGCGATCCTGGAACACGGCGAGGTCGTGGAGGAAGGCGGCGTGGCGGAGGTGTTCTCCAACCCGCGCGCCAACGCGACCCGGAACCTGATCTATCCGGAAAGCGCGGACGGCGGATCCGTGTTCCCGGAGGGCGGACAGCGCGTGCGCGTGATTTTCAACGGCGCCGTGGCGTCCCGGGAGCCGCTGATCGCGAAGATGGCGGTGGACTGCGGGATCATGGCGAGCATTCTCGGTGCCTCGACCCGCTCCGTGGGGGACCGGGCATACGGCTATATGCTGCTGGATATTCCCGGATCACCGGAGGATCTGGCCAAGGCGATTTCCTACCTGAGCCGGACGCCGGACATCACCGTACAGGTTGAGGCGGAATACGCCGCGAAGGAGGTGAGCGAATGAACTTTGCCACTGCTTTCACGCCGGAGAGACTGCAGGAAGCCTGGGACTGCCTGATCAACGAATTCCCGTTCGCGATCTGGGAAACCGTGTACTCAACGCTGCTGGCGACACTGTTCGCGGTCATCATCGGGCTGCCGCTGGGCGTGCTGCTGGTTACGGGAGAAAAGAAGGGCATCCGTCCGCTCCCGGCCTGGCTGATGGGCTTCCTGAACGTGCTGATCAATCTGCTGCGCTCGATTCCCTTCATCATCCTGATGGTCATGATTATCCCGCTGACCCGCGCCATCGTGGGCACCTCGCTGGGCACGGTGGCATCCATCGTCCCGCTGACAATCGCGGCCTTCCCGTTCATCGCCCGCCTGGTGGAGAGCAGCCTGCGGGAAGTGAATCCCAACATTATCGAAACAGCCCAGTCCATGGGCGCCTCGCCGATGCAGATCGTGATCCACGTGATGCTGCCGGAGAGCGTTCCGAGCCTGGTGACGAACATCACGCTGGCGATCACCACGATCATGGGCTACACGGCCATGTCCGGCGCGGTGGGCGGCGGCGGCCTGGGCAAGCTGGCGCTGGCATACGGCTATCAGCGGTACCGGTACGCGGTGCTGTACCTGGCGGTGATCGTGCTGGTGCTGATCACGCAGATTATCCAGAGCTTCGGTACCTGGCTGGCGGCGAAACTGGACAAGAGATTAAAGAATAAATAAACGGAACGTCGAGGTAATAAGGAACGTCGTTAAGGAACGTCGGGGTAATAAGGAACGTCGGGGACGGTTCTGCAGTTCCACATTCGTGGAACAGGCAAAACCGTCCCCTTGTTCCCGGAACGGAATCGGGAGATGATCGGGAAAGAAGAGCTGAAACACTGTCCGCATTTCTTTTGACAAGAATGCTTCCCTCTGCCATAATAAAGCTGCGAGAAGCAATGGGGAAACACCAGCGTAGACAGGAAAAACACTTTATCATATCAGGAGAAGGCCATGCTATACATCATGAGACACGGGCGGACGGACTGGAACGACCGGCACAAACTGCAGGGGCGGACGGACGTGCCGCTGAACGCGGAGGGCCGGCGGATGGCCGAAAAGGCCGCGGAAGAATACCGGGACGTCCCGCTGGACGTATGCTGGTGTTCGCCGCTGATCCGGGCGCAGGAGACGGCGGAGATCGTGCTCCGGGGCCGGGACGTGCCGATCTATACGGACGACCGGCTGCGGGAGATGAGCTTCGGGGAGTACGAGGGGCTGGAGAACAGCTTCAGCATTCCGGACTGCCCGATCAACGTGATCTTCCAGGCGCCGGAAAAGTACACCGCATCCGTGGGCGGGACGGAGACCTTTGACGAACTGTTTGACCGGACCGGATCCTTCCTGCGGGAGGTGATCGATCCCCTACTGGAACAGGAGAAGAACGTGCTCATCGTCGGACACGGCGCGATGAACCTGAGCATCATCAGCCAGATCCGGCAGCTGGAGCGGAAGGATTTCTGGAGCGTCGGCATTGAGAACTGCAAGATGATCAGGCTTTGTTGAGAGTTGAGAGTTGAGAGTGGAGAGTGGAGAGTGGAGACAGGACGGGGAGTTTGTGATATAATAATCGAATCAGAACCGGAGGCTGAAGCCACCGGAAGAGGGAACAAGATCTGATACGGATTCAACTGCGGACCAAGCAACGAAAGGTGGAAACGCCATGCGCCTGAAACGGAGTCTGTTATTAATCCTTTGCATGATGATTGCGCTTCATACACAGATCCTGCTGCCTGCCGCCGCGCAGGAAGCCGTGCAAAAGACCGTCAAAGTCGGCTGGTACGAATCCGCCTTCCACCGCACGGACGAATTCGGCAGGAAATCCGGCTACGG
>Ga0265298_10002632_pt1 | contig 24645 bp, 20 predicted proteins | sample AusTroGonzalo_MG_3_FD_193486 | JGI IMG/M metagenome (GOLD analysis project Ga0265298, IMG submission 193486) | Bovine rumen microbial communities from tropical cattle in Woodstock, Queensland, Australia - Gonzalo_01 | ecosystem: Host-associated > Mammals > Digestive system > Stomach > Rumen ...
TGCCCAGAGACAGATGGGTGTTGGCGGTAAAGGAGATAGGAGCCTCGAAACCAACAGCGAAAGTGCCGCTGTAATTCTTTCCGGCCTCTGCGGTAATCCACTGGCTGTCATCAAAGACGATGTCAAAATTCCTGGCCTCTATGCGGGTAGGGATAGGGGAGAGGATCTTGCCAAGTTCAGGGTTATCTACAGTGTGGATGGTTTCCTTGCTTGCAGGGAAATCAAGAGGGCCGATTTTAACATCGTGGTTGACAGTGCTTCCGGAAAGAGCCACCAGATTGGCGCTGAGGCCGAAACCGAAGGGGAGTCCGTTGTTAACGTCCATGACCACCTTGACCTCTGCAAGTTCTACGTTGGCGTCTGAACCGGAGAGGAATTCAGGAAGACCGCCGACATCAAAACCGAAGTTGCCGTCGAAAGAGGGGATTGCGTCCTTGGAGAGCTGTACAGTTGCGTTCTTGAGGGCAACGTTAGCTGCGGAATAAGCGCAGGATACGGTGAAATTTCCAAGAGCGGTATCTTCTTTCACCATCACAATCTTGTGAGAGCCTTCTCCAGTAAGGAGAACAGCGATGGCGGGATATGATGCCAGGTCAACTTCAATGGTTTCACCGTTGAAGTCTTCGGGATTGATGGATATGGTGCCGTCCACAGCCACATTTCCAACGAGAGCAAGGCTGCCATTGGTTGCAACTCCGTCACCCATATCCAGGGCCTGCAGGGCAAGTGTGAAGGACAGACCGGTACCCATAGGAACATCCACATCCTTGTTAGCAACAAGCAGGTTGCCGTTTTGGAGTGTGAAGTCTGCATTGTTGCAGCTGCTGAATTTCAGGAAGCTGGGGAGGACAATCCTGGTGCCCTGTTTAAAGATAAACTTCTGGAAAGGAATGCCTGCAGGAACAAGGTTGAAGGTGAAATTTCCCTCCAGATCGGCCTTCTTGAAGGTCTTGATAAGCTCCGGGAAGCCGGGAATGGAGAAATCAATGTCAAAATTGAACTTGTAGTTCTGGGAGAGAAGGCTCTCGAAGAAAGCGATGTCCACTCCGGATGCAAAAGTGCTGAAATAGGCTTCTACCGCAGTTTTATCCGCCTCATTATAGCTGATGGGAGTCTTGGCGGGGATTGTGGCCTGTGAGAGGGACATGCTCTGGTTGAACGAATTGTTCACGTTGAGAGCAAACTTGGAGGCATCGAAGCTGAAACCGTCTCCAATGGACTGAGGTTCAAGATTGTAGGAGATTTTGTATTCGCCTTCTGACGTTACTGTCAGCTTTCCGTCAGCTCCGCTGGTGACCAGATCCTTGAGAGTAAAGGACTTCTCAGAGAGAACCGTTACTTCAGTGCCGGGAGCAACTGTAACTTCTGTGTTGATGTCAGTGACTTCATCAATATTCACGAGGCCTTCACATCCCTGGAAAAGAAAAGCCGCAAGTGAAAGTGATGAAAGGAGATAAAATACTGATTTCCTCATATTTTTGAATTATTAGTTTGCTTTTAGGTACAGTTTATAGAATACAAATATAAAAAATTCTCTTTTAATTCCAACGTGCGCGCGCAAAAATACTACAATATAGATGCATTATCCCTCTCAAACGTGCCAGAAAAGCCCACAGTAGTATACTCAGTGCTGCGTTTCTGCGAAAGCCCGCCAAGAGCGTGATATGCAACCCCTTGATACTCTGTTATTTAACAAAGGTACCCGGGTACCTTGGTACCTGGGTACCATCAATAAATACCTAATTATCAATAAATTAGCTATCACGCGTAGTTATTGCTATTTGTTACACAATTTATATTATGTTAAGTTGTAGATATATAAAATATCCCCTACCTTTGCAGCGTTATGTCAAGAAAAAGAGTTGATCTCCTGCTGGAGAACGTAGAAATAGAAAATGTCGCGGCCGAGGGCAAAGCCTTGGCACATGTGGACGGAATTGTGGTATTCGTGGACTTTGCCGTTCCCGGAGACATTGTGGACATTCAGGTTACAAAGAAAAAGAAGAACTACATGGAAGGCTTTGTCAAAAGACTTGTAAAGCCTTCTGTGCACAGGCAGGAACCACTGTGTCCGCATTTTGGCGTTTGCGGCGGTTGCCGCTGGCAGCCGCTGCCGTATCAGATGCAACTGGACGCCAAGCGTCAGCAGGTAGAAGACCAGCTGGTAAGGATAGGTCATCTTGATGTTCCTGAAATTAAGCCGACACTCCCCTCCGAAAAAACCGAATATTACCGTAACAAGCTGGAATTCAGTGCTTCCAGCCGCCGTTGGGTGCTTGCCGGAGAGGATCCGGACGCAATCCCGGAAGATGACCGCATGGGCCTTGGATTCCACGTCGGGAAGTTCTTTGACAAGGTTCTGGACATCAAAGACTGCCACCTCCAGGCAGATCCTTCAAACGCTATAAGGCTGTTTATCAAGCGTTTCTGCGTAGAAAACGGCTGCCAGTTCTACAATATCCGCGAAAACAGCGGCTGGTTCAGGAACGTTTTCGTGCGTACAACGGAAGACGGTCAGGTGATGCTGATAGTATGCTTTGCATACGAGGATAAAGCCCAGAGAACCGCCCTTCTGGATGCCATGATCAAGGAATTCCCCCAAATCAGCAGCCTGTATTACGTTATAAATGAGAAGCTTAACGACTCCATAACAGACCAGTCCCCTATCCTTTACAATGGCTCCCCTGCCATCACCGAAAAGATGGAAGGCCTCCGATTCAAAATAGGCCCAAAATCTTTCTACCAGACCAACTCACGCCAGGCATACCGCCTCTATTGCACTGCCAGGGAGTTTGCCTCTCTCACCGGGAAGGAGGTTGTTTATGACCTTTATACCGGCACCGGCACCATAGCACAGTTTGTGAGCGGGAAAGCCTCCAAAGTCATAGGAATCGAGTATGTCCCGGAAGCCATTGAAGACGCAAAAGCCAACGCAAAAGCCAATGGCATCACCAACTGCGAATTCTTCGCCGGAGACATGAAAGACGTTCTGAATGAGGCGTTTATCGAAAAGCACGGCCGCCCGGACGTCATAATCCTTGATCCGCCCCGCGCCGGCATCCACCCCTCCGTTGCCGACGTTATCCTTGCCGCCGCCCCGGAAAGGATAGTCTATGTAAGCTGCAACCCGGCCTCCCAGGCCAGGGACCTTGCAATCCTGTGCAGGGATTACATGATTACGGACGTCCAGCCTGTGGACATGTTCCCCCACACTATGCATGTGGAGAACGTAGCCCGGCTTATTCGCAAGTAATTATCGCCTTAAGATTTTCGCTTCTGCCGCCACTGTACTTCACAATGGCCTGGACAGTGTGTACGCCCTTAGTAAGCAGCACACTCCCCTCCAGGGCTATTTCCCCGTCATACAGCCAGGTAACGGAAACAGGCTCAAAAGGTCCGGCCTTCAGATTCAGCGGCAGCGTATCTCCCGCCTGCCAGGCTTTGTTTCCAAGGTCGATGGTGGCATAACCCATCATGGATATATCGGCGTCGTCCAGGACTTCCCTGACGCCTGCGGACAAAAGGAGGTCCATGTGGTCGCTTATCTTTTCCGAAAACATCGGCTCCCAGGCCGATTTATCCAGATTCAGGGGCGCATAGAAGCTGTTGTCCTCGTGACCCGTGCGGGTAACGGCCAGCGGAAACGGGTACGCCGATCCCTTTACGCCATAGCCGATATAAACGTCGGTGCCGTCCGGTATGCGGAGATTGGCATCGGCAATGTTGACGGTATTCAGGTTTTTGACGCCGTACAGAGGCTGTTCAACCTCTCGCGTGAGGACCCTCGTGTCTCCGAAATCGACAATGACATAGACAGCTTCCGCACCTTCATCGGAGATGTAATTGTAGAAGGAAACCTCCTCTAACCGCCTTCCCGTAAAGGGGAAAAGGTCATCTGGCGTGAAATGGACAGCGCCCATGCAGTCCCCATAGTCGCGGGAGGGCAGCGGGAAGAAAATCTTCAGGGCCGATTTGTCCCACTTGCTCAACTCCGCCACCGAGGTCTCCCCTGCCTTCATCAGCGACACGGGCATGAATACGCTGCGTCCGTCAAGGGTGCCATCGGCAACCAGTTTTCGGTAACCTTCCCCGGAAACGGCAAGCTGGAACGGCACATTGACCGTACCGTCCGGAAGATCCAGCACAAAGTGGCCCTCCGCATCAGAGACCGTGAACTGGTCCGTAATGTCCGCGCCGATCAATGCCCCGGGGACAGGCGTACCCTCATTGGAGGAAACCTTGCCGCTGATTACGCTGTCGTGCCCTTTAATCACATGCACGGAGGCGCCGGAGGCGGTCACCCGAATATCGGCAACCTTGAACTGGGTACCGGAGCCGCTCCAGTCTTTCCTGTCAAGGAAAACGGTACCGGAAACGCCCGGGAACACTATACCGTTATCCGCCCCCTTATAGTTAAGGGAACCGGGGGCCGATGAAGGAACGATATAGGCGCATGGATGCGAACCATAAGCATTGATTTTGTTGGCGGTGGCCAGATCGGACCCGTCCCATTCCTCCCATAGAATACCGGCCGTATAATCTCCCACGGGGTTTGAAGATTTGTCGATATGATAAAGCAGAAGACCTGCCGGAAGCGGCGAATCCCACCCGGTCCCGTCGCGGAACTCCCAGATAAAGAATTCCCCTTCGTTGTCCGCCGCCGGAGTCATGAAAGCTACGTTTCCCTGGACTGCCGGGATGGCCAGGTCCCCTTCCGGCAACTCCGGAAGATCCCCGTCATACCACCCAAGCATCTGGCGCTCCAGCATGTTGAAATACGGTGGGGTACGTCCGTCATTGTTGTAGCAGCCATAGCACATGGTGGAGTAGGAATAGAACCCTCCGGCATAGCCGTTGGTCATATCATCCGTATCATAGAAATCCGGCAGGCCGATGGAATGGGCGAATTCGTGGCAGGTGGTGCCTATGCCCGTAAAACGTGCCCCTGTATTACCGGAAAGCTCAGAGGTGCAGAAATACCTTCCAAGATACTTATCGTCGAATTTGGAGGAAAGCACCTTGCGGATACTGCTTTCGCGGGCCGTCCACTGGTGGGACCAGATGGCGTCGGAAGGGCCGGCCTCGGCCTCGTCGTAACCGGCATAATAATAAAGAATCATGTCTATTTCTCCGTCATCGTCCTGGTCATAGACGGAGAAGTCCACACTCTCATCAAGGGCCACGCACGCTTCAAACAGAGCCAGCTCCGGCGCCTTGTCGTTCATACCCACATTGGCGCCATAGGCAGACATGTTCTTGTCCAGTCGCACAGGCTCCATGACATCGAATACGGGCGTGAACAATCCGTTGGAATTCTCCGTGTAGAAGTCCCTGACGGAGCCCGTAGAGCCCTCATAGTCATATCCTTCCTGATTCAGGAGGGCGTCAAACATATCCTTTACTCCGTCAAAGGAGAAATGGACATCTTCAAACTCTATGAGAAGCACCGGGATATGCCTTTCACCGCTTGACATGTATGCTCCCCCTCTGGGGCGGCTGCGCCTGCGGACCGCATTTCGCTTTGCAGCGGCATTTCCTGATGCCGATATCCTGTAAAAGCCGTTTGCGTCAAGCTCCAGGACATTACCGGATGCGTCTGTCACATAGTGGTTAAACTCGTCCCCGTAGATCCTGACGGTGATTTTGGTCCCGTCAGGCTGACGATACACCGACAAGCCCTGACGGGCGGGCTTGGCAAAGGAACAAACCGCGGCAAGCAGCATGGCAAGGACAGATATGACAGCACGCCTTGTCATTTCTCCACGATGAAAAACTGGGTATCGCTCTTGCGGAGCCATACCATTCCGGACAGATTCCTTACAACCTCCACGTCCTCAATAGTTTCCAGGCTTTCCACCAGCCCCTGGACCACTTTCTTGTACTTCAGGGTTACGGCAGTTCCGGGGACGGGATTCTCAGGGATGCCGTCCAGGACATAGACCGTCATGGCATTAGGGTCGATAATGCGGTATGCCCATACGCCTTTATAGTGGAAACTGCTGGACTGGCGATGCCCAAGCAGGGTGATGCTACCGGAATCAAGGCCATACAGGCCGGGAACCTTATTCAGGGTAAGAGGATCCGGAGCGCCCTGTGACAGGGTTACAGTGCAGCTGTGCTCACCTGCAGTGAACTTGAACACTGCCGACCTTGGAATCAGGGACTCGTTAGGTGTGACGCTGTAAGGTACGGACCAGGCTTCCTTGCCCGTTGATTTGGTCTCCCCTACCTGGAGCCATGGCGTATCCTCCGGGGCAGTCATTTCCCAGGAAGCGTCACAACTTACCGTGAATTCAGATTCAGCGCCTTCAGGAGATACCGTCACTTCATGACTGTCCATCTGGCGGTTTACCACCAGAAAAGCAGCCTCCTTCTCTTTCTCAGGCTCCTTTGGGCAACAGCAGCAAAGGCAGAATAAAGAGACGGCAAACAACGTAACGGGCGCAATCTTCATATAATATGAATACCTATATACGGCAAATTTAATAAAATTCACCGATAATTGCTATTTTTGCATAACAAAAGAGATGAGCATGCTTTCTATGATATTGCTTTTTCTGGCGGGTCTGGCCCTGGTAATATTCGGGGCGGACTGGCTTGTGGACGGTTCGTCGGGAATCGCACGCCGCGCCGGTCTGAGCGAATTCGTTATAGGTCTTACCATAGTGGGAATGGGAACATCGGCCCCGGAGATGGTGGTCAGTTTCATTGGCGCCATACAGGGGAAAGGAGACATCGCCGTGGGCAATGTCGTAGGTTCCAACATCTTCAATACGCTGCTCATCCTGGGACTGACGGCCATAATCCTTCCAATGGAAATAACCCGCAGCAACCGCAGGCGGGACATTCCAATGAACATCGTCGTCACGGTCCTGTTCATTGTACTGGGACTTGAGTTCACCTTTTTCGGCTTGGGCACGGACGGGCTAGGCCGAATAGACGGCATCGTCCTGCTGGTCCTTTTCGGACTGTACATGTGGTTCAGTTTCAAGAACGGGAAGGCGGATGATTCCGCGGAGGAGGCAAAGGGAGATGAAAAAAGCATCTGGATCTGCCTTCTTCTTATAGTTGCCGGCCTCTCCGGACTGGTCATAGGCGGTAAACTGTTCGTAAACAACGCAACCGCAATAGCGGAAAGGCTTGGAGTCAGCAACAAGTTCATTGCAATAACGGTACTTGCCGGAGGCACTTCCCTTCCGGAACTTGCCACCTGCGTGGCAGCCGCCGCAAAGAAAAAAGGCCAGCTGGCCCTTGGCAACATAATCGGCTCCAACCTCTTCAACATCCTGCTCATCCTTGGCGGGTCCGCAGTCATCGCCCCGATATCTTTCCAAAGCATCAACCTTGTGGACATGGGAGCCCTGCTGGCCAGCGCCATAGCACTTGCAACCTGCCTTTTCATCGGCAAGAAGAATATGCTGGACCGCCTGGACGGCTCGCTTTTCCTGCTGCTCTGGGCTGCTTACATGACATACCTGACAATTAATCTTTAAACTTATGCTTCTGATAAACCTGCTTCAGGCAAGCGCTCCTTCCGCCGAAGAAATCGCCGGAAAACTCAACGAAACCATCCGTACAACCCCGCCGGACCAGCTGTTGCATCAACTCGGAACCCATGCCATCCAGTTCGGGCTCAAAGTCCTGGCCGCCCTGCTGATATACATTATCGGGGCCTGGATTATCAAGCTGGTGAGGAAAAGCCTGAAAAAAGGTTTCGCCCGCAGGAATACGGAAAAGACACTGGCTTCTTTCACGGAGAGCCTGGTCACCATAGGCATGTGGGTATTGCTGATTGTCATTTCTATCAGCACGCTTGGAATCAACACCACCTCCATTGCCGCTCTTCTGGCAGCGGGAGGCATGGCCATTGGCATGGCACTGAGCGGTACAGTACAGAATTTTGCAGGTGGCATCATGATTCTTGTCTTCAAGCCCTTTAAAGCCGGAGATTTCATTGAGGCCCAGGGATTCAGCGGAACTGTCACCGACGTGACCATTGTCAGCACCAGACTACTCACAACAGACAACCGCAGCGTCATAATCCCCAACGGAGCGCTGTCCAACGGCAATATCAACAACATCAGCGCCATGTCCCTGAGAAGGGTGGACATCAACGTAAGTTTCCAGTACGGTACGGACATTCAGGCCGCCAAGACCGCTCTTCTGGAAATAATCCGCTCATGCCCGGCAGTCCTGGATGCCTCCACGCCAGGCGCTGCCGATCCGTTTGTTTCCGTAATGAATCTGGGAGACCACGGAGTGAGCATGGTAACCCGCAGCTGGGTAAATACAGCGGATTATTGGAATGCGTTTTTCTATCTGAACGAAAACTTCTACACCCAGTTGCCGTCGAAGTATGGGCTCAGTTTCCCCTTCAACCAGCTGGATGTTCACATCAGGAATTAGAGTCCCTCTTTGGAGAGAACCGGATTGCTGTAAATATGCAGCAGGATATCCTTGAGCTCACTCTGGTCCAGAGTGGGCTCAACTTTTGTGAGCTGGCCGTCGATGTAGGACTTGAAAGCAGAAAGCTCCTCAGGGGTGTAGTTGTCTGAATACTTTGTTCCACCGGTAACTATGTCGTAGGCCATGTAATTGGTCTTCCAGAGCCTGTAGCCGCTGATGATGCGGCGATCCACAGCGTGGCGGATAAGCTGGAAACGGTCGTTCTTGTCACAGAAGGATGCCTCGCGGATTTCTTCTTCAGTGAGCGGATCTCCTATGTTGAGGTGGACATTTCCCTTGAACTGCTTAATGCCAAGCAGGATGCTCTGAAGGTCCTCGTTTTCTGTCTTCACATACTTCTGAGTGCGTGAAATCAGCAGTTCCCTGGCTTTGAGAATGTCGCAGGGCTCATACTCATAGGAAATGCTGAGCGGAACTATGTGCAGTTCCATGAAATCCTTCACAAAGTCTCCTGAGCCGCTCATGTTGAACATCTTCAGAAGGCCCTGTTCCGTGGTGTCAATTCCGTTCTTTGTTCGTCCTTCCTTCTGGGCAATCCAAACGGATCCTGCACCGGAGGTAATGGTTTCCCTGATGTATTTTGACAGGAGCTGGGACGACAGATACAGTTCCCTGGCCGATATTCCCCGGATTACCTTGATCATACGGTTGGAACGTATGAGAAGCTCTACGCTCTTGTTTGTAAGAAGATTGTCCCCTACCGCAATCTGCGTAAGAGGCATATTGTTGCGGTACAGGATAATCTGGGTGAAAGCCGGGTCAAGGATGATGTCCCTGTGGTTGGACATTGCCAGATAATTGCCGTTAATTGCCTGGAGCTTGGCAAGGCCGTCATAAGAGAAATTCCTTACGGTTGTACTGATTACCCACTCTATGGCCTTTGACATGACCAGAGACTGGAACTGGTCCACGGTGCGGATACTCTTGAGAATGTTCCCAAGATAAGTTTCCGGCTGGTTCTGGAAAATATACTTGGACACCCACGGAACCGCAGGATGGCCGGACAACTTGGCAAGAGCCTCAGCAGTTTCCTCGTCCCCGAAGGGGGCTATGTCGTTGAATTCGCTGTTCTGGTCCATATCAGGCAATATTTAGGTATCTGCAAAGTTAAATAATTATTCTGCCCTTTCCAACAGTGAACTGTCCCCGTAACTCAGAAAACGGTATCCGTTTGCAAGGGCATGGTCATAGATGGTGCGCCAGTCCCCTCCCACAAAGGCTGAAACCAAAAGGATCAGGGTACTCTCCGGCTGATGGAAATTGGTCACCACAATGTCCACAATGCGGAATTTGAATCCTGGGACGATAATAATACGCGTCCCAAGAGACAGCTTCTCCAGCCCCTCCTTTTCAAGATACTTTACAAGGGCGTCCAGAGCCTCATATGTGGAATAAGTGTATTCGCGAGTGTAAGGGGCCCACTGTTCCACATCGGCAGGAGCGCCGGTCTCAATGCAGGTGACGCCGGCATAATAAAGGGATTCAAGGGTACGGACCGATGTGGTACCCACCGCTATCAACTTCCGTTTCCCATCCCTCAGGGACTCCAGAAGGGTTTTGGAAACCACAAATGGTTCCCGGTGCATTGGGTGCTCGCTCACAAGTGAACCTTTCACGGGAAGGAAAGTCCCAGCCCCTACATGAAGACACACGGTTTCCGTGTCGATACCTTTGGCGCGGATCCCGCCAAGGACGTCGTCCGTGAAGTGAAGGCCGGCGGTTGGCGCAGCAACTGAGCCGCGGATTCTTGCATACAGCGTCTGGTAACGCTCCGTGTCCATGGGCTCCGATTCCCGGTTAAGATAAGGGGGAATAGGAATTGTGCCGCAGATTTCAAGTACACGGGAAAAAGGAAGTCCACCCTTCCAGCAGAATCGGACAAATCCGGTACGTCCGTCCCTGCCGGTAAGCTCCGCCGTCATTGCGAGTGCCGATATATCTTTGTCGTTTTCAGGATTGCAGAGCTCCAGAAGCCCGCTTTTCCACTTCTTTGCATTTCCTATGACGCACTTCCATGTGGTGGATTCCACGGCGGCGAATGCTGTGTTGTATTCTGCCGGCTGAACAGGTTCAAGGCAGAAAATCTCAATGACCGCACCGGTTTCCTTGGAGAAATGGAGCCTTGCAGGGACAACCTTCGTGTCATTGAACACCATAAGGGCTCCGGAAGGAAGCAGGTCCGGGAGATTACGGAATACGTGGTCGGAGACATTGCCGGCTTTATAATGAAGAAGCTTTGATGCATCCCTTTCCGGAAGAGGGTACTTTGCTATGCGGGAATCCTCAAGCGGATATGCGTAATCTTCTATATGAATCTCAGGTATCATGCCTGTCCAATTAATAACACACAAAGTTAACAACAATTCCGGATAATTGAAAACGTCCGAAGCACCAAACCTAAAGCGTTACTTTAGTTAACAAGATTGAATCACCGGGCGCTGATTTATGGCACACATTTGTAAACAAGACTTCACAAATCTGAATATGTGAATTTTGCCGCCAAACTTTTATGAAGAGCATTGGTGTAAAATGTTCCACACTTATAATAATTACTTTATAATCAGTTAGTTATTTGTATTTATATGAATCAATATTATAGCAAAAGGACGAGTGTGAGAAACGAGGATGGAACAAAAGTGTTATACAATATGATATGAATTTGTATATAATACATATAATCAGTACTTTAATAATATTTATATAAAGTATTATTTAAATATTACAATCCTCCCCTCTCCCAAGCACCTGTTTGGTTTGTCAACAATGTAGTGTTGATAAATCCAGAGATTATATTTACATTTGTAAAACTAAAGTTGTGAATAATGAACAGGCGTCTTTTGCTATTTTTGCAGGCCGAAAACATCACCCAGGCCCAGTTTGCCGACACTCTTAACGTAGCGCGCGGAAGCGTGTCGCACATCATTTCCGGACGTAACAAACCTGGATACGAGTTTCTGGAGAGTCTGGCCCTCCACTACCCCTCGCTGAACATAGAGTGGCTTCTCACGGGAAAAGGTCCCATGAGCAAGGATGCAACTCTCTGGGATTCAGCCCCTCAGAACGCTCCAGAGCCAGAATTGGTGATTCCCCAGAGCTCAGAAATCAGCCATATAACTGTCTTTTTCAAGGACAATACGTACAAGGTATTTACTCCTGAGGAATAAATTGTAACTTTGCATTGAACTAATAAGAGTACAATGCCGCTCCTTGGTAAGAATCGTCCTGGAAGCGCCCGGTTACAAAAAGAAGTTTCCGGCCTTGTTTTCCGTAATCCTCTTGGCACCACTTCCCGGTTGCTCAAGAGGGCTTCCTTTATTGTGACAGTCCCGCCAAAAGATAAGGTAATTGATTGGTTATCAGGGATAAAGAGCCGTTATCCCGGACAGCTGACGGCCGTAGACATTGCGGAAGATTTCCAGCGTCTGTTCTCCCTGTCCTACGATTTTGCAGATCTTCTGATTATCAACACGGACCGTGACGGAGGCATAAATGCAATGGATATTTCTGATACCGTAAACCTCCTGGATTCGCTTCTTGCGCTGCGCCTGTGCTATGAAAAATACACACCCGTGTACCTCAGGATATCCAATATGGTGACTCCGGAGGAAATCCACACTCTTGTTTCATACTGCAGATTGTCCGGAATTGACGGTATTGTTGTCCAGAGTATCCCCAAACTGAAGGCCGTAACAGAAGAAAGTCTTGGCAGAATACCTGTCATGGGCATCACCAGGGATGCAGAAGAAGCTGTAAACATGTTTAACGGGGGCGCATCTCTGGTTGTTCTGGATACCTATCCCCTGCTTTTCAAAAGAACCTTAAAAATACTGGAAAAACAATGATTCATGCCTCTGTAGTAACCATTGGCGACGAAATCCTCATTGGCCAGATAGTAGATACCAACTCCTCAAAGATAGCATCGGCACTGGAGCAGGCCGGCGTCAAGGTAACCCGCATGCTTTCTATAGCGGACAACCGTGAGGATATTGAGAAAAACCTGCGTACAGAGCTCTCCAGGCAGGATATTGTAATCACAACCGGAGGCCTTGGCCCCACAAAGGACGACATCACCAAAGCCGTCCTGAAGGACCTTTCCGGAAGCCAGGGATACTATGAGCATCCCGGCCAGATGGAAATGGTCAAAAAGATCCTTCACGGCCGCGGCCTGGACATTCTGCCCTGCAACCTTTCGCAGGCACAAGTCCCGGACAAGGCGGAAGTTATCGTAAACAAGCTTGGAACGGCTCCTGTCATGGTTTTCCGCAACATTTGCGGCAAAGGAACCCTGTACTCCATGCCTGGCGTCCCGCATGAGGCGGAAGGTGCCATCCCCGCCGTCGTGGACGATATCCGTATCCACATGAAACTCAGCGGGATAGTTCACCGGAGCATAATGGTTTACGGAATGGCGGAATCGGCCCTCTCAGAGCTTATCGCCCCGTGGGAAGACGCCCTTCCTGCAGATATGCACCTTGCTTACCTTCCAAATACCCTCACAGGAATCCGCCTGAGGCTTTCCACGTACTCGGATGATGCAGAGGACGCCCGGGGGCGCCAAAGTGCCCAAATAGCCAAATTAGAGGCCATTCTGGGCAATAAAATCTACTCATTGGAAGACAGCACGCTTGAAAGAGCCATCGGGGAGCTTCTCAAAGCCGGCGGAAAAACCCTTTCTGCCGCTGAATCCTGCACAGGAGGAGAGATTGCACACCTTCTGACTACTGTTCCCGGAGCATCGTCCTGGTTCCTTGGTTCCGTGACCTCATATGCCATATCGGTCAAGGAAAAAGTGCTTGGCGTGGATCCGGCAGTAATCGAGAACTTCGGGGTGGTTTCAAGCGAGGTGGCGGCCGCCATGGCGGAGGGTGTGAAGACTCTTACGGGCAGTGATTACGCCGTTGCAACCACCGGTCTTGCCGGCCCTTCAGGCGACGAGCGCAACCCGGTGGGAACAGTCTGGATCGGGGTGTCCGGACCGCATGGAACACGCACTGTAAAGTACTGCTACAGCAACGATCGCAAGCGCAATATTGAGCGTTTTGCAGCCTCTGCACTCAATTTCCTGAGACTCTATATAATTGAGGGCTAAAGCGCTGATACAAAACAAAAGTAACACAAATGTTATTATATATAACAAATGTGTTACTTTTTTCGTTTTATTATCCTAACTTGCTTATTCAGAGCATTTTATAACCCTGTCCAGCACTGCCATCAGATTGGCTCCGGAAACCCGGTTTACATCGTCCCGGGAGTATCCCCGGCGGCTCATTTCTTCGAATACAAGGGGCATCTTTGAGACGTCTTCCAGGCCTGCAGGAGTGACCTCGATTCCGTCGAAATCGGACCCTATTCCAACGTGGTTTATGCCGCAGATTTCCACTGCATGATCTATGTGGTCAACAATCTCTTTCACCCCTGGAAGAGGGCTTCCCTCTCCCTTGTAAGAGTCCGTCAGGAAGTACGGATAGAAGTTTATTCCAACATACCCGTCAACATCGGCAAGAGCACGTAGCATGTCGTCCGTGAGATTGCGTCTGTGGGAACAGAGGGCCCGGCAGCAGGAGTGTGTTGCCACTACCGGAGCCTTGGAATACCTGATACAGTCATAGAAGGTGGCGTCCGACGCGTGGGAAAGGTCCACCATCATGCCAAGGCGGTTCATTTCCGCCACCACTTCCCTGCCGAAGGGACTGAGTCCGCCCCAGGTTTTTCCTTCAGCGGCGCTGTCCGCAATTGCGTTGTCCCCGTTGTGGGTGAGTGTAAGATACCGCGTTCCAAGCCTGTAGAACGTCCGTAAAAGGGACAATGACTCACCTATGGGCGATCCGTTCTCCATGCCCACAAAAACGGAAAACACGCCCTTTTCCTTATTCTTTGCCGCCTGAGCAGGTGTGCTGGTAAGGGCTGCCTTCCCGCCCGATGCTTCCACCACGTCGTAAACTGCCGATATCATCTGCAGCGCACGAAGCGTAGAGGCCTCCGGAGTGAGCTCGGCGGAAGTGTAGAGGGCAAAAAAAGAGCCGTCGACTCCCCCGCGCCTGAGTTTGGGAAAGTCGACCTGCCCGTCTTTGTTGTCGATGCTTATGTCCCTGAGCCTGAGAAGCTCCGAAGGAGTATCGACATGGGAATCGTACGTCATGCTACTTCAGAGCGGTGCCCTTGGGAGCAAGAGTGGATTTCACGATCTTGCCAATCTGGAAGTTGGGTGTGCCGCTGTAGAAGAGGGTGCTGCCGCCTACGAGTGTTGCTTCAACAGTATCAGAAACGTTCACGGAAGCCTTGGAGGAACCGCTCATGTTGACATTGACATTGGTGGTGAGGAGACCGTCTGCATCAATGTCTCCGCTCTTTTCACCGCGGACGACAAGATCCTTGGCTTCACCGGAGAGAACCAGCTTGGAGCTGCCCAGAGCATTGGCATTGATGACGTCAGCCTTGGCTGCAAGGGCAAGCTTGGCGTTGCCGTTGCCGTTTACGGTTGCGGAAGGAGTCTCTGCGCCGATGGATACGGTTGCATTGCCGGTGCCGCTAAGCTGAAGGTTGTTGGTATTGGCGGAGAGTTTGAGGTTGGTGTTGCCGTCGTTGTTGATTTCAATCTTGTCGTCAACCTTGAGGGCCAGGACTGCCTGGGCGTTCTTGGTCATGGTGACGCTGGCGGTGGTTGCAATCACGGAGAGACTCTTGACCTGAACCTTGTCACCCACTGTGAGCTGGAAGAACTCTGAAGGGAATTCCACGGCGGAAGTGACTGTAGCGTTGTCTGTCATTGTGAGGCCGGCAAGCTCCGGGAGGGTTACCACTGCACGGAATGTGGGCTGTGCCGCACCTTTTGCCTTGTAGAGTTTCTTAATATCCTTGGGGACGGACTTGTCATCGTAGCCGATGTAAAGAGTCTTGGCCCTGACATAAACCTGTACGTAAGGTGAAAGAGCGTTGTCCACTGTGAGACGCACGCCGCAATCTCCCTTGTCCAGGGTGACTTCAAAGTCGTTGGCGACACTGACGGTGTTGAAGTCGCTTACGGGGAGGACTTTATCCTCAAGCTGGATAGTGAAAGACTGCTGTTCCTGTGCAACTGCCACGGATACAGAAAGAGCCAGAACGGAAGCAATGGTTCCGATAGCCTTGATAAAGTTCTTCATAATCAATTGATTTATTTATAAAAAATTAATTGTCTAACTGTTCCATCAGCGTGGTCCACTCGTCCGTTTGGGCGTCAAGGCCAAGCTTTAGTTCCAGGTATTCCCTTGTCAACTCATAAATATCATCACTTTTCCCGGGATTTGCAAGTATTTTTTCAATATTCTGCATTTTCCCTTCTTTTTGCGCAATCTCATTTTCAAGGAATGAGATGCGGTTACGTATCTTCCTCTCCTCCTTTGAAACAGCCTTCTGCCGGCTGAACTGCGCCGCACCCTCCTGGCTCTTCTCCTTCTTTGGCTCTTCCTTTACGGGGGCCGCCGTTTCACGTTCCATCCGCCTCTCTATCCTGAGCTTTTCAAGGAAGTCTGAAACACCTCCAAGGTGCTCGCGGACATGTCCGTCACGGAACTCATATATCTTGTCTGCAAGCCCTTCCAGGAAGTCACGGTCATGGGATACGGCAATTAGCGTGCCATCAAAACTGATCAGAGCCTGCTTGAGCCTGTCCTTGGAAAGGATGTCCATGTGGTTGGTGGGCTCGTCCAGCACAAGAACGTTGTATGGGGAGAGCATAAGCTGGGCCATTCCAAGGCGGGCCCTTTCGCCACCACTCAGGACTGACACCTTCTTGTCTATGTCTTCTCCCTTGAAAAGGAATGCACCCAGTATATCCTTCAGGCGGGTACGCACCTCCCCCACAGCCACCCTGTCAAGAGTGTCAAACACGGTGAGGTTTCCATCCAGGACATCTTCCTGATTCTGGGCATAATAGCCGATATTAACGTTGTGGCCAGTCCGCGCTTCCCCATCCAAAGGCTCCAGGAGACCGGTGAGGATTCGTACCAGGGTGGTCTTTCCCTCTCCGTTCCGGCCAACCAGCGCCACCTTCTCCCCTCTTTTGATTTCAATATCGGCCCCGGAAAAAACAACCTTGCCGGGATAGCCGGCCTTGAGGTCAACGCTTTTGAAGACCACGTCGCCGCTGCGCGGAGCCGGAGGGAACTTGATGTTGACCCGGGCATTTTCCGTCTGGTCTATTTCTATCCTGTCCAGTTTCTCAAGGGCCTTGATCCTGGACTGGACCTGGTTGCTCTTGGTGGGTTTGTAGCGGAAACGGTTTATGAAATCCTCTGTCTTCTGGATCATGCGCTGCTGGTTCTCGAAGGCGGCCGTCTGCTGGGCAAGGCGCTCGGCCCTGAGCTCCACGTACTTGCTGTAAGGCACTTTGTAGTCATGCACGTGCCCCAGCATTATTTCCACGGTACGGCCTGTGACATTATCCAGGAAGCGACGGTCGTGTGAAACCAGGAGAACCGCGCCGCGGAAAGCCTTGAGGTAATCCTCGAACCACTGGATGGACTCTATGTCAAGATGGTTTGTGGGCTCGTCAAGAAGGAGGACCTCCGGCCTGCCAAGGAGGATCTTGGCAAGTTCCATTCTCATGTTCCAGCCCTGGCTGAAGGTCTCAGTGTTGCGGTCCAGCTCGTCCTCCTTGAAACCCAGGCCCTTTAAAACGCGCAGCGCCTGCACGCGCGGGGATTCCCCGGATTCAAGGGCCAGGCGGTCGTTAAGGTCGTTCATGCGGTCGATGATTGCCGCATACTCCCTGGATTCATAATCCGTCCTGTCTCCAAGTTCAGCGGTGAGGCGTTCCACCTCCGCTTCCATATCGTGGATGTAGCTGAAGACGGAGAGGACTTCGTCAATCACGCTGTGACCGCGGTGATGCTCCATTATCTGCGGAAGGTATCCAAGACGCAGTCCGGCAGGGACCGATACCACTCCGGAGGTGGGCTGCTGCTCCCCCGTTATCAGTTTCATGAGAGTGGATTTCCCGGCTCCGTTCTTTCCCACCAGGCCAATCTTGTCCGACTCGCTGATGTGAAGGTCTATGCAGTCCAGAAGGTTGAAACTGCCGAATGAGACTGTTACGCCGGTAAGGGATATCATGACTTCCTGCACAGAATAATTGACAGCTCGTACAGGCAGTAAAGAGGAATTGCGAGCACGAACATGGAGAAAGGATCGCTGGGAGTAATGAGCGCCGACAGCACCAGGACCACTATAACAGCGTATTTCCTGCCCTTCCTGAGCATTTCCCTGTCCACAATGCCCATGCTGGACAGGGCCATGATTACCGTAGGAAACTCAAAGAGAATTCCTATCAGGAAGACCATGGATATGAACATGGACATATATGAGCTCAGGGTAATGGTGTTAGCTATGGCATCACTCACCGTGTAGTTCATAAAGAACATCAGGCACACAGGAAGCACTATGAGATACCCTACGGCCACTCCAAGGTAGAAAAGGCCCGACGACAGGCCGAAAGCCCGGCCAACCGCATTCCTTTCATTATCGTATAGTGCAGGGGCAATGAACTTCCATATTTCCCATATAATATAAGGGAACGCTACCACCAGTGCACATAGTACGGACACTTTAAGGTGGGCAAAGAACTGGGCCGACACCTCAATGTTCACCAGAGACATGGAGAAACGCCAGCCAAGAAGGTCGTAAAGGACAAAATCCGGCCTTGTGGGCCAGAGGACAGCGGAAAACAGCTGTTTGGGAATAAAGAGAAAAACTATTGAAACAAGGAATACTGCCAGCACCGAGCGGAACAGGGTTCCCCTCAGCGCATCAAGGTGGTCCCAGAAGGACATTTCGGCGTCCTTCCCTGCCACTTTACTTTTCTTCCTTGTTGTACTCTTCGGATTTGGGCTTTTCGGGCTCGTTGATTTCCTTTTCAACTTCGTTCATCCCCTCCTTGAAACTCTTGACGCCCTTGCCGAGTCCTTTCATGAGTTCGGGAATCTTCTTGCCCCCGAAAAGAAGGAGCACCACGGCCACGATGGCGATGATCTCCGGTGTACCTATAATCAAAGGATAAGCAAGCATATCTGTCACGCGTTAGAAATATCTTCAAACATTTTGGCTATTACTTCCGGGCAGCGGACCGGCCGGAAGGTTTTGGCGTCGATGAAACCAAGTACCACCAGGCCTTCCGCACAAAGCTCCCCTTTCTGGTTCACGACAGTCTGGACAACCTCCATTTTTGCACCCGGAGCTTTGGCCACTGCCGCAGTGGAAGTGAGGGTGTCACCAAGCCTTGCCGGATGGCGGTAACGGCACTCGACAGACACTATGGGAATCAGTATCCCGTACCGTTTTTCGAACTCCTCTATGGGGCATCCGAGCTCCACCATCATCTGGCTGCGGGCGTTCTCAAAGAAACGGATGTAATTTGAGTGATGAACCACTCCCATCTGGTCCGTTTCGTAGTATCTTACAGGGTCCGTAGAGGCAAAAACTCTCATAACAAAAATGTTATAGGTTGTAACTCTTTTGTTTTATTTACTTGATTTCAGCTGATTAATCTTGGCTTCCAGAGATTCTATCTTGGAGAGTGAATCTGCCTCTTTTTTGCGTTCATTTTCCACAACGGCTGCCGGAGCATTGGCTGTAAAGCGCTCGTTGGAGAGTTTTGCACGCACCGTAGCAAGGAATTTCCGGTAATAATCAAGGTCTTTCTGAGCCTTTTCAAGTTCCTCTTCCACGTTGATGTGGGACTCAAGGACAACCAGCATTTCCGTGGTCCTGACCATGAATCCTACACCCTGTGCGGAGCCGAAATCGGCCACCAGTTCCACCTTTGCATTGGCGGATTTTTCGATGATGGGGATAAAGGGGAATTCCCCTGCCTTGACCTTGAGGACAAGCTGCTCCTTGGGGGCGATGTTCCTCTGGCTGCGGACTCCGCGGACGCCGTTCACCGCCTCTGCCGCAAGGGCAAAACCCGCAAGGATCTTTTCGTCGTAGGCTTCTGCCCTGGGAGTGGGGGCAAACATGATGGTCTCCCCTTCTGCGCGCTCAGCGATGTCCTGCCACAGTTCCTCAGTGATGAACGGCATAACAGGGTGGATGAGCTTGAGGAGGGACTCAAAGAAGCCCAGGGTTGCATTGTAGGTAGCTTTGTCAACCGGGAGAGGCTTTCCGTCAACAAAAGCGGGCTTTATAGCCTCCAGATACCAGCTGCAGTAATCGTCCCAGAAGAGCTTGTAAATGGCCATGAGGGCATCTGAGATGCGGAATTTGCTGTAGTGATCTTCCACCGCTCCGATGGTTTCCGACATCTTTGCGCTGAACCAGGTCACGGCTTCTGCTGCAGCGGGGGTCTGCTTTGCCTCCGGATCCACTGCAAAGCCCTTCACCAGACGGTAGCTGTTCCAGATCTTGTTGCAGAAGGCTGCGCCCTGCTTGATCTGGGCCTCGTCGTAGAAGATGTCGTTGCCGGCGCCCGAGCACAGGAGCATGCCTATGCGGACGGCATCGGCACCGTAGGTATTGATAAGATCCAGAGGGTTGGGGCTGTTGCCAAGGGTCTTGGACATCTTTCGGCCTATCTTGTCGCGAACGATACCCGTGAAATACACATTGGAGAAGGGCTCCTTGCCCATGAATTCCTCTCCGGCCATTATCATGCGGGCTACCCAGAAGAAGATGATATCCGGGCCGGTGACAAGGTCGTTGGTGGGATAATAGTAGGCAAGGTCCTTATTGGGCTTGTGGTCCGGATGGCCGGGCATCTGGGGGTCAAAGACGGAGATGGGCCAGAGCCAGGAGCTGAACCAAGTGTCCAGGACATCCTCGTCCTGATGGAGGTCTTCCATCTTGATATTAGGGTCAATAGCCTGTGCAGCCTTAAGTGCTGCTTCAGATGTGGCCTCTACTACGTACTTGCCGTCCGGAAGGTAATAAGCCGGGATGCGCTGGCCCCACCATAGCTGGCGGGAGATGCACCAGTCGCGGGCATTCTCCATCCAGTGGCGGTACGTATTCATGTACTTCTCCGGGATGAACTTGGTGCGGCCGCTTTCCACGGTTTCCAGGGCCATGGCGGCAAGCTTTTCCATCTTCAGGAACCACTGGGCGCTGAGCTTTGGCTCGATGACGGCGTCCGTGCGTTCGGAATATCCAACCGGAGAGGTGTAGTCCTCTATCTTGAGCAGGTTGCCGGCCTCTTCCAGCATCTTCACAATCTTCTTGCGGGCCACAAAGCGGTCCTCCCCTACAAGAATCTGGGCCTTTTCGTTGAGTTTGCCGTGGTCATCGATGATTTCAAGGACCGGGAGATTGTGCCTGAGGCCGATTTCGTAGTCGTGCACGTCGTGCGCGGGCGTGACCTTGAGGCAGCCGGTACCGAAGTCCATCTCCACGTAATCGTCCTCTATCACGGGGATTTCCCTGTTTATGAGCGGGATAAGGACTTTCTTGCCCTTGAGCCAGAAGTGGCGCTCGTCCTTGGGGTTTACGCAGATGGCTGCATCGGCCATTATGGTTTCCGGGCGGGTGGTGGCAATAACCAGGTACTTGTCCGTGGGGTTGCCCGCTCCGTCGGAGATGAAATACTTGAGGTGATAGAAATGGCTCTTGGTGTCCTTGTGGATGACTTCATCGTCAGAAACGGCGGTGAGGGCCTCCGGATCCCAGTTGACCATGCGTACGCCCTTGTATATCCAGCCTTTCTTATAGAAATAGACGAAGGTATTGATAACCGCCTCCGACAGTGCCGGTTCCATGGTGAAGCGGGTGCGGTCCCAGTCGCAGGAGCAGCCCAGTTTGCGGAGCTGCTGGAGAATGATTCCGCCATGCTCCTCTTTCCACTGCCATGCATGTTTGAGGAATTCCTCACGGCCGATATCCTCCTTGCTGATACCTTCTGCCTTGAGCTTGGCCACGACCTTGCTCTCAGTTGCAATGGATGCGTGATCCGTTCCAGGCACCCAGCAGGCGTTTTTCCCGTCCATGCGGGCCTTACGGATAAGGACATCGTTCAGAGTATTGTTCAGAACGTGCCCCATATGCAGTATTCCCGTCACATTTGGCGGGGGTATCACTATGGTATAAGGCTCCTTATCATTAGGTTCACTGTGAAAGCACTTGTGTTCCTGCCACCAGGCATACCACTTGTCTTCCACTTCCTGCGCACTGTACTTCGCTGCTAATTCTTTCATAAAGGCTAATCACTTTTTATCTTACAAATGTAAGTAAAAAATGTTAAATTTCATTATTGGCATAATGACATTTATGGCTGCACCTCGGAAAATAAAATAAATTTTGTTTTCTCTCGGTTTGCACATAAATTTGCAGAAATAATTAATTCGATGGATAACAATCAACCCAAACCTCAGAATCAGCTGAGCATAGAGCTGAATCCCCAGACAACCAAGGTTTCATACTCCAACCTTGCAATCATTTCCCACTCCAGGAGCGAGTTCGTCCTTGACTTTGCAACCACCCTTCCAGGCATTCCCAAGGCCCAGGTGAGCGACCGCATCATCATGACTCCTGAGCACGCAAAACGCCTTATGAACGCCCTCTTTGACAACATTTCAAAGTATGAGGCGCAGTTTGGGGTTATTGACCTCAGCGGTGGCAAGGGCCCCCAGGGCGGTGCAACCTTCAATCTGGCGGACTTCGGACCTATGGGCGGGAATAAATCGTAGATTCTTCGCTTCGCTCAGAATGACAAAAAACTTGAGTCAAATAAAAGCGTTTGCGTTTGACATTGACGGCGTGGCAACAGACGGCGGGGTTTTCTGTGACCCTGACGGGAACCTGCTCCGCACCTATGATGCAAAGGACGGATTTGCCATAAGGATGGCTGTAATGAACGGTTTTCCCGTAGCAATTATCACCGGAGGCAGTTCTGAAAGCATCCGCAACGCATGCTCACAAGCGGAGTAAAGCCGGAAGACGTTTTCCTGCACAGCCGCCGCAAGATTGATGATTTTGACACCTTCTGCGCCCGTTATGGCCTTGACCACAAGGATGTAATGTTCTTCGGGGACGATGTTCCCGACATGGAATGCATGATGGCCAGCGGCTGCGGAGTATGCCCCTCAGACGCAGTGGAAGAAGTCCAGGCCATTGCCGACTGGATATCCGACTATCCCGGAGGAAAAGGATGTCTAAGGAATGCCATCGAATCCACCCTGAAGGCTCAGGACAAGTGGGTCTTTGATTCCGGAAGGTATAAAAAAATGTTCTGATGGACCTTCACGGAAAGCATATAATCCTTGCAAGCGGCTCCCCCAGAAGGCGGGAGCTGCTTAAGGGATTGGATATTGATTTTGTAGTTGATACACAGAACAACTTCAAGGAAAGCTTCACCGCCGATATTCCCTTTGAGGATGTCCCCCGCCTCATGTCAGAGGGTAAGTCCGCGGGCTTCCATCGGCCCCTATTGGAGGACGAAATCCTTATCACCGCGGACACCATGGTAATCCTTCCCGGGAAGGAGATTCTGGGCAAGCCCCGTGACCGCCAGGACGCCTGCCGCATGCTGCGAGACCTCTCTGGCCGGAGCCATCTTGTGATTACTGCCGTCACTATCCGTGACATTCACCGCAAGGAAACCCTCACCGCCACCACGGAGGTCTGGTTCAAGGATCTCACTGACGATGAAATCACCTATTACGTAGATAATTACCAACCCTACGATAAAGCCGGAGCCTATGCTATCCAGGAGTGGATCGGGCACATAGGCATCCGGCGTATAGAAGGTTCCTATTTCAATGTTGTGGGCTTCCCCGTCCAGCGGGTATACGAAGCCCTCAAGGCATTTCTTTGATGTAGATGTCGTTCTGCGGGAACGGGATCTCTATGTTATTCTCTGCAAAAGCGTTGTAGATTGCTTCCTTGGCCTGGGCGGCAAAGGAGTAATGCGCATCCACTGTGGCAAAGAGAGATACTGAGATGTCCACTGAGCTGTCTCCGAAGTTGCTCAGGCGCACATTTATGCCGCGCTTGGGATCTACGACCTGTCTGCCGTACTTGTCTTTAACCTGAAGAGGTTTAAGGGCCTCCAGAATCACGGAACGGGCCTTTTCCACATCGGTTCCATACTTCACACCCACAGTGAACCTGATCATCTCGTAATGGTTATTGCGAGTGAGGTTCTTGAAGTTCTTGTTGAACAGGGCTGTGTTGGTGAAGGCAATTACGGAACCATCCTCTGCCGCAACCTGTGTGCTCTGATAGCTAAGGCTCTGGACAACGCCGCGGATGCCGTCGCATTCGATGGTGTCCCCCACCCTTACACGGCCACCCATGAGCTGGACGCCGTAGAAGAAGTTGTTAAGGACATCCTTCATTGCGAAACCGATACCTGTAGCCAGACCTGTCGTGATTATTGTGAGAGCCGATGTAGGTATCTTGAGAAGCACGAACACCATTATGATGTAAATACCCCAGTAAGCAAGCGCGATTATGTTATTGGCCAGGTTGAAGTTGACGTCCGACTCCTTGAATGCGGCGCCGTCCCCCATCTTGTCCAGGATTGCCCTGGTGCGGGTTACCCTGTAGAAAGCCTTGGTAGCATAAACCAGATAACGGAACAGGAAGAAGAGGGAGAATACCAGCAGCAGCTTGAACAGCGACAGATGGACTATGCCCTCGACATTGATGATGGGCTTGTAGAAGAAGTCGCTGGCAACCACGTTCAGGTTGAAAACAGAGCATGCAAGGCTCACTGCCAACGGCAGAGTGAGGACTGTGAGGACAGGTACAATGCACATCTCCATGAAATCATGGGCCCATGTAACCTCTATGAACGCACCCTTTCCGGAAGAGATGGGTATGGAAGGATTGCGTTTGCGCCAGGCCAGCTGACGATTCTTCACAGACTTTTCAAAGTTACGGTCCAGGATGTTGTTGATTGCCGTAACGGTCTGCATCAGAGACATCTGGAAGAACCACCATATAAGGATTATGACAGCCATCATAATGAGGCCGTACCAGGAGATGACGGTTGATACAGCCATCACTGCGGCCGACATCCAAAGAAGTATTCGGTCACTCCTTGGTACCTTCTCAAGGAACTTGAAATTAAACCAGAACTGCCAGGCCGTGAACAGGAGAACCAGTATTGGCAAAACCAGGTTCAATGCGCTGTTGGGAATGAAAATTGTCCTGAAGAACACCACAATGAAGGCCAGTATCAGAGTTGGCAGATATGCCTTAAGGGCCGGA
>Ga0265298_10002633_pt1 | contig 24642 bp, 21 predicted proteins | sample AusTroGonzalo_MG_3_FD_193486 | JGI IMG/M metagenome (GOLD analysis project Ga0265298, IMG submission 193486) | Bovine rumen microbial communities from tropical cattle in Woodstock, Queensland, Australia - Gonzalo_01 | ecosystem: Host-associated > Mammals > Digestive system > Stomach > Rumen ...
AATGGTTTGTATATTCTGAATGAAGGCGTATGGGAGCATAATAACAGCTCTATTTCCTATTATAATTTGGATAACAATACCTGTACCGCCGACATTTTCACTTCGGTGAACAATCGCGGTTTGGGCGATACTGGCAACGACCTGCAACGCTACGGCTCCAAGCTGTATTGTGTGGTGAACACCTCCGAAAACGTGCAAGTGATGGATTTGTATACGGCCAAAGTTGTGGGCACGGTGTCGTTGGTGGGTAAATCGCCTCGCAGAATCTGTTTTGATGGTCCGAAGGCCTACGTGAGCTGCTTTGATGGTACGGTGGTGAGATTCGATACCGCTTCGCTGTCGGTGGAGGCTACGGTGGCCGTGGGGCCGAATCCGGAAGGAGTATGTGTGACCAATGGCAAACTCTATGTGGCCAACACGGGCGGCTACAATGCCCCGAACTACGGAACCACCGTTTCAGTGATCGATTTGAATTCATTTTCAGTTGTGAAAAACATTAGTGTGTTGGAGAACCCCAATCGTTTGTATCTGGCTCCCAATCAGCAGGATGTTTATCTGATTTCCAATGGAAATTATTATGATGTGAGCCCCCGCCTCCAGAAAATTAGCACAGCTACGGACGAGGTGACGCGGACTTTCGATTTTGATATCACAAACATGGCTATTTTTGGCAACAAAGCATATCTGTATTCTTACAATTATAGTACGCAGGCCTATACGATTCAGGTTATGGATTTGTCCTCTGAAACGATTGTTAATGAGCATTTTATTTCGGATAATACCAGCTTGAACACTCCATACGGTATTGCGGTCAATCCGAGAAACGGGGATGTCTATGTGACCGATGCGTACAATTTCACTGTAAATGGGGATGTGTATTGCTTCGGCCAGGACGGCAAAAAGAAGTTTTCTTTTGAGGTGGAAATCAATCCGTCTGGAATAGTGTTTTTGAATTAGCTTTTAGGCATAGATTTTTAGAATTTAGAATTCAGAATTCAAAATTCAGAATTCAAGAATAATGTTGGGGTAATTCTGAATTTTGAACTTTGAATTTTGAATTTTTTTCTCCGTAACCCCTTATCCATATCAATTTTTTTCGTATCTTTGCAGGTTGTATTATTGATAATAAATTACGGCCTATGAAAAAGATATTTACCCTGATATTAATGTTAGCGACTGTAGTGACTTACGCTCAGTCGTTGAGTATGACTTACGAAGGAGCTTCCGTTAATAGTGGTGACACCTTGGAGGTGATGGTTACGCAATTGAATTCCACATTGGAGTATTATCTGGATTTAACCAATGTCACAGATAATGATGTCACGGTGATAGTTTACAAGAATGAGTTGGATATGGCGGAAGGTGCTACTGCGTCACTTTGCGCTGGAGGACTGTGTTTCCCGTCATCCACCATGTCATCGAATCCTTTTGTTATTGCGGCTCACACCACTTTGTCACACACGAGTTCAGGAGATGCCTTCCATTTGAATTACAAGACTTCAACAGGTGGAACCTCTTACGTAATGTTCACTTTTGCCAACTATGAGAACTACGATGATCGTGTAAATGTAACCTTCAAATTGGTGTATGATCCCACAGGTGTTGAAGAAGTACTCAATGCCACTAAAGTGCGTGCTTATCCGAATCCCGCATCTGACAATGTGACGATTGAATATGCTGTTTCTAGCAATGCCAACAAGGTACAGCTGGTTGTCAAGAACTTACTGGGCAGTACTCTATATACAAGGAATTTGGATGTGAATTCCAACAGGGTGAAGCTGAATGTGTCTGAATACCCTGCAGGTATCTATTTCTATTCCATCGAGGCTGATGGTAGACCCTTGGTGACCAAGAAACTGCTTGTGAAATAGTATGACGGTCGCCATTCAGATGGGAGGCTTGTGATGGAGAAGGTTAGCGGCGCTTTTGATTTTTCCACCATTTCTTTCACCAATAGTAATTGGGCAATTTTGATTATTATCGTGGAGTTGTTGTTGCTTACAATCAACGCGGTGATGTATCGTCGTAATCTGGTCTTGTCTATTCAGAGCTTGTATTCCAAACGCTCTTTTTCTCAGGTGTCAAAGGAGGGGAAGTTTTTTAGCGAAGGAACGTTTATTTTTTCGCTGCCTTTTATCCTGCTTACGTGGTCGTTAAGCCTCCTGCAGTTGGGCTCTCATTACTTCCCGAATATGTTTGTGACACTGAATTTTATACAATTCTTCGGGCTTATTGCCGGCTTCATCGCGGCATTTCTTCTGTTGAAGATGCTCCTCAATGTTTTCCTCTTTGAGTTTTTCGACTGTTCTGAAAAAAGATATGATTTTCATGTCCTCAATTTTTCCTTTTTGCTGAATTGTTCTCTCGCCCTAATGCTGGGTCAAATGGTCGTTCAAAATACAAATTTTTATCCTTTTTATTATTTTATCTTATTGATTTTCATAGGACTTTACATTTTGAAGATATACAAGAGTTTCATTTTAAAATCAAAGCGGGTTAATTTATTCCAAATTTTTATGTACTTTTGCACGCTTGAAATTTTACCCTGTCTGGTGATATTGAAGTTGTTGTATTTGTTTGGCAATCAGGGAGTTTTAGCATTTAATTAATTAATTCGTTTTTTGCAAATGAAAGTCAAAAACATCCTAATTTCGCAGAATGCACCCGCAGATTTCGAGAAATCACCGTATGCGGATTTGAAGAGAAAATATAGCATCAACATAGATTTTTACAAATTTTTCAAGTTGGAAGGCATTACGGGTATGGAGTTCCGACAGACCAAGGTGAATATTCTCAGTCATACGGCTATCGTGTTCTCCAGTCAGGTGACTATCGATTATTTCTTCCATCTGGCACAGGAACTGAGGGTGGATATTCCCGAAACAATGAAGTATTTCTGTACCACCGAAAGCATAGCGCATTATCTGCAGAAATACATTCAGTTCAGAAAGCGTAAGATTTTCTTCCCGAAGAGCACCATGGCTAATGGCATTTATGACCTTTTTGCCAAGAACAAGGAGTTGTCTTATCTGATTCCTTGCTCTTCTGACTCACAAGGTAGCAAGTTCGACGAGTATTTCGACCAGAATGAAATAGAATACAATCATGCCATTGTTTTCAAGACAGTGCCTGCAGAGGTGAGAAATGATGTTGACATCACCAAGTATGACATGTTGGTATTCTTCAGCCCAGTGGGTGTACAATCATTGAAATACAACTTTCCTGATTTCAAACAGGATGAGAATTTCGCCATCGGTGCCCTTGGTCCCGCTGTCATTTCCGCACTGGAACAAGAAGGCTTTACAGTGAATGTGAAGGCACCTACCAAAGAGGCTCCTTCTATCACAACCGCCATGGATTTATTTTTGAAGGATCATGCAACCCGGAGAAGATAAGCCTGTTTCGTTCTCCTTTCCTAAAAAAGAGCGACTCTGTTCCCGCCTGCAAATGGAACAGCTCCTTTCGCTCAAACAGTCTGTTTTTTCTTATCCGCTGAAATGCTATTTTCAGCATTTGCCGCTTTCGGACGAGAATCCCGTCTCGAAGATGGCCGTCAGTGTGCCCAAAAAATTGGAGAAAACCGCTGTGGGTAGGAATAAGATCAAAAGGTGGGTGAGAGAAGCGTATAGACTGAATAAACATTTATTGTACAGTAATTTAAAAGAGAAAGATAAGGTGGCAAATGTGCTTTTCGTATGCGTGGGCAAGGAGAAGTTGTCTTTTGTCCTGATAGAAAAGGCGGTGGTTGAAGTATTGCGTACAATTTCATGTAGAGACATTTCATGAGATGTCTCTGCCGACGAATGAATATGTTGAAATTCCTTAAGAAAATCTGGTTTTGTTTCTGTAAAGGCTTGGCGGCTATTATGATCGGCTTGATAAAGTTGTATCAGATCACGCTGTCTCCGTTGATAGGCCGGCAGTGCCGCTATCAGCCCACATGCTCCAACTATGGACTGGAAGCCATCCGCAAATACGGTCCTTTCAAAGGTGGCTGGCTCACCCTGAAACGGGTGCTCTCCTGCAACCCCTGGGGTGGCAGTGGCTATGATCCCGTTCCGTGATTAGGTTACAGGTTACAGGTGTTAGGTCTCAGTTTTTTTTCTGTCCCCTGTCCCCTGAAACCTGTACCCTAAAAAAGACCGCCGAGCGTGTCTTTTTTTTTTGTACTTTTGCAAACTTTTTTTCGAGAGGGTAAAAGTCGCAAATTTTTTAAGGAAAAGAAGCTGATTTAGTCAATATAAACTACTTGTAATGAGACAATTAAATATCACTAAACAAGTCACCAACAGAGAGACCGCCTCGTTGGACAAGTATCTGCATGATATCGGAAAAGTTGAACTAATTACCGCCGAAGAGGAAGTTGAGCTGGCTCGAAAGATTAAAAACGGAGACCAGGCCGCTTTGGAAAAGCTGACTAAAGCCAACCTGCGTTTCGTGGTTTCTGTGGCAAAACAGTATCAAAACCAAGGCCTGAACCTGCCTGACCTGATCAATGAGGGTAACCTCGGTCTGATCAAGGCTGCCCAGCGTTTCGACGAAACCCGTGGTTTCAAATTCATCTCCTACGCCGTTTGGTGGATTCGCCAGTCTATCCTTCAGGCACTGGCCGAACAGTCACGTATCGTGCGTCTGCCCCTGAACAAAATCGGTACCATCAACAAAATCAACAAGGCATACGCTTACCTCGAACAGGAATTGGAGCGTGAACCGAGAGCAGACGAAATCGCCAAGATGCTCGATATTACCGAGGCTGAGGTGAGAGACTCCCTCCGCAATTCCTCTCGCCACCTGTCCATGGACGCCTCCCTGACCCAGGACGAGGACAATAACATGTACGATGTGCTGAAATCCGAGGATTCTCCTACTCCCGACAAGGGCTTGTTGTACGAATCCTTGAAAACCGAGGTCAACCGTGTGATTGCCACGCTGCCACAGCGCGAAGCTGATATCCTGAAACTATACTTCGGCCTTGATAGCAAGCACCCGATGACCCTTGAGGAAATCGGTGAGAAGTTTGACTTGACCCGTGAGCGTGTGCGCCAGATTAAGGAAAAAGCTCTTCGCCGCTTGAAACACACGTCAAAATGTAAGATTCTGAAATCTTATTTAGGATAATTGATTGATAATAAGAAAAATACTATAGCTATGAAGCGAACCAAAGTGATAGATTTGCTCAAACGTCCCGAGGAAACGGGTTTGGGAAACAAAGTGTGTGTGAAAGGCTGGGTGAGAACCAAGCGCGGTAACAACAGCGTGGCCTTTATCGCCATCAACGACGGCTCTATCGTGAGCAACATCCAGGTGGTGGCTGATCCGACCCAATTTGACGAAGCGCTGATGAAACAGATCACCACGGGTTCCTGCCTTTGCGTGACAGGTACCTTGGTGGAATCTCAGGGCAAGGGCCAGACCGTGGAGATTCAGGCCGACACGATCGAGGTGTATGGTACCGCCGACCCCGAGGTTTACCCTTTGCAGAAGAAAGGCCACAGCATGGAATTCCTGCGTGAGATTGCCCACCTGCGTCCCCGCACCAATTACTTTGGCTGCGTGTTGCGTCTTCGTCACGCTATGGCGTTCGCTATCCACAAATTCTTCAATGACAAGGGTTTCTTCTATTTGCATACCCCGCTCATCACTGCTTCTGATGCGGAAGGTGCCGGTGAGATGTTCAATGTCACCACTTTCGACCTGAACAATATTCCTCGCACTGAAGACGGTCAGGTGGATTTCAAGAAGGATTTCTTCGGAAAACATACCAATCTGACAGTTTCCGGTCAGCTGGAAGGCGAGCTCGGTGCATTGGCTTTGGGTGCCATCTATACTTTTGGCCCGACTTTCCGTGCCGAGAATAGCAACACTCCTCGCCACTTGGCAGAGTTCTGGATGATTGAACCGGAAATGGCTTTCTACGACATTACCGACAATATGGATTTGGCCGAAGAGTTCATCAAATATCTGGTCAAATATGCGTTGGATCACAATATGGACGACCTACGTTTCCTCAACGACATGTTCGACAAGGGCCTGATTGAGCGTCTGGAGTCTGTGCTGAAAGAGAATTTTGTCCGCTTGGACTACACCTCCGCTATCGACATTCTGCTGAAAGCTGACAAGAAATTCGATTATCCTGTTTCTTGGGGCATTGACCTGCAGTCAGAGCACGAGCGTTACCTGGTGGAGAACCATTTCAAACGTCCTGTGATTTTGACCGACTATCCGAAGGATATCAAGGCCTTCTATATGAAGCAGAATGATGATGGCAAGACCGTTCGTGCCATGGACGTGTTGTTCCCCACTATTGGTGAGATTATCGGTGGTTCAGAGCGTGAGGCCGATTATCAGAAATTATTGAACCGTGTGCATGAACTGGGTATGACAGAGGAACAGTATTGGTGGTATTTCGAAACCCGTAAGTTCGGTTCCGCTCCGCATTCAGGCTTCGGTCTGGGTTTTGAGCGTCTGCTGCTCTTCGTTACAGGTATGACCAACATTCGCGACGTGATTCCATTCCCGAGAACGCCCCAGAACGCCGAATTTTAATTTTTTGCAATGTAGAGACGTGCCATGGCGCATCTCTACAACAAAAACCAACCCCGTAAATCACCTTTATGATTGGAAAGGGCAAAATATCATCTATAACCCGCTTGCATCAGAAGAAATTCAGAGATGAAAGCGGGTTGTTTTTGGTGGAGGGCATCAAGTCCGTGGGTGACTTGCTGCACTCTTCTTTTGCGGTGGAGGAAGTGCTGGCAACTGACACGTGGGTGGGGGAGCATGAAAACGAAGTGCCTGCCGCTGCTGAATTAACCTTGGTGACATCTGCGGAAATGGAGCGCCTCAGTGCTTGGAAAAACCCGCAGTCGGTGATGGCGGTGGCTAGGATTCCGCATTATAATATTGCTGACATACGGCAAGACCAGCCGTTGCTGATGCTGGACGATTTGCGTGACCCCGGCAATATGGGCACGATTATCCGCACGGCCGACTGGTTTGGTATCCGTCAGTTGGTATGTTCCCAAACCACGGTGGAGTTGTACAATCCCAAAGTGATTCAGGCCACTATGGGTTCTTTTACCAGAGTGAAAGTGTATTATACAGATTTGGAATCTTTTATTGATAATAATCTGAAAGAAAGAAGGGTGTTGGGCGCTTTTTTGGAGGGAACCCCTGTTCAGCGATTTGATTTCCAGCCTTCCGATGTGATTGTTATCGGTAATGAAGCAAATGGCATTACCGATGCTGTCGCCCGAAAAATCAATACCAAAATATTGATTGACAGTCCTGTAAAATCCGGTGACAAGGCGGAGTCGCTCAATGCATCAGTGGCGGCAGCGATTTTGATGTATCAATATAGTATGTCGGTGAGAAGTTGAGACGGGAAGACACTCACTGCGTTCGTTCGGGAAGACGAAGATATAGGGGAGTGCTACGCAGGGGAGTTGGGCTTCGCCCAAGGGGAGTCTCGTGCTGCGCACTCGAGGGGAGCCTATCGGTGAGACGGGAAGACGGGGAGACATGCACTGCGTGCATTCGGGGAGACGGGAAGATATCCTGATAAGAGTGTGCGTTAGGGCATAATTGTAGGGACGCGATTCATCGCGTCCGAATAGAGAGAAGATGAAATAATAAAAATGGGACTATGACGTTATAGTATCATTAATCGTTGATGATGATGAAAGCGATAAGGATTATATTATATGTACTTGCGTTCGCTGTTTTATTCTCTGCCTGTAAGACTTCAAAACATATGCAGCGCAAGGCACAAAAGGCGCAGACCGAAAAAGTGGTGAAACCTTCTGGAAAACCCGAGGAAGTTGTAGTGCCTGCGAATCCCAAACCCAAAACCCCGGCAAAACCCAAAGCTTCAGCGTCCTATAATTGGGTGAGTTATCGCGGTCCGGCCGAAATTGTTTTCGACGGGAAGAAGTATCAGTGTAACTACTATTTGGTTAACCGGACCGACAGTATCCTGTACTTGAATCTCAATTTCATGGGCATTGAGATTGCCCGTTTGGTGGCCACACCCAAGGAGGTGATTTTTGTCAATAAATTGTCGAGCGAGTATTATCAGGGCGATTACAGTTTTGTGGAGAAATATCTGAAAGCGAAAGCAGATTTCTACACCTTGCAGGCCGTTTTCAATGGTGACGAGGCCAAACTCAGGACATATAGCGATTTCAGTTTCAATTATCATTCATATATCAATCCTGCTGATCAGCGGCCGTTTTTCGACAATTTCAGCATCAGCATGAATGGCGGGCAGCGAAAGCTTGACGCTCAGGTGAAAAACTTGAAATTCAACACCCCTGGCCCTACGGGCATCAAAATCCCTGAAGGCTTCAAGCTGATGACGCTTTAGTCTGTAATGCAAACTGTCTTTACAATTGTATGTATGAGGGATTGCTATAGATCTAATCCTTCAAATAAATCTATTGGTTTGTCGGCAACGACGACATCGGTTTCGATGCGGACGCCGATGCCTTCCTCGGCGATGTAGATGCCGGGCTCGCAGCTCAGCACCATGCCGGGCTGGAATACCCAATCGCGCTCGCCTACGTCGTGAACGTCCAGACCGATGAAATGGCTGGTGTTGTGCATGTAATATTTCTTGAACATGGGCTTGGAGGGATCCTGCTTCTTCACGTCTTCTTCGGTGTATAGCCCAAGTTTAATCAGTTCCTCATCCATTCTTTTGAAAACGAAGTCGTTGATTTTATGGATGGTCATGCCTGGGGTGAACTTGGGAATGGTATCCTTATATATAGATAGTACCGCATCATATACTTGCTGCTGGCGGGTGGTGAACTTCCCGTTGACGGGAATGGTGCGGGTACAGTCACCGGCATAATTGGCATATTCGGCACCGAAATCCATCAGCAGCATATCACCATCCTTCATCATCTTGTCGTTTTTAATATAATGTAAGATGCAGGTGTCGGCTCCGGAGGCGCAAATCGGGGCGAAGGAATGCCCTGACGCACCATTGCGTATCATCTCGCCAATAAGTTCGGCTTCCACCTCGTACTCGTAGATGCCGGGTTTGACCACGGCTTTGGCGCGTCTGAAAGCCTTGGCGGTGATGTCGCAGGCTTTCTTCAAAGCTTCCAGTTCCTCGGGCTGCTTCACGGCTCGTAGAGGGTTGAGGATGGGGGCCAGACGGCGATAGTTGTGCAAAGGATAGTCCTTTTTCAATTGTTCGGCCATGCGTACCTCCTGGGTGGGAAATGTGTTTTTGGAGCGGGAACTTTCGGGCAGGTGCAGATATACGTTCTTAGCATAGAAGAACAGTTCGTTAATCACGCTTTCCATGTCTTCGGTGAATACCACAGTCTGGATGCCGGAAATAGCGGTGGCCTGTTCCTTGCTCAAGCGGTGGCCGAACCATGTAATCATTTCGGGACTGGGGTTCTTGATGAACAGCACCTCACGATAGGCTTTGTTGGGATGCCAGGGGGCCAATGCCAGACAGGTTTCTTCCTGGTCAATGCCGCAGAGGTAGAGTAGGGGAGAGTTCTGCCGGAACTGGTGGGTGGTGTCGCCACAACGGGGATACTCGTCGTTGGAGGTGAGCAACACGATAGAGTCTTCTTCGATTTCCTGAATCAGACGCTTTCTGTTGCGGATGTAAAAATCTTGACAAAGGGGGGTATATCTCATATTTTTAGTGTTTTTTGATTTGCGATATTAATTAGTAATGTGCCAATTATCAATGTGCTAATGTGCTAATTAAACTATTAACCTTCTAACCTTCTAACCTCCTAACCCCTAATCACTAATCCCTGACCCCTGAATCCAGATCCCTGATAACTATTTCCTCAACTCAAAATTACTTCCCAGATAAACCTTCCTCACTTGCGGGTCGGCGGCCAGTTCTTCGGCAGTGCCGGCTTTCAGCACACTGCCCTCGAAAAGCAGGTAGGCGCGGTCGGTGATGGACAGGGTCTCATGGACGTTGTGGTCGGTGATGAGGATGCCGATGTTCTTGTCCTTTAGCTTGGCTACAATGGTCTGGATGTCCTCCACCGCAATGGGGTCAACACCTGCGAAAGGTTCGTCCAAAAGGATGAACTTAGGGTTGGAGGCCAGGCAGCGGGCGATTTCGCAGCGGCGGCGCTCGCCACCGGACAAGTTGCTACCCTTGTTCTTTCGCACTTTCTGCATGTTGAACTCCGAAATCAACTCTTCCAAGCGGTCCTTCTGCTCAGCCTTGGTCATGTCGGTGAATTGCAAGATGGCCATGATATTGTCCTCTACACTTAGGTTGCGGAAAACCGAGGCTTCCTGAGGCAGGTAGGCGATACCCATTTGTGCCCGTTTGTACATGGCCATGCCGGTGATGTCGTTGTCGTCCAGGAAAATTTTGCCTTCCAACGGCTGGATAAGCCCCACAATCATATAGAAAGATGTGGTTTTGCCAGCACCGTTGGGACCGAGCAGTCCCACAATCTCCCCTTGCTTTACATTGATGGAGACATGATTCACCACGGTACGGTGCTTGTATTGCTTGACTAAGTTATCAGTTCGGATGGTACTTATCATATTAGGTTACAGGTTTCAGGTTACAGGGGTCAGTTTTCAGTTTCCGTCTTTACCCGGTCGGCAATCATATCCACCAGATTCTGCAAAGGCTTCTTCACTAGGGCATTCAAGAAAATCGGAACTTCGGCATCAATGTCGGCGTGCAGGTCGGTGCCGTCTTCCTTGCCATCCATGAAAATGGCGATGCTCACAGGGATGTTTTTGTCGTTGCTGGCGGTATAGACGATTTTGGATTCAGTCTTCTCCGCGATGGTCAGTCGCATGGTGGCGACTCCTGGAATGGCAAATTGGCAGTAGTCCTCGCCCGCTTCCCAGTCCTTGACCTGCTCGGGAAGAAATTTTTCGAAATAGCTTAAATTACACAGTTTGTCGTAAATGTCACGGTTGCTGGCTCGCACATGAATGTTTTTTCCACTGACTTTCATACTTATTTTATTTAGCTTGCAAAGATAATGAAAAATATTGAATTGGTGGTATTTTGTTTTATACGTTTATACGTTTATACGGGGAGACACTCGCTGCGCTCGTTCGGGAAGACGCTCGCTGCGCTCGCTCGAGGAGTCGTTCACTTCGTTCACTCGGTTATACGATACCGTCTTCCCGTCTTCCCGAGTGCACAAGTGCATGTCTTGAAGAGCTCACGGCGTGAGCGTCTCCACGAATAGACTCATTAGCACATTAACTAATTAACTAATTAACTAATTTGCTAATTTGCTAATTATTTTTCGTATTTTTGCATTTTAAAACGAAAAAAAAGCAATGGGCAATATTTTGTTAACAGGAGCCAACGGACAGTTGGGTTGTTGCTTGCGGGACTTGTCGCATGGTGATGAGCGGAACCACTATTTTTATACCGATGTGGATGAGTTGGATATCACCAGTTTGGATCAGGTGGAGGATTATGTGTCGAAGCATGATATTGAGGTGATCATCAATGCGGCGGGCTACACGGCGGTGGACAGGGCCGAGCAGGATGAGGAGCGTTGCTTCCTGATCAATGCCGAGGCGACTCGCCACTTGGCTCAGGTGACCAAACGCCACGAGATTTTTCTGGTGCATATCTCTACCGATTATGTGTTTGAGGGGAACTTGGATATCCCTCACAAACCCGAGGACCCGATTAATCCGCAGTCGGTTTATGGCAAATCAAAGGCTGCTGGCGAGCAGGCTATCCTTGCTGCAAACTGCCATGCGGTGATTATCAGAACTTCGTGGCTATATTCTGAATATGGTGGCAATTTCGTGAAGACGATGTTGCGCTTGGGTCGCGAGAAGGATGAGCTCCGGGTGGTGGATGACCAGATTGGCGGTCCTACGTATGCCGGTGACTTGGCTCAGCTGATTCTGACCATCATGCGGCAGCGCGATTTTATCGAAGGAACAAAAATCTATCATTTTGCCGACCAGGGAGCCGTGTCGTGGTGCGATTTTGCGCGTCAGATTATGAGAAATGCCTCATTGTCGTGCAAAGTGATGCCGATTAGCACGGCCGAATACGGGGCTGCTGCACCGAGACCTGCTTTCTCTGTTTTTGACTTAAGTGCTGTTATTCAAGACTTTAGCATTGAAATCCCCCAATGGCGGGATAGTTTGCAGAAATGTATGCAAAAGATTGGTAATCAATAATTTAAGATTTTTCATCTGAAAAAAGTGAAAAAAAATCACTTGACATATTGCCAAGTAAAAAAAAAGATGTATTTTTGCAGACCCAAAAAGAAAGAGTTTTAGGGCACGTTCTTTGCATGTGATTTAATAAGCCGTTGTAGCTCAGGGGTAGAGCACTTCCTTGGTAAGGAAGAGGTCATGAGTTCAAATCTCATCAACGGCTCTTTTTTTATAGATTTTTCATTCAGCAAAATAATTTATTAAAAACCTTAATTTATAAGAAAATGGCAAAAGAAAAATTTGATCGTTCGAAACCACACGTAAACGTTGGTACAATTGGTCACATCGACCACGGTAAAACCACTCTGACCGCAGCTATCACTACTGTATTGGCTGCCAAAGGTTTGTCAGAAGTAAGAAGCTTCGATTCTATCGATAACGCTCCCGAGGAAAAGGAACGTGGTATTACCATTAACACTGCTCACGTTGAGTATCAGACTGCTAACCGTCACTATGCTCACGTTGACTGCCCCGGTCACGCTGACTATATCAAGAACATGGTAACTGGTGCCGCTCAGATGGACGGTGCTATCCTGGTTGTTGCTGCTACCGATGGTCCTATGCCTCAGACAAGAGAGCACATCCTTCTGGCAAAGCAGGTAGGTGTTCCTAGAATGGTTGTTTTCATGAACAAGGTTGACATGGTGGATGACCCCGAATTGTTAGACCTCGTTGAAATGGAAGTTCGTGAACTGTTGTCATTCTATGGTTTCGACGGTGATAATACTCCTATCATCCGCGGTTCTGCTCTTGGTGGATTGAACCAAGAACCGAAGTGGGTTGAGAAAATCATGGAACTCATGGATGCAGTTGACAGCTGGATTCCGCTTCCTGGCCGTGACAAAGATAAAGACTTCCTCATGCCTATCGAAGACGTGTTCTCAATCACCGGTCGTGGTACCGTTGCTACCGGTAGAATTGAAACCGGTATCGTTCACACTGGCGATCCCGTTGATATCATCGGTATGGGCGCTGAAAAACTGAAATCAGTTGTTACCGGTGTTGAAATGTTCCGCAAGATTTTGGACGAAGGTGAAGCTGGCGATAACGTAGGTTTGCTGCTCCGTGGTATCGACAAAGACGAAATCCGTCGTGGTATGGTAATCGCTAAACCAGGTTCAATTAAACCTCACAAAGAATTCAAGGCTGAAGTTTATATCCTGAAGAAAGAAGAAGGTGGTCGTCACACCCCGTTCCACAACAAATATCGTCCTCAGTTCTACTTCCGTACAACTGACGTTACTGGCGAAATCGTTCTGCCCGACGGCGTAGAAATGGTTATGCCTGGTGATAACTTGACCATCACTGTGAAACTGTTATCAGAAATCGCTATCAACAAGGGTCTGCACTTCGCTATCCGTGAAGGTGGTAGAACCGTTGGCGCTGGTCAGGTAACCGATATCTTAGACTAATACTGAATTCCAGTATATCCACAAAGGGCTGACGTACTGCCAGCCCTTTGTTTCAGGAGAGTAGTTTAATGGTAGAACAGTGGTCTCCAAAACCATCAGTGAGAGTTCGATTCTTTCCTCTCCTGCCATGAAAAAAACGAGGATTTTGCATCCTCGTTTTTTTGTATCATATAATTCCTCTTCTTTTAGTGCTGAGGAACGAAAGAGCCAATAATAATTTCTCTCTTCTCCTTTAGAGTTGATGATTGAGCGAGTGCAGAAACAAAGTTTACCATCAGCGTGTTTTCCCAAGTCGAACTATCTCCAGTCATTCAAGTAAATTACTAATTAACGAATTTGCTAATTTGCTAATTGACGGATTCTCTTATCGTTTTTTTTTTGTACCTTTGCAAGTTAATTTCATTATTATGGGAAAACTGACTATTCATACCATCAACTATCTGCGTACCGGCTACGAGGAGAATGATATCACCCCCGAGGATTATACCTCTGCCATCTTGGAATACGATGACCAAGGCAACGTGATTTCAGAGAATACCTATAACCCCGATGCTACCCTTTTGTCTGCTACCACTACAGAATACGATGATAATCACCATCCTCTGCTGGTGAAAAACTACGATGGCGAAGGTATGCTTTGTGAACAGGTTAGCAGCATATATGAAGACGGCCGATTAGTGGAACAGAAGCAGTGCTACGGCGAAGGTATGCCCGAATATACGACACGCCTGGTGTATGAAAACGATCGCCTGCTGCGTCGCGATTGCTACGATGAGGACGAGTTCTCCTATACCGAGAGAGTTTTTACTTATAACGACAAAGGACAGTTGGTGAAGGATGTGGAGTACGATGAAGATGGAAATGAGCTGTATGTTACCACTATGGAGTACGATGAAAATGGTCGTGTAAATGTGCGTGTGCGCGATGAGGTGCAGCAACACGACCGCCGTACCGTCAATTTTGAATACGACGAGCAGGGACGGAAGATCAAGGATTTGATCTATAATTATGACGAGGCCTTGATTGCCAAGGTGTATTACCGCTACGACAGCGAGAACCATCTACTGGAACAGGAAGAGGAGGATTTGGACCACTACCGCTTGACCATCTATGAATATGAAGGCAACAATGTGGTGAAAATCTCCGCATACGGCAAGGAGAAAAACTTGTTGTCCTATACTACTTACACTTACGATGCAGAGGGAAGAGTGTTGACTCAGGACGCTTATTCCAACGATGAGGTGAATCCTTCTGTTTGCCGACTGATGAATCATACGGATTATAACAGAGAGTAATCATGGCCAAAACCAAAACACAGTTCTTCTGCAAAAATTGTGGACACCAGTCTGCCCAGTGGATGGGTCGTTGCCCGTCATGTGGCGAGTGGAACACTTTTGAAGAAGAGGTATTGGTGCGCCAGGAAGCTCCCAAAGGCAAGTCCAATGCGGTCATACGGCAGAGCAAACCTAAGTTGTTCAGCGAGATTTCCCTGCAGGAGATGCCGCGTTTGCATTCCCATATTGGGGAACTGGACCGTGTGTTGGGTGGCGGCATTGTAGCAGGGTCTATCACCTTGCTGGGCGGCGAGCCCGGTATCGGCAAATCAACTCTGCTGCTGCAAATGGCCTTGCTAATGACAGAAACCAAGATCCTGTACGTGTCGGGCGAGGAGAGTGAAAGTCAGCTGAAAATGCGCGCTGAGCGTTTGGGAAGCCCCGATGCGTTGAAACATTGCTATATTCTGACAGAGACTTCCACCCAGGAAATCTTTAAACATATCGAGAATTTGCAGCCACAACTGTTGATTGTGGACTCCATCCAGACTTTGCAGAGCAACTTGATAGATTCCGCGTCTGGTTCGGTGTCGCAAATCAAGGAGTGTGCCGCAGAGTTCCAGCATCTGGCAAAATCCACTGCTATCCCGGTATTTCTGATTGGCCATATCACCAAAGACGGTACGCTGGCGGGCCCAAAGATTCTGGAGCATATTGTGGATACAGTGCTGCAGTTCGAGGGTGACCAGCATTACGGTTACCGTATTGTACGCTGCATCAAAAACCGTTTTGGCTCCACCTCCGAGTTAGGCATCTTTGAGATGAACGAGAATGGCTTGCGCGAAGTGCTTAACCCTTCCGAAATTCTGGTTTCCCAGCATGAGGAGAACTATAGCGGTAGCGCCATTGCCGCTGTGATGGAGGGTAACCGCCCCATCATGATTGAGACCCAGAGTTTGGTGAGTTCGGCGGTTTACGGCACACCGCAGCGTTCGGCCACGGGCTTTGATACCCGTCGCATGAATATGTTGCTGGCCGTGCTGGAGAAACGTTGCCGCTTCAAAATCGGCGCCAAGGATGTGTTCCTGAATATTGCAGGTGGCATCCATGTGGAGGATCCTGCTATCAACCTGGCCGTGGTGGCGTCTATCCTGTCGTCAACAGCCGATATTGCCATCGATGCCAAAACCTGTTTTGCGGGCGAGCTGGGACTGAACGGCGAAGTACGCCCCGTGACCCGTATCGAGCAGCGTATCATGGAGGCCAACAAGCTGGGCTTTACCCGCATGTTTGTCTCAAAATATAACCTGAAGGGTGTGAAATTAAGTGGCTTGAAGATTAAAATTTTGCCCATTTCCCGAGTCGAAGAGATGTTGTCTTTATTGTTTCAAGAATAAAAATGAAAAAATACTGGTTGCCGATATTGCTCTTGCTTTTTTCGACAGGCCTAATGGCTCAGTCGAACGGTAACTATGTGTATAATTTTCTGTCTTTCAATTACTCAAGTCGTATTGCAGGTCTGGGCAGCAACCTGATTTCTGTTCACGACGAGGATCCGTCCATCATTATGACGAATCCTTCCTTGATAAGCAGCAGGCACCACACCTCGCTGATGATGAACTTCACCAATTATTTCAGGGGGTCCAACTACGTGTCGGCGATGTATTCACATTCGTTCGGCAACGCGGGAAGTTTCGCTTTTGAAATGCGTTATGTCGGCTATGGGCGTTTTACGGAAACAGATGTGACAGGGCAGGAGATAGGCTCGTTCCGTGCTGGCGATCTAGCCGCTATTGTGGGCTGGGGCCGGGAGTTGGGCAAAGGCTTTTCTGTTGGAGCCAGCCTGAAAATGATTTATTGTGGCTATGCTGATTACAATTCTTTTGGAATAGCCGCTGATGTGGCTGGAACTTACTATAACGAGAAAAAACGGCTTTCTGTTTCCTTGTTATTCAAAAACATGGGCTCCGAACTTAAGCCGTTCACCCCGGGAAATTTCGAGAAGTTGCCGTTTGACATACAGCTGGCTTTTTCCCAGCGCTTTGCCCATATACCGGTAAGATACCACATTTCATTGCATTCGCTGTACAAATGGAATATGGCATACACGGGTACTGACAATCCTTTGTATTCCAAGGATGCCATCACCGGTGAGGTGCAGACCCCCTCCAAGGCGGCTACGTTTTTTGACAATTTGTTCCGTCATGTGGTGGTGGGCATCGAAATCATCCCAGTGAAGTACCTGTCGCTGTATTTCGCTTATAATCATAATATTCATCAAGAGATGAAAATTCCGCAGAAGCGTAGTTTCGCGGGTTTCTCTTACGGTTTTATGATTAATATCAGATCGATTCAGGTCGGCTTCTCACGTAATCATTATGCGGTGGGGGCGGTGCCGAACAATCTGACTTTCAGTATGAATATTGAAGAATTGAGTAAATTGTCCAAAGAAAATAAAGAAAAGAAATTAATACGTCAAAATTCAAAAAATGAAAAGAATTAGTGCACTTTTGCTGCTTCTGTTGGTGGTAAACCTGGTGTTCGCCCAGAAAATTGCCTATACCGTCCTGTCCTCCGATGACAATGGGTTGACAGTGAAAATTGACATGCCGGCATATTCCGCATCACCAGTGGAAATCAACGGCCAGATATATCAGAAACTGGCCCTCTCGGGCGCATATACCCTCGATGAGTTGGGTGTTCCGGAGTTGTTGGTGGATGGAAAATCATTGATTATACCGGTGAATAGCCAGCCAACAATATCTGTGTTAAATGCTGATTATGAGGTGCTTGAGAATTTCAATTTGCTTCCTTCCAAAGGTGTGATCTTCAGAAATACCAATCCTGAAGATGTGCCTTATCAGTTTGGTGCTGCCTATCAGAGGAATAGCTATCAGTTTGATAGTCCCGTCCTATTGTCTGAAACATTTTATCTTCGCGATTTTCATGGTGTTACACTTCGTACCATGCCTTTTGACTACAATCCGGTGCTACATCAACTCAAGGTTTATCATTCACTGACCGTACGGGTGAACTATAATGCTCCTTATACGGTTCAGCGTGCCCGCAAAAATTGCGCCGAATTCAATGAGGTGTATCAGCAGTTCTTCTTGAATTATGAGAGACCTCGTTACACCACTATTACCGAGGCGGGTGAGATTCTGATTATCACGCCGGCTCAGTTTGTGAACGCCATGCAGCCGTACGTGAACTGGAAAATCAAAAACGGCTATCCTACCACCATGGTGACCTTGGAAGAAGTGGGTAATTCAAATACTGCGGTCAAGAATTATATCACCAATTTCTACAATGAGCACAACTTGGCTTTTGTGGTAATTGTGGGTGATGGCAATTTGTTCCCTTATTTTACTAAAGACGGTGAAGTTTCCGATAATTTCTATACTGAAATTGTGGGTAATGATGAAGTTCCAGATATTATTCTGGGCAAGATTTCTGCCGAAAATGCCACTCATGTGACGACCCAGGTGAACAAGTTCATCCAGTATGAGGAGAATCCTGAGCAAACCTCCCATTTTGCCACTTTCTTGGGCATTGCTTCTTCTGAAGGCCCAGGTGAGGACAATGAATATGATTATGAGCATATCCGTAATATAGACAATAAGTTGCAGGCTTTTACCTATACTAACGGGTATGAGTTGTTCGACGGTTCTCAAGGTGGTTTGGATGCCAGTGGCAATCCGACCGCTGCCAATGTGAGTACTGCAGTGAATGCCGGTGTGGGTATCATCACCTATTGCGGACATGGAAGTGAGACTAGTTGGGGAACCACAAGTTTCAGCAATTCACATATCAATAACCTGACCAATTATTTTAAATTGCCGTTTATTATTTCAACGGCATGTTTGAATGGCAGTTATGTTAACAATACCTGTTTCGCCGAGGCTTGGTTGCGCGCCACGAAGAATGGACAGCCTACGGGTGCGGTCAGTACGGTGATGTCCACCATGAGCCAGCCATGGAATCCGCCGATGTGTGGACAGGATGAGATGATCAGACTGTTGACAGGTGCGGAGGATACCCCGGTAAAGCGTACATTCGGCGGTATCGTTTTCAATGGTTTGGCCAAGATGCATGAGGTTTATCCGACAACATCATCACAGGGATTGCAAACCATGCGTACTTGGGTGCTTTTCGGCGACCCAACTTTGCAGGTGCGTACCGCTGTCCCTCAGTACCTGACAGCCACAAATAATGATCAACTGTTTGCTGGTGTCACGCAGTTGCAGGTTTCGTCTCCCGTGGAAGGTGCCAAGGCGGTGCTGACCAAGGGCAATACCATACTTACGCAGGGAATCGTTTCAGGAGGTAGTGTTATGCTGAATTTCAATGAGACGTTGCTTCCTACCGATACCGTACATTTGCTGGTATCCGCTTTTAATTATGTTCCGTATCAGGCCGATATTTCTGTTATCGTGAACAATGAACCGTACCTCGTTTATATGGGACATGAGATTGATAATGCCTCCGGCCATCCGTCATACAACGAGTCTGTAGATGTGACCCTCCAGATGAAGAATGTGGGTGGGGTGGCTTCCTCCGATTTTTCGGTGGTGGTGACGACCGATGATGAATATGTTACCATGTTGCAGAACACGTTCAACTCAACGGGATTACAGCCCAACGAGAGTGTTTCCATTGCAGATGCTATCCGTTTCAGAGTGGCTCCGAATGTGCCTTACGGCCATGTCGCACATTTTCATGTGGTGATGACGGCTGGCGACTTTGTGACGGAACAGGATTTCTCACAATTGCTGTATGCGCCGAAACTGGCTATCGGCAGTTGCTTGGTAGATGATTCACAATCCACAGAGACCGTTAATGGGCGTATTGACTACAACGAGACCGTGAACCTGAATATCCCGTTGCAGAACATTGGTAACGCCAAGGCCCTGTTTGGCTTTGTTACAGTGGAAAATCTTAGTGATGCGCTTATCTTCAACTCTCCTATGACACAGACGGTGCCGTTTGTGGCGGAGGATGCTTCCGTCATGCTGAATCTATCGGTGTCTGCCAACCCTAATGTACAGGAAAGCACTGTGGCGGAGTTTAGAGTTGTCTATACTGCAGGTTTCTATAAGGCTGAACGGACTTTCGCTTTGTTGATAGGTGCTAGTATTGAAGATTGGGAAACGGGAGATTTCTCTTCCTACGACTGGGATTTGGGAACTGCCAACCAGTGGCAAATTACCACTTTGCATCCCTATGAAGGCACATACGCCGTGCGTTCCGCTCAAATTGGAAACAGTAAAAGTTCTTCGCTGAAAATTTCCATGGAGGTTCCGCAGCCTGACACGATATCTTTCTATTACTACGTGTCTTGTGAGCAAGGTGGTACCAATTGGTGGGGTCAGACACAGCAGTATGACTATCTGGCCTTCTATATCAATAATACTAAAAAAGATTCCTGGGATGGGGAAGTGTCGTGGACCCAAGCGGCGTATCCTCTAACTGCCGGAACATATACCTTTGAATGGCGTTATGTCAAGGATAATTATCAAACCGGTGGCGAGGATTTGGCCATGATTGACTACATTAGCCTGCCCGGTGCTGTCAAGTCTCCGACAGCAGTGGAGAATGTGATGGGAGTAGGAGAAAACATCAGTTGCTATCCTAATCCTGCCAGCGATTATGTGGTGGTTGCCGGTGAGCAACTGGCTTCCATGCAACAGGGCCGAATTGACCTGTTTAATATTTCAGGACAACGCATGCGCAGTGTGGCGGTAACGGATCGTCAGACCACTGTGGATGTGCGCGATTTGGCTGCAGGAACCTATCTGCTGGTAATCTGGAATGGTGAACAAAGAGTGAAAGCTGTTAAAATTTTGAAGAAATAAGATGTCGAAACCGCTGATTTTAATTGTCAATGATGATGGCTACGAGGCCAAGGGTATGTACGCCTTGGTGGAAGCCGCAAAAGAATATGGAGAAATAGTAGTGGTGGTGCCTGACAGCGTGCGCTCAGGTATGGGCCATGCCATTACCATGAATGAACCTCTACGTGTGAGCCTTTATAAGGAGGTGGATGGTATCAAGTATTACAGAACCAATGGAACTCCCGTGGATTGTGTGAAATTGGGGCAGAAAGTGGTACTCCGGGGTCGGAAAATCGATCTGGTGCTGTCGGGAATCAACCACGGCTCCAATTCGTCTGTCAGCCTGATTTATTCGGGCACCATGGCGGCGGCGATCGAAGGCTGTTTTGAGGGTTCCAGAGCCGTGGGCTTCTCCCTGCTGGATTATTCCCCCGATGCCGACTTTACGGCTGCGACTCATTTTGCCAAGATGCTCATTCCAAAGTTGCTGAAAATGACTTTCCCGCCATATATCTCGTTGAATATCAATATTCCGAAAGGAAATATCGAGGATATTAAGGGAATCAAGATCACGAGGCAGACCAAGGGCTACTGGGAAGAGGATTTGGAGGAGCGTATCGATTGTTTTGGAAGACCTTATTACTGGCTTTCAGGTCACTTGGTGGACCAGGATGGGAAAGAGGACAGTTGTCAATGGGCGTTGACCCATAATTTCATCTCCATCCAGCCGGTGCAGGTGGATTTGACGGCTTATCAGTATATGGATAATTTTAAATTTCTAGAGGAATAATGGGTAATTTTGTAGATAAATTGAGAAAAGACTCCATGCCGATGGGACTGTTCATCGGCTTTATCTGTCCCGCTATTTGTTTTGGACTTTTGTATGCCATTATCACGCTGGTTCAGCATCAAACCGGAGCCTTGAATATGGATCGTATGATTCAGAAACTCATTCTGCTAAGTGTGATTCCCAATGTGCTGTTACTGCGGTATTATTTGGTCAAACTGAAATACGACCTCACAGGCAGAGGCATTTTGTTGGTGACCTTTGCCATTGCCATGCTGTTTGCGGTGCTGGAAATTGCCTTATAACAATGTAGAGACGTTTCATGAAATTTCTCTACACTGTAACTTGATTAGCATAGTCCCTTTATTCTTATTGCGACAAGAAACTTAAAATAATAAGATTATGAAAAAACTCCTATCATTTTTGGCAGTAGTAGTTTTGATAAGCACCGCAGCTTTCGCCCAAAGCGTAACCCTAACCTTTACCGCCAAGGATGCGGCCAACCAACATGTACAGCTCAACCGTGTGTCCATCACCAACCTGACCAAGGGCTGGCAAGAGACCATTTACTGGCCCGATACCACCTTAACCATGCAGAACGGTACGGGTATCGCCGATGTAGAGACGCGCCGTGGCACGTCTCTACAATTGTCCCAAAACAACCCCAACCCCTTCACCGGCACCACCGAGGTAAACCTGATGGTGACTGCAGAAGGAACGGCAACCATGGACATTGCCGACATCAATGGCCGTATTGTTGTGGTGAATGATTATGCCTTACAAGCGGGTTCCCACCAATTCCGCATTACCTTGGCCACCGCTGGCACCTACGTGATGACCGCCCGCCAGAGCGGCCAAACCTCCTCCATCAAAATGGTATGCAATGGCGGCACCGATGCCAATAAAATGGAATACATTGGTACCGTAGAGACGCACGGCCGTGCGTCTCTACAATCGCCTAAATCACAAAATGCCCCCAAATACACCACCACCCACCCTTTCACCTTCGGTGACCAGATGGAATACGTGGGATATGCTAGCATTAACTGCAGCGCAGCGGAAAGCCAGCATATTACACAAGTGCAGGGAGCTTCCCAGACCTTCACTTTGCAGTTTTCCGAAACGCAGCATCAGTTGCCAATTGTTACCACCAATACGATAACTTCTATTACGACTAATTCTGCCATTTGCGGTGGTGATGTTACTTCAAATGGTGCCTCTTCCGTTACCGCTCGCGGTGTATGCTGGAGTACTTCGCAGAACCCTACTGTGAGCGAAAGCTACACCACCGATGGCAGCGGTACGGGCAGTTTTACCAGTAATATTACAGGTCTGACTACTGGCACTACTTATTATGTGCGGGCGTATGCCACCAATAGTGCAGGTACGAGCTATGGGGAACAACGAAGTTTTACTGCTGTTGTTGATGCTGGATATTCTTGCCCAGGTGCTGCCACAGTGACAGACTATGACAACAATACTTACAACACGGTGCAGATTGGCAACCAGTGCTGGATGAAGGAGAATTTACGCACCACACACTACAGCGATGGCACAAGCATACCTTTGGGCAGCAGTGGAAGTAATACAACCGCATATTGTTATTATCCTGACGATAGTGTTTCCAATGTGGGCACCTACGGCTATCTGTACAACTGGCCTGCGGTAATGGGTACCTCATCTTCCAGCAGTGCCAATCCCAGTGGCGTTCAGGGTATATGTCCAACAGGCTGGCATGTTCCGAGTGATGCGGAGTGGATACAGCTGAGTGACTATGTGGGCAGCCAGACGCAGTATCAGTGTAGCGCTAATAGCGCCTATATAGCCAAGGCGTTGGCGTCAACATCAGGATGGGCCATTATTATGTCCAATTTATGTGCTGTGGGTCTTGAGCCTAGTTCAAATAATTCCACGGGCTTTTCGGCTCTTCCTGCTGGCTGCTACGGCAGCAACTTAAGCTATTTTGGCGCCTACGCCACCTTCTGGAGTGCAACGAATATTTCTGGCAATTTCGTATACCACCGCCAGCTCACCTACTATGGCGCCTACCTGTACAGGAACTTCAACGACAAGTTCTACGGATACTCGGTCCGTTGTCTTCGGGATTAGAGCAGACTGCAGTCAATGTTAATAAAATAGAGACGCGATTAATCGCGTCTTTACATTGTAACCTGATACCTGTAACCTGATTAACTGACCAGTGCGGCGGCACCTAAAATCGCCACGTCGTTCTGCTTCAGCTGCGATACCATGATTTTGATTTTGCCCCGGTAGTTGGACAACACATTATGGTCGAACGACTTCATGACAGGCTCGAGGAGCACTTTGCCGGCTTTCACGGGACCGCCCATCAGGAAGACCGCTTCGGGTGAGGAAAAGGCTACGGCATTGGCCATGGCCAAGCCCAAAATATTTCCGGTATATTCAAACACTTTCAATGCCAGCTCATCGCCTGCGTTGGCGGCATCCCCAATCATCTTGGAGTCAATTTCCTCTGCGGGAACTTTCGACAAAACGCCGTCATAATAGGGGTCTTGGGACATCATGTCGAGGCAGGTTTTGCGGATGCCGCCAGCAGAGGTGTATTGCTCCAGGCAGCCTCTGCGCCCGCATTTGCAGTCGCGGCCGTCGGGGAAGATGATGGTGTGGCCCAACTCACCAGCAAAGCCGTCGTGGCCGTATAGCAGTTTGCCATCCACGATGATGCCGCTACCTACACCAGTTCCGAGGGTGAACATGATGAAATTCTTCATGCCCTTGGCACCGCCATAGACCATCTCGCCGTAAGCTGCAGCATTGGCGTCGTTGGTGATGACGGCAGGCAGGTGCAAGCGTTCTTCCATCATTTTGGCCAAATAGATGTTGCCTTTCATGTTGAGGTTGGGGGCGTTCTCGATACAGCCGGTGTAGAAGTTGCCGTTGGGTGCGCCAATGCCGATGCCTTTCACTTCCACATTCTGTTCGTCAATGAGTTCCTGGATGGTTTTGGCCAAGTCGTCGGCATATTGGTTGGCATCTGTATATTGCGCTGTGGGTAGGTTTTTGCGGGCTACCACTTCTCCCGCAGGACTCACCAATCCGATGTCGGTATTGGTTCCGCCTATGTCAATTCCTATTGCGTACAT
>Ga0265298_10002635_pt1 | contig 24634 bp, 21 predicted proteins | sample AusTroGonzalo_MG_3_FD_193486 | JGI IMG/M metagenome (GOLD analysis project Ga0265298, IMG submission 193486) | Bovine rumen microbial communities from tropical cattle in Woodstock, Queensland, Australia - Gonzalo_01 | ecosystem: Host-associated > Mammals > Digestive system > Stomach > Rumen ...
AGACTGGGATTGATGCTGTCCGGCGCTTTATCAAACTGCTTCATAAAACCGTAATCCGCCACGTTCCAAACTTCATGTCCGTCTTCGCCGCGAATTACAAGAGCTGTGGGGGCTTCTATCAGGCCGCGCAGCGCATTTTCCTTTTCCGACTCGTCGGTAAAATCCAGCCTTTTATACCATGCAGCGTTGGCCTCTCTCGTAAAGGCCGTGGCCTCCTTTGCAACGTCGACTTCCGGAACATTGTTCTTCATGTAGTAAGCCACCTTTCATAATTCGATTATGATCTATATTCTATAAAATCTATGCCGTGTGCATGTACACCGTTTCATCCATCATGCCTTCATTCTTAGACAAAGCAGTAGTCACTGCAATATCACCGATCGTATTGATCGTAGTGCGGAACATGGAAGTCAGCGGATCGATACCCAGCACGATGGACGCCGCTTCCACGGGAACGCCAAACGAAACAATGATTGAAGTCAGGCATACAAAAGAACCTCCCGGTACGCCCGGCGCGCCAACGGACAAAGCGACGACAGTGACAAAAAGCGCCCAGATAAAGGCGGGCGTCATTTCTACGCCGTACATCTTCGCCAGCAGGATAGCCTGAATGGAGAAATAGAAACAGCCGCCGTCCATGTTGACCGTAGCGCCAAGGGGAATGGAAAAAGAGGACAGCCTCGGTGAAACGCCCATCTTATCCGTGCAGAAATTCATGGTAAACGGCATGGCCGCGCTGCTGCTGCCCATGGAAATGGCAACCGGGACGAAGCTGCCGATCTTTTTCAGGAACGGAACCGGGGAAATCTTCCCCATCAGTACCATGACCATTGAATAAACGCAAATCATCGCCAGGGAACCAATGAACTGTCCGATCAGCACTTTACCGAGGAGCAGCAGCGAGTCAGCGCCAACCGTGAACATGAGAGCCATCATAGACAGGAAAGCAATTAACGGAATAAACTGCGCCAACAAGGTAATGACCCGCAGACAGAAGGTGTTGGCGGTTTCCGTAAAATCTTTCAGCAGCTGCGCTTTTTCACCCAGCATATTGATGGTGATACCGAACAACACGGACACAAATATAATCTGCAGCATATCACGATTGACAATTGGCTGAACCAGATTCTCCGGCACCACTTTCACAATCATATCCAACAGGGATATGCTGACCCCTTCGCCGCTTCCGCTGATGGTTCCCATCTGGGGCACCCCCCCATGGAACATGAACAGGCCGATAGCAATGCTGAGAATCGTAGCGATGACCGTTGTACACATGTAGGTTCCTACCAGCTTCCCGCCGATACGCCCGATGTCCGATGCGTTGGATATGCTGGTCAGACCGGAAATGATGGAAAAGAACACAACCGGGGCAATCATCATATTGAGGGAATTGAGGAACATGGTACGAATACTGTTGATGACAGTCTTGTTCAGCATTTCTATGGTTTCCGGGGAAATCATCCCTTTCAGGACAGCACCGGCCAGGATGCCCATCACCATAGCGAACAGAGTATACCGGATCTGTTTGTTCCCTGCCTCATGCACCCTGACAGAAACAATATTCATGCCATTTTTGTGGGCGTAAGAGAGCTGTTCTTTCTTTGATTTCAGGAATACCGTCCGGTAGTAATCCTCGTCTTCCTCATTCCACTCTCCCAAAATATGCAGCGGATTATACTCCTCTCCCCGGGTCTCAATCCGTAGGGAGACATCGCCGAACCGCTTACGCAGTTTCACCTTATCGGAAACCTCCGGACGCACCGAAAGCTGAAGGGAATAAATGTGTTCCAGCAACTGTCGTCCCGTTTCCGCCTCCTGATCGGAAGCGCCCAGTTTCTTCAGCGCGTCTTCAATCGCATTGGCAGTTTCTTTATAGTTTTCACAGGTGAGATCAAAGGTACGCCACCGTTCGAACATTATCGTCACCCCTCATATACAGCATAACTATTATTTACACCAATAATTTAGCAAAAACAGAATCCGCTCCCATCATTACAGACAAGAGCGGAATGACAGCTATTATTATTTTTTCGCAGGCGCTTCCGGTTTTTTCACTTCCAGAGGGTTAACCTGGAAATTAACAATTTTAGGCGCATTATTCTCCATCGCAAAGACGATATTGATCTGGGCAAATTTATCCTTTGTTACAGAACCTATGTAAATCAGTTGATCAACACCGGTATAACCCTTTTCAAAATTGTAGGCCTTTACCATTTGTACAAAGTTCGGATTTTTTATCGCACCAATCTTTGTTTTGATATCATTCTTCAAAGCAGTAAACTTATCAGCCGGCAGGTTTTTCTTTAACCCCTGGCTGAAACCTCGGCTGGCAGCGTCATAGGTTACTGTGCTTCCAGTGATGGCTGCAATCATCGCATCCGCCGCTTTTTCTTCTGCAGCAAAACGGCTGGCAGCGCCCTCTGCAAAGCAGCTTGCGCTTACGGTTAACGCGAGAAGAGCCATGAGTAATATTTTTTTCATAGTATAATCCCTCCATATCTATTGCCTTCCCCGGCAACTAATACTTTTACTGTATTATTATATCATTATTCCAGAAATAATTAAATCATTTTCCTTTTTCAGCTTCCGGACGGGCCAGTTCTTCTTTCAGATACTCTTCCGCCTTTTTCAGCTGCACGTCACTGGCAGCTTTTTCCGGCAGTTCGATTTCCACGTCCGGCTTCACACCGACCTTGTGAATGGAACGCCCGGAAGGCGTATAATACATGGCAGTGGTCAGTTTCACTCCGGTGCTTGCAGTAATGTGGAAAACAGACTGCACACAGCCTTTTCCATATGTTGTAGCACCGAACAGTTTGCCTGCTTTGGTATCCTGCACCGCACCGGCTACAATCTCCGAAGCGCTGGCACTGCCGTGGTCAATCAAAACAGCCAGCGGATATTTCACCTTTTCCAATTTGGATTCATAAACCTGTGTCTTTCCCTTTTTATCCGTAATGGAAACCACGGGGCCTTTAGGCACAATAAAGTTGGCTACTTTCACGCACTCGTTCAACAGCCCGCCGGGGTTATGGCGTAAATCCAGCAATGTAGCCTGCATGCCTTCCTGTTCCAGCTTTTCGTAAGCCTTTTTAAACTCTTCTCCGGTATTCTCATTAAACATAGCTATACGTATGTAGCCGATTTTGGAATCCGGGAGCATCTTCCCTGCCACGGACTGGACTTTGATGTCGTCCCGCACGATATCCGCCGTAAACTGCTGTCCGTTTTTGTGTTCCAGCAGTAACTTCACACTGGTTCCTTTTTTACCGCGTATGGTACTGACCACATCCTCCAGTGTTCGGCCTTTGGTATCTACATCATTCACCTTAAGAATCTTGTCCCCGGCTTCGATACCTGCCTTGGCACCGGGAGAGCCCTCCATGGGGGACACTACCACAAACTCTTTGTTGCGCTGGCCCAATACCACACCGATGCCGCCAAAGGTCCCGTCTGTCATCTCGTTCAGGCGGGTAAAGCCCTTTTCGTCCAGGTATTCTGAATACGGATCATCCAGACTTTCCACCATGCCATGCATGGCGCCTTCAAACAGTTTCTTATTTGTATACTCCCCTACATAACTGGAATGAATCCTGCCCAGGGTGTAAAGAAACTGCACGGCTCCCCCCATATTACGGGTGATCTTCTGCATTCCCCATACCATACAGCACAGCATGAATACAGCGGTCACAAATGCAGTCACGGGAATAAGCCAGATACTAACTTTCTTGTTAAACACTTGCTTCCCTCCGCTGCTCTATGGCAAATAATTCAACGGTTCTGTTACTTCACCGTGCAAACGTACCTCAAAGTGACAGTGGGGTCCTGTAGAATAACCGGTACTGCCTGCATAGGCTACCACCTGACCCTGGGAAACGCGCTGGCCTTCGCCCACCGTCAGGCTGGAATTATGTCCGTAAATCGTAACCAACCCGCCGCCGTGGTCGATCATGATTGCATAACCGTAACCACCCATCCAGCCGGAATAAATCACTATACCGGCTGCAGCCGCATGAATCGGCGTTCCGTAATCCACACCAATATCCATGCCGGAATGGTATTTCCGGGTACCGAAAATGGGGTGCACACGCCAGCCGTAATAAGAAGTGATCGGACCGGAGCAGGGCCATACAAAAGAACCGTTCCCGCCGCCGGAAGGCATTTGGGAAGCCGTCTCCATCCCCTGCAGCATAGATTTGATGTTTTCGGAAATGGCCAGCATCTTGTCGTATTCTTCATCGGACCTGCGCTTTTCCTCTTCTGCCCTGTACAACTTCTGCGCGCGTTGTTCGCGCATAGCTTCCGCATCACTGCGTTTCTGCACCAGCGCAGCCTTGTCCTTTTTTATTTCCGCCATCTGGGCGTCCAGCAGGTCCTGCCGTTTCTGTATTTCTGCCGCTTCCTTTTCCACGATGGCGATCAGTTCCAGATCGCTGCGGATTATTTTCTGCAGCAGGTACATACGGGAAGCAAAATCACCGAAGTCCTTGGCCCCCAGCAACACGTCCAGATAATTAATTTGGCCGTTTTCATAGATATCACGGAGACGGCGGCGGTAAATCAACATCCGCCCTTCCATCTCCTCTTTCTTTTTATTCAGTATTGCCGTATTTTTATCAATATCCTTCTGCAGCGCGTCCGCTTTTTTCTGCAGCGTATCAATATCCTTCTGCAGACGGCTCAGGCGGGCCACAATGACGCCCAGACTCTCCTTGGCTTCTTCGACCTTGTGCTTCGCCTGGTCCTTCTTTTCTTCAGCCACCTGAACATTATGCTGCGCCTTGTCCAGCTCCCTCTGCTTCTTTTCCATCTCACTGGCGGCAAAAGCCGGCAACATGTTCAGCAAAAAGATCCATGTGGCAACCAGCGCCGCTAAAACTCTACGTGATTTTGATTTCATAGGACAGTCCCCCTATACACGCAGGAATTTCTTCAGGGAAAGGTAACTGCCCAACGCGCCGATCAGTGTACCGCAGGCCAGGATGAAAATATCAGCGTACAGCAGGGTCGGCCAGGATGGCAACACCGGGAAGAACGCAAAGGTCGTATGCAGCCTGCCGCTGAGGCTTACGTAAATCAGATCGACAACGGCGCAGGCAATAATGCCGCCGCCTAACCCCAATGTCATACCTTCCAGCATGAAGGGCCAGCGGATGAACCAGTCGGTTGCGCCTACATATTTCATAATAACCACCTCACGCCGCCGGGCAAACACGGTCAGACGTATGGTGTTAATAATAATGAACAGCGTTGCAAAACAAAGGAACACGATCAGTACCGCGCCGCCGATGCGCATCACCCGGGTCAGGGCAAACAAATGCTCCACCACTTCCTGACCAAATTTCGCAGTCTCCACTTTAGGCCAGTGCTCTACTTGGGAAACCAGTGCCTTAATCCGCTCCGGCCGATCTACCTGTACCTCAAAAGAAAAGGGGAACGGATTGTCTTTGCCCAACGCCTTCAATAAAGTCGCCTGGTCCCCCAGCCGGTTCTTAAAACGCTCCATGGCCATGGCCTTGGTTATCTCCGTAACCTGTACCACGCCTTCCATCTTTTTCAGTTTTTCCCGCATATCGGCTACTTCCTCCCCGGTGGCGGTATCTTCCAGATAGACCGTCATCTCCACCTGGCCTTCCAGATATTTCGCCAGGTTATCCGTATTCAGGTACATCAGCAGGAAAATGCCCAGCACCAGAAGGGAAACAGCAACCGTGGAGACAGAAGCAATACTCATTATGCCGTTGCGCTTAATGGATTTGCCTGTCTCACGGACAAAATATTCTTTACTGCTCAGACTCATATCCGTATACTCCGTTTAATTCGTCGCGGACAATTTCACCGTGTTCGATAGCGATGACCCGCTTTCCCATGCTGTCAACAATTTCTTTGTCATGAGTCGCCATAATAATGGTCGTCCCGGTATTGTTGATCTCCTGGAAAATTTCCATAATCTCCATACTGGTTTCCGGGTCCAGGTTGCCTGTCGGTTCGTCCGCAATCACCAGGCTGGGACTGTTAACGATGGCCCGGGCAATAGCAATACGCTGCTGCTCCCCGCCCGACAGCTCGTTGGGTTTGGAATAGGCCCGGCGGCGCAGACCCACCAAGTCCAGCACATTCATCACACGCCGTTTGATCTTCCGGTACGGCGCTTCAATAACCTGCATGGCAAAGGCCACATTATCATACACCGTACGGTCCGGCAACAGGCGGTAATCCTGAAAAATGATGCCCAGCTGACGCCGCAGGTACGGAACTTCTTTCGCTGTTAAATTCAAAATATCCACATCGTTCAGGCGGATACTGCCGGAAGTGGGAAGTATTTCCCGGAATAACATCTTGATAAATGTGGACTTGCCGGCTCCGCTGGGGCCTACGATAAAAACAAATTCGCCCTGTTCAATCCGGACGTTAATATTCCTCAGCGCCACATTCCCGCCGGGATATGTTTTGCTGACATCGATCATTTCCAGCACTGGTAAAACTCCCTCCAATATAATAAGGGAAAAAGTTCCCTACTTAATATATAGTATACAACTTTTTGCGTACACCGTTTGCAAAATAATTGCGAATTATTGTTGTTTCAGCAGTTCAAAGGCCTTTACCGCATTGCTTTGCGCCAGTTTCCGCATGGCAGCGATACGCTCTTCCTGAAGTATAAGTTCGTTGCCCCACAGTTCGTCTGCCGCTTTTTCCACATTGGCAGATTCCAGTGTCTGCACCGTCCCCACAGCCTGAGCGCCGATTGCTTTTACAAAGCTGTCGACCTTGGGATCATAGGAAATGGCCATCAGGGGTACTTTCATGACCGCAGCAAAAATCAGGGCATGCAAACGCATGCCGATCAACAGGCGGAAACTGCCCACGATGCTGAGAAACTCTTCCGTGGAATAATTGCCTTGCACCAGCACAACTTTGTTATGGGTTTTAGGAAGATATTCCACTAGCAGCCTGCTGGACTGCAAATCCATAGACATCTGCAACGGCAGGACAGCGATCTGGGCATGATACCGTTCACTGAGATGTCCCAGGGCAACAGCCAGCTGCTGAAGACACCGCTGGTTTTCCGGCCAGTCCCGCACAGAAATGCCGATAATGGGTTTATAAGGATCAAGCCCCGCTTTGGATAAAATCTCTTTTCCGTCTAATTTAGATGCCGGATTCAGAGTCAGTACCGAATCGGCTGTGACTTCCACCTTTGCGGCAGGGACGCCCATACAAGCCAGTTCTTCTGCCGAATCTTTATCTCTGACGGTAATTACATCCGCCTTACTCACTACCATACGGGTCAGCAGGCGCATGAACCGGCTGCGGATCGGCCCGATTCCCTGGGCGAACAGCATGACTTTCTTTCCTTTCCACTTTGCTGCCGCAATAATGGAAAGGTAATAGGCCAGACTGCGCTTACTGGTCACGTCCTGCAGCAGGCTGCCGCCGCCGCTGATGACCAGATCGGCCTCGCCAATGGCCCGCAGCAGCCGTACCGCCGCAAAACGATACAGCGATTTTACCTGATGTTTTACGATTGTATTACCCGGATTTCCGGAAATTACGGTGATATCCGCTTTTGGCTCGATGGCGCGCAAAGAGGCAAGAATTGCCGTCAGGAGCGCCTCGTCCCCAGCATTATTGAATCCGTAATAACCGGAAATAACGATTTTACTCATTAACTGAAAATCTCCTTAGCCACGGTTTAACATGTGGCATCAAAATTGAAACTGCAATAACAGCAATAATTCCCAGAGCGGACCCTAACAGATATCCGTCTGCCGCCCGGATATAGCTCATCATCGCCGGCGTGCGCATATGACAGAAAGTCTGCACCAGCGAACCCTGTCCGATAACCGCGCCAATTACCAGCGCCAGCCGGCACCAGTTGGGAGCCATGCGATATGCGGCCAATACTGCCAGGAAAAAGGCCGGATGCCCTATCAGGAACTCCTTTTCCCGCGGGCGGGCATACATGACCTGTTCCAGGAACAGGCGCAATTTGATTTCAATGGCAGGCACCGGCACCCCGCCGGTATGCCCGCTGCGACCCACAAAGATATACGCCACAAACAACAAAATCCCTAATATCACAAAATGTCCCAGCGTGAGGCGGGTCTTGCAGATTCGCACAAGCTGTGAAAACAAATCCGCCGGTTTTGCCGTGTCCTGTGTAAAAATACTGTATTGGCGTAAAAACAGCAGCAACATCAGCAGTACAGGCATGATGAAGGTCAGCTTCACGCCACGGTAAATATCCGCTTCCAAAATGAAACGGGTGTCGCCCATGATGGCGGCGTTCAAAGTGGCACCGATCAGGGAAAGAACTATTGCCAGGGCCAGCTGCCATAACGCCGTAACGATTACGCCGCCTGTAGACTTTGTATCTGTCGTAATATCTTCCCACAGCATCAGAATCACGCTGATGGAAAGAACCGGATACAGCACTGCCGACAAAAATGCCAGCCCCTGACGGATGGACAGACCCCGGCCCATAAAGAGACTGTAAGCTGTCAGCAGCATGCCGACGATGACCAGTATATACTGTTTCGTTCCTTTACAGGACGGAAGGATCATTCCTATGTATAAGGCCAGCGCTGCCCAGGCGCCCAAAGCGACCACCAGAAGCATAGCGCGGTCCGGCTCATACGAACCGGCAAATCCCGGATTGCCGTTGGCAGAAGCAGGTACCGGATCCACCGGTTTCTGGAAGACACCGGCCACGCCGATCTTGTAACCGCGGGCCTTGACCTGCTGCGTAATCTGCCGCATATAGTCCAGATTCAGGTCTATGATATCTACACCATTCTGCGGTTTTAAAAACAGGCGTACATAATTGACGCGGATATTCCTTTCTTCGTCAGCCAGAGCCCAGCGCCGCAGAGCATCCGGCATCATCAGCTTGCTGTTTTCCTGGGCGTCTATGTTCAGCACCCGTACCGCATTGTTATCCACACTGCGCAGCAATGCGTCCAGTCCCGCAAATTTGGCAAACTGCAGCTGGGTCACATGCTCCAGCAAGCCCAGCCGGATATTCCGTTCCGCCAGCTTTTTCCCCATATACTCTATATCGGAAGGGAAGCCGATTACATCTGTACCGCAGGGGATATACGTGGTCACCTGCACACCGGCTTTATCGATACGGGCAAAGAGGCTGTCCACAGCTTTTTGGGTATAAGGCAGATAATTCTGGGGACGTACCGCAACATAAAAACCTTTTTGCTGAACCTCCCGCAGTTCCTTCACGGACAGGCCCAACGGAGCCTGCATCATCGGCGTTTTGGCCCGGTAATCCGGTTCCAGCAACAGGCGGGAGTCGCCTTTGACTTCAATAATCTCAGGAGTTTCGCTGACCGTCCTGACGCGTTCCTGCCCATAACGCAGGAACAGATCTTCTTTCACTTCGTCCCAGGCTTCTTCGTCGTTACCCCGTGTCACATACACGGCGTCCGGGTCAAGATCCGGAGAAGCAAGAATTGCGTCAAAGACGCCCCGGTGAACACCGGCCGCTGCCTTTTGCAACACATCCCCCGGCATGGCGGAGATCCGTTTCTCCCGGTCCAGCCGTTCCAGCGTGGCATCATATACAATCAGCGTGGTCACACCGGCATCCTTAAACTGCTGCAGCAGTTTATCACCGCTGTACCCTTCCCGCTGAGCCATCATCAGAATAGCCTGATAATCCAGCGTCTGTTCCACTGTATCATTCCGCTTCTCAACCTGGATGCGTGTCTGTACAAGCCACAATGCCGCACAGACTGCGACAGCGATGCAGAGTACCAATATGGAATTGTATCTGTTTTTCCAATTCGGCATGTTCATGTCATTCGTTATATTCACACGCAATAAAATGCACAAAATACAGCGGCGCATATCTTACGATATACGACGCTGCACATGCTATATCTGTTTTGCCGCTAATCGCTTAGCTTCATATTCCTGCCGGAGATAAGCCTCCACAAAGGGGCGAAGATCACCGTCCATCACACCGTCCACGTTGGAAGTCTCGTAAGAGGTGCGATGATCCTTTACCATGGTATAAGGCTGGAATACATAGGAACGGATCTGGCTGCCCCATTCAATAGCCTGGTAATCCCCGGCCAGATCACTGATCTTGGCATCCCGTTTCGCCTTTTCAAATGCATATAACTTGCCCCGCAATAACTGCAGCGCTTTTTCCCGGTTCTGAATCTGGCTACGCTCGTTCTGGCACTGCACTACGATACCCGTAGGCAGATGGGTCATGCGCACCGCGGAAGAAGTCTTGTTAACGTGCTGTCCACCGGCGCCGCTGGCCCGGTACACATCCACCCGCACCTCCTCCATATTGATTTCCACATTCACCGTGTCGTCCAGTTCCGGCATCACATCCACTGCGGAAAAGGAAGTGTGGCGGCGGGCATTGGCGTCAAAGGGGGAAATACGCACCAGCCGGTGCACGCCCTTTTCGCTGCGGAAGAAACCGTAAGCATTGTGCCCGTTAATTTGCAACGTCACGCTCTTGACCCCGGCTTCATCCCCGGCCAGATAATCCAGCGTTTCCACCTGGTAACCGTTCCGTTCCGCAAAACGGGTAAACATGCGCAACAGCATGGAAGTCCAGTCCTGGGCTTCCGTTCCGCCGGCGCCGGCATGCAGGGTGAGGATCGCGTTGTTGGCATCATACTCTTCTGACAACAACATCCCCAGTTCCAGATGATGCAGTTCTTCTTTGATTTTATTTAAAGCTTCATCCATTTCCGGAATCAGGGACTCATCCTGTTCCTCCGCCGCCATCTCCTGCAGCACTTCCAGGTCATCCAGTCCCGTTTCCAGATTTTTGTATTCTTCAACTTCCGATTTTAAATCGTCAACATCCTTGGAAATCTTCGTGGCCTTCTCCGGATTGTCCCAGAAGGAAGGTTCCCCCATCAGATGCTCCAGTTCCGCTATTTTTTCCTCTTTGCCGGGAATGTCAAAGAGATCCCCTCATTTCGTCCAGTTTTTTCTTGAGAGTTACGATTTCCGGTCTGTATTCTTCAAGCAGCAACTTTCTCACTTCCTTTACTGGTTATTTTTCTTACTTCCCTTTGCCGCAGCAGTTTTTATATTTTTTGCCGCTGCCGCAGGGACAGGGATCGTTCCGCCCGATTTCCGGCCCGTTGTTGACCACCGGCTGCTTTACCTCTTCCCCTTCCACCGTATCCACTGTCGGGTTGTTCATGGTAGCGTTTTCCAGATGGTCGTCCATGGTCATCATGGGCTGGGATACTACATTGACACGGTACATGTATTTCACCACGTCGTCTTCTATGGCTTCAATCATGGCCTCGAACATATCAAAGGCCTCAAATTTGTATTCCACCAGCGGATCCTTCTGCCCGTACGCCCGCAGGCCCACGCCTTCACGCAGCATGTCCATGGCGTCCAGATGCTCCATCCAGTGGTTGTCCACCACCTTCAGCATAACCAGGTTTTCCAGTTCCCGCATAATTTCCGGGCTGATTTCTTCTTCCCGGCTGGCGTAAATATCATCGGCCAGCTTGTGCAGATATTCGCCGATCTCATCCCGGCCCAGGTCAGCCAGCTTTTCTTCCTGCAGCTCGCCAAAAGGAGCAAAGAACTCTTCGCAGTAGCGCACCAGGTTCTTCAGATCCCAGTCTTCGGAATAAGATTCCGGCGGACAGTACATGGTCATGGCCCGATCCACGATCTTGTGGGTGAATTCCATCACAGTAGAACGCAGGTCTTCCTGATCCAGCACCTTGCGGCGTTCCTTATAGATGACCTCACGCTGCTGGTTCATGACATCGTCATATTCCAGTACCATCTTACGGATGTTGAAGTTACGCTCTTCCACTTTCTTCTGGGCATTCTCAATGGAACTGGTGACCAGTTTATTCTCAATGGGCTCGTCCTCTTCCATACCCAGCTTGTCCATCATGCCTTTAATCTTATCGGAACCGAACAGACGCATCAGGTCATCTTCCATGGACAGATAGAACCGGGATGAACCGGGGTCTCCCTGACGGGCGCAGCGGCCGCGCAGCTGGTTATCAATACGGCGGCTTTCGTGGCGTTCCGTGCCAAGGATATGGAGGCCGCCCTTTTCAGCCACGCCTTCACCCAGCACGATATCGGTACCGCGGCCTGCCATGTTGGTGGCTATGGTAACCTGCCCCGGCTGACCGGCGTCCGCCACGATCATGGCTTCTTTTTCGTGGTATTTGGCATTCAGTACGTTGTGGGGAATGCCCTGTTTTTTCAGCAATGCGCTCAGATCTTCGGACTGGGTGATGGAAGTGGTACCTACCAGCACCGGCCGGCCGTTCTTGTGCAACTCCACAATTTCCTTCACAACAGCCCTGTATTTGGCAGCTTTAGTCTTGTAAATCACATCCGGGTAATCCGTACGGATCATAGGTTTGTTCGTGGGTACCACGACAACATCCAGACCGTAAATCTTCTGGAATTCCTGTTCTTCCGTCTTGGCCGTACCGGTCATACCGGCCAGCTTCTTGTACATACGGAAATAATTCTGGAAGGTGATAGTTGCCAGAGTCTGGCTTTCGCGCTGTACCACCACGCCTTCCTTGGCTTCGATGGCCTGATGCAGGCCTTCGGAATAACGGCGTCCGTACATCAGGCGTCCGGTAAATTCGTCAACGATGATGATTTCGCCGTCTTTCACCACGTAATCCCTGTCACGGATCATCAGGGATTTGGCCTTGATGGCACACATAATATGGTGGGAGAAGTCTACGCCGTGCTCCGTATCGTACAGATTGGAAACGCCCAGCGCCTTTTCTGCCTTGGCAATACCTACTTCCGTAGGCGCCACCTGCTTCTGTTTTTCATCGACGGTATAGTCTTCGCCCTCTTTCATGTTGGCCACAATACGGGCGATAACTTTATACAAATCTGCGGACTTTTCACCGGGACCGGAAATGATTAACGGGGTACGGGCTTCGTCGATGAGGATGGAGTCCACCTCGTCCACGATACAGTAATTCAATTCCCGCTGCACCATCTGATCCTTATCAACGACCATGTTGTCACGGAGGTAATCGAAGCCGAATTCATTGTTGGTACCATAGGTAATATCAGCCTGGTAGGCTTCTTTCCGTCCGGGGAAGTCCAGGTCATGGACGATAAGTCCCACGGTAAGGCCCAGGAAATTGTAGATCCGGCCCATGTCTACGCTGTCACGGCGGGCCAGATAATCATTGACGGTAACCACATGGACCCCGTGGCCGGTAAGGGCATTCAGGTATACCGGCAACGTCGCTACCAGGGTCTTGCCTTCACCGGTACGCATCTCGGAAATTTTGCCCCGGTGCAACACTACGCCGCCAATGAGCTGCACATCAAAGTGCCGCAAACCCGTTACGCGCCTGGACGCTTCCCGCACCACTGCAAAGGCTTCCGGCAGGATGTCGTCCAAGGTCTCGCCCTTCTGCAACCGCAGTTTGAATTCCGCAGTCTTCGACTTCAGGTTTGTGTCGCTCATGCGTTCCATATCAGGTTCCAGCGCGTTGATCTTGTCAACGATGGGCTGGATGTTCTTTAATTCCTTCTCATTAGGGTCTCCGAATATTTTCTTTATTAAAGATTCAAACAAAACTAATCACTCCTTAACTTGTGCTGAACAAACAAATATCCATTATTGTCTATCATAAAATTTTAACAGAAAGAGCCGCAAAAGTCAAAAAAACACAAGGATTTCAGCGTTAAAGTTTGTGAAGTTTACGTGAATAAATAAGTATAAAAATAATCAAAAGGAAACGCAGGATGAATTTTCCTTCATCCTGCGTTTTTAATCAGCTATTTAACTCGCGGTTCAGTCACGTTTTTGCAACCACTGCGCCGCCTCCTCCGCAGATTTTACTCCAGCTTCGGCTCCAGCAAACCGTAATTTCCGTCCTTACGCCGGTATACTACGCTGACTCCGCCGAAATCCGGATCGAAGAACACGAAGAAATCGTGGTTCAGCAGGTTCATCTGCAAGATCGCCTCTTCCGGTGTCATAGGATTCATGGTAAAAATCTTGCTGCGGATGATCTTGAAATCTTCTTCCGTTTCTACCGGAACCGGTACCGGTTCAGCAGCAGGAGCCGCATCTGCCGGAAGCTCCCGGAAGTTATTGTATTTCCGCTTCATCAGCTTGGTTTTATACTTGTGCACCTGCCGCTCAATCTTTTCTACCACAAGGTCAATGGACGAATACATATCCTTGGTAGATTCCTGGGCCCGCAACAGGATGCCTTTAGCCGGAACGGTAATTTCCGCGATATGATTACCGTTTTCAATCTTCAGCACCGCGGTAATATCACCTACCGCCTTAAACTGTCTTGTCACCTTGTCAATCTTTTTTTCCACATACGCTTTGACTGCCGGTGATACAACGGTGTTTCTTCCTTTTACGATAATCGCCATACTGAGTCCTCCCTGAACATCCAAGGTCACTTGGTTATTACAGGCTCCGGATCAGGAAACCGCGGCCCGTTCTGTAACTGGTCTGTAATGCCTCCTCTTCGTGTTTCCTTTCCGCAGGATTCCTTCCCCGTTGTCCGTTGTATATTCATTCGACGTGCCGCGTTTTATTCCTGTATACAAATCAAGATTTCTAACTTTTGTCACTTTTTCGTACAAAACTGCAAATTTCGTTACAACTCAGGAAACAGCTTTAACAGTTCCTTATTTTTCAAAACGATTTCCGCATTCCGGGCAGAAATTGGGAAGATTATTGGAATCACCGGGTACCCAGCCGCACTTGCTGCATTTAACGGCAGGCACTTTAATTATCGCAGGTCTCTGGATACCGCAGTTAGTACAGAACTGTCCTTCATGGTTCAGGGTTCCGCAGTTACCGCACATCCACTCACCCGGAACAGACGGAACCGGATTATGCTTCTCCGGTTTTAACTGCTCCGACGGTGACGGCCGTTCTTTAACTGCCTCCCTGGGCACTCCCACTTTGTATTCCAAAACCTGACTGCCTATAGCCCCAGTCACCGGATTGATTTTTAGGCCTGCAATAAACCGCTGCGTTTCCACTTTCGCCTCATAATAACTGAGATTTCCCTTCTGCATCTCTTTGATTACGAGAATTTCCCCGTCCGGATATTCCCGGCTTACAATATCCTTAACATCTTCCACCGTCTTATTAACTGTTGTACTGCCGGGAATGGCGCTTCCCCCTATTTTAACGGTTTTCACCATATTACTTCCCTTTAACACGGTAACTTCATAAGCACGGAGCGTTCTGTTATCAAAAAAGGAAAAGGCCTTGGTCATATCTGTTTCCTGGTCAACTAACATCCCCTGATATTCAGCCGTTGCCGGAATTTCCGATCTCGCGGCAAGAATCGCTTCTTCATCTACGTGGGGATACTTGTTTTGTTCTGTTTTTGCAGTCTGCGCGGCCTTGCTATCTGTTTTTTCTGCGGCAAAGCCAGTTGCAACGCCAACCATGAGCGACATTACCGCCAAAAACATTACTATTTTTTTCAACATAATGCATATCTCCTTTGCATATGCTTACAAAATCTTCGACAGGAAGCTCTGGGTCCTCGGGTTCTGGGGATGGTCGAAAACCTGCTCCGGTGTCCCCTCTTCCACGATATAGCCTCCGTCCACGAACAGGACACGGTCCCCCACTTCCTTGGCGAAGCCCATTTCATGGGTCACCACCACCATGGTCATGCCCTCTTTTGCCAGCTGTTTCATAACTTCCAGCACTTCGTTGATCATTTCCGGATCCAGGGCCGAAGTGGGCTCATCGAACAACATGGCCTTGGGCTTCATGCACAGCGCCCGGGCAATGGCCACACGCTGCTGCTGACCGCCGGAAAGCTGGTCCGGGTAGTTATCCGCCTTTTCCGCCAGCCCGACTTTCTGCAGGTACATCCTGGCCAGCTCTTCCGCATCCTTCCGGCTGACCTTCCGCACCTTCATGGGAGCCAGTACCAGGTTTTCCAGCACCGTCATGTGGGGGAACAGGTTGAACCGCTGGAACACCATACCCACTTCCTTGCGGACTTCGTTGATATTCGCTTCCCCGTTTAAGGGGATGTTATCAAACACGATTTCCCCGCCCGTGGGTTCTTCCAGGTAATTGATGCAGCGCAACAAAGTGGATTTTCCGCTGCCGGAAGGACCGATGATGACCACCACTTCTTTTTCTTTTATGCACAGGTCGATGCCTTTCAGCACATGCAGGTCGCCAAAGCTTTTCTGCAACCCTGTAATTTTAATAATATCCTGCCGTGTCGTCATTTTGTTTCAAACTTCCTTTCCAGCAGCCCTGTCAGACGCGCTACCGTGAATGTCAGGATCAGGTAGATGATCGCCACTGCCATCCAGATTTCAAAGGACGCATAGGTACGGGCGATGATCAGCTGACCACGGCGGGTCAGCTCCTCAAAACCGATAACGGAAACCAGGGACGAATCCTTCAGCATGGCGATAAACTCGTTGCCCAGGGGGGGGATGATGCGCTTGAAAGCCTGGGGCAGGATGATGTAGCGCATGGTCTGCCACCAGGTCATGCCCAGGCTGCGCCCCGCTTCCATCTGCCCAATATCAATGGACTGGATACCGCCCCGGAACACTTCCGCCATATAAGCGCCGCTGTTGATGGAGCAGGCAGAAATAGCGGCAAAGTAAGCGTCCACCCGGTGCCCGATGATACTGGGAAGGGCAAAATACACCAGGAAAATCTGGATCAGAAGGGGCGTGCCCCGGATAAAATCCACGTACACATTGCCCATCCAGCGAAGGAGCTTAAAGTCGGACATGCGAATCAGGGAAACACAAATACCTATAATCATACCGAAAAAAACGGTAAGCGCCGTGATTTCAACAGTAATGCATGCTCCCGCAATCAACAGCGGAAACGCGCTTTGCATCAATTCAAAATTCACATCCATAAGGCATAACCTTCTTGCTTTTGTATTTTTTTACATTTTGCCGTTTTTCGCAACTGCAAAACCTGTTGCCCACTGCGCCTGCAACGGAACGTGACGCAGGAACAACTTTTCAAATATTATACAACATAAATAAAAAATGCAAAAGGGATTTTTATACAAAACTCCCTTTTGCCTGATACTGAATATTAAACCTGTTTACTTCTTAACAGCGCCGAACCATTTGGCATAAATCTTGTCGTACTCGCCGTTCTTCTTCAGATCCAGCAACGCTTTGTTGATTTCCTTGGTCAGCGGGCTGTTCTTCTTCAGGGAAATGCCATAGGATTCCGCTTCCATGGTATCGCCTACAATTTTGGCATAGTCTTTGCCGCCACCGGTGGCCAGGAAGTATTCCGCAACCGGTTTGTCGATGATAACTGCGTCAACGCCTTTGTTCTTCAGTTCTAAGAAAACTTCCGCATTGGTGTTGAAGTTTTTGACCTTGGCGCCGGGAACCTTGGCTGCCCGTTCCGCACCGGTGGTGCCGATCTGGACCGCGATACCCTTGTTGTTCAGATCGTTAATGCTCTTCACCGCGGTATTGTCTTTGCCTACCACAACTACCAGGCCGGCTACATAATACGGATCGCTCATGTCTACCGCTTTCTGGCGGTCCGGCGTGATGCTCATGCCGGCGATGGCCAGATCGATATTCCCGGCATTGATGGCGGGAATCAGGGCATCAAAGCCCATATTGAGGATCTCCACTTTCATGTTCAGCTGCTTGCCGATAGCCCGGATCAGGTCCATATCAAAACCGTCAAACTCTTTGCTGCCCTCTTTCTGGAATTCAAAGGGAGCAAAGGTCGGTTCAGTTCCAACCTTCAACACCTTGGGAGCCTGCGCCACTTTCTTTTCACCGCCGCCGCAGCCTGCCATCATAACAACCATCACCATTGCCATTAACAACATAAATACTTTTTTCATTTCAGTATATCCTCCTTATTTTGCAGGTTTGCCGCCAAACCATTTTTCATACAGCTTGTCGTATGTTCCGTTCTTCTTCAGGGTATCCAGCGCCTTGTCCACTTCTTTTGCCAGTTCCGGTTTCTTCTTGGAGATTACGATGCCGTAATCTTCCGCCGTCAGGGGTTCGCCTGCCAGCTTGGCATATTCGCTGCCGCCGTTCTTCAGGAAGTACTGCAAAACAGGCAGGTCGCTGATGACCGCATCCGCACCTTTGTTCTTCAGTTCCATGCAAGCCAGATCACTAGTGTTAAAGGTCTTCACAACCGCACCTTTGCCTTTCAGTTTTTCCGCATACAGGGCTCCGGTGGTGCCCAGCTGCACAGCTATGGTCTTGCCCTTCAGGTCATCAAATTTCTGTACATCATTCACATCCTTACGCACAACAAAGGCCAGGCCGGACTTGTAATACGGCTGGGAGAAGATGACCTGTTTCTTACGTTCTTCCGTGATGCTGAAGCCGGCAATGGAAATATCAATGTTGCCTGCGTTGATGGCAGGGATCAGAGCATCGAAGCCCATGTTTCTGATGGTGCATTTCTTGTAGCCCATCTCTTTGGCAATAGCCCGGATCAGGTCCATGTCAAAGCCGGTGAACTCCTTGGAATCTTTCTCCGGGAATTCAAACGGTGCGAACGACGGTTCCGTTCCTACAATCAGCTCCTCTTTTGCTGCCGGGGCCGGTGCCGCCGCTTTCTTTTCGTCAGCCTTTTTGTCCCCGCCGCCGCAACCGGCTGCCAGGATGCCCAGGGCCAACACAAGGACACTTAATAATACGGTAAGTTTTTTCATCTTTCTTCCCCTCCAGGTTTAATATTATCCGCTGATTCAGCGCGGGACCTATTTTTGACCTTTACCAAACCACTTGTCATATATCTTATCATACGTTCCGTTTCTTTTCAAACTTTCCAGTGCTTTATTCACGGCTTTTTCTATTTCCGGCTTCTTTTTGCCGGTGATGATACCATATTCTTCCGATGTCAGGGGGTTCCCCACTAACTTAGCGTAGGCGCTTCCGCCCTTCGTCAGGTAGTACTGCAAAACAGGCAAATCACAAACGACTGCATCCGCTTTTCCGTTCTTCAGTTCCATTAGCGCCTGGTCATTCGTTTCAAAGGCTTTAATAACAGCGCCTTTATCCTTCAGCTGTTGCGCGTACACATCGCCAGTGGTATCTTTCTGTACCGCGATGGTCTTTGTTCTCAGATCTTCAAACGCTTTCACATCCGTCATGTCTTTCTTCACGATAAACGAAAGTCCGGATTTGTAATACGGCTGGGAAAACAATACCACTCTTTTGCGGGTTTCCGTAACACTGATTGAAGAAATGGCAACATCCGCTTTATCAGAATTGACAGCCGGAATGAGGTCATCAAAATCCATATGCTTAATAGTGCATTTCTTATAGCCGATCTCCTTGGCGACGGCATGGATCAGATCCACGTCGAATCCAACCATTTGCCGGTTATTTTCATCGTAAAATTCAAAAGGCGCGAACGCCGCTTCCGTGGCAACCACCAGCTCATCCTTAAGAACCGCTTTGTACACCGCCTTATCGTCTTTTCCTCCGCCGCAGCCTGCCGTGAATCCCCCTAATGCTAGGATCAGGAATCCCAAAACAGCCAGTAATTTTTTCATCTGAAATTGCCTCCAGGTATGTTACTTCCTTAAAGAAGTTCTAACGGTCTGATCGCACATCCTTAAAATAAAAACGCACCGGCTGACCTGGTTTTCGCCCCCACACCCGCCTGCTGGAAGGTTCGCTCCTAAGCTTCCGCTCCCCACTACTGCTCCTCTCGTATATCGGGAATTACCGTTTTGACCTGTACAGAACGCACAGGCAAAACCGCTCTCATTCTTACGGCAGGACTTACCTCTAAGCTGCACCGTGCTCACAGTCATTTAACTGCTTACGTGGATCGTTTCGCCTGCAACTGGCATCGACTTTCAACCACAGACCCGGATTGTTTTTATTCATTTAATATACCACACCAAATTGAATATTTCAAGCAGTCCAAAGCACGATTTATGACTTTTCACTATACGTTGAAAGTGTTTACTTAGTAACAAATTGCGAACTGTCTTTTGGCGAATTACAGTTTGTCTTGACGTTTTTTTCCAAAGCCACTATACTATAATCACACACATAGAACGAACCCATTAACCGGAAAATTTCCGGTTAAATTTATCTTACAGATGAGGTTAGCGCCGGCGCATAAGCTCCCGCTTAACGGTGCTTTCTGTTATAAAACGATTTTTAAGTACGGACGTGATATTTATGCTTTCCATCCCTCAGTATCTTGATTTTGCCTATACGGGGAAGACGAAAGAGATCTGCAGTTTTTTCCTTGAACTTTTACAGCGGAAAAGCGAAGCTCTTTATCTGCATTCGCAACAGGTAGCCAACTATTCGGCCAGCGTAGCCGCTAAGCTGGGACTCTCCCGCAAGGAGATCGGCATCATCCGGACGGCAGCGTTGCTGCACGACATCGGCCTTTTAAGCGTTCCCAACAGCATTATGAATAAGTTCCCCTATCTGAGTACCCGGGAACTGGCGCAATACAAGCGGCACTGTGTCGCCGGCTGCAGCATGCTGGAAAATATGGAAGAGTTCGCCGGCATCATTGATCTGATCCGCAGCCACCACGAAAAATGGGACGGAACAGGATATCCGAAACGCCTGAAGGGCGTGAATATCCCTTTGGGTGCACGGATCATCGCCGTAGCGGATTATTATGACAGCGTGATCAACCCCTCCAGCACCCAGTGGCAGAAAAACCATCAGGAAGCTCTGCAGGAACTGTTAAGCGGCATGGGAACCGCTTTTGATCCGGAAATTGTCAAGGCCTTTATGGAAGCTATCGCTCCCGGTAAGACCATTAAGACCATACCGGTTTTCAGCAAGAAAGGCAAAAAGGAAAAAACAAAAACCGCGGCCGCCGCAGTTGCCCCTGTTGCCACAAAAGTCGCAGAGACAAGCGATCCAAAAGAATATGCATAAAACTGTACAGCAGGTTACGGATTTCCGCAGCCTGCTGTTTTTGTTTTCCCTTTTACTTTTTTAGTATTTCTTTCAGCACTTCTTCCGTGTTCTCACCTAAGCGGGGAGCCCGCCGGTAAAAAGCGCAGGGCGTTGCGGAAAACTTGGTGACAAAACCCATGGTCTTGTAATTGCCCAATTCGGCGTCTTCTATTTCCAGCACCATCTCGTCAGCTTTTGCCTGTTCCGCCGCCACTGCCTCATCATAATTCAGCACCGGTTCAAAACAGGCGTCGGAACTTTTGGCCAGTTCCGCCCATTCCGCCATGGTCTTCCCGGCAATGATGGCTGTCAGTTCTTCTTTTAATATGGGATAGTTCTTTTCATCACGGATCGCTGTAACCAGATCCGGTCTGTCCAGCACCCTGCACAGATTCTTCCAGAACTTTTCCTCCAGGCAGCCTACGCTCATGTACCGCCCATCTTTGGTCCGGTACACATTGTAATTGGGGTTGGCGCCGCTGAGCCAGTTGTTGCCCCGCATGTTGACGAACCCGTTACCGAAGTAGGTAGCGCTGACCCCGGGCACCAATGCCAGACAGATATCATAGAGAGAAATACTGATTTCCTGCCCCTCTCCGGTCCGGTCCGCATGGCGCAGGGCTGCCAGGATGGACATCCCGGCCAGGGCAGAAGCCTGCATATCCGCTGCCAGCACGCCGGGTATAGACGGTTTTCCGTCCTTTTCCCCGCTGAGGGAAATCAGCCCCGCCAGGCTCTGGTAACCTATATCGTGATCCGCCTGCTTCACCAGGGGCCCCTGCTTCCCGTAACCGGTAATGGAACAGTAGACAATTTTCGGATTGACCTTTTTCACAGTATCAAAATCTACGCCCAGTTTTTGCAGCACGCCGGGACGGTAGCTTTCTACCACTACCTGGGCGGTCCTGGCCAGCTCCAGAAATACCTCGCGGTCCTTTTCCTGCTTCAGGTCCAGGGCCACGCTTTTTTTATTGCGGTTCACTTCCATGAACCAGCAGGCAAAGTCACCACGTCGGGGCACAAAATCCCGGGAGTAATCACCTTTGACCGGTTCTTCGATCTTGATGACGTCAGCCCCCATATCCGCAAAAAGGCGGGTACAGAAGGGTCCGGGCAGCAGCCGGGACATGTCAAGTATTCTGATATCCTGTAGTGGTCCCATGGTTTCACTCCTTTTAAATTCCAGTAAACTATGATTCTTTATTCCCAATTTTATTTTAATATGCGAATCGTCTGTTGACAAGTAAAACAGAAAAACGTAAACTTTAAATGATTATTAAAAAAGAAGGAGCCATATAGATATGTCTGTAGAACGCGCCAGAAAGTTTCTGTCCCAGTTCGGGATGGAAGATAAAATCATCACGTTTAAGGAATCCAGCGCCACGGTCGAGCTGGCCGCCAAAGCAGCGGGAACCGAACCGGCCCGGATTGCCAAGACCCTCTCCTTTGCCGGCAAAGAGCACCCTGTGCTGATCGTAACCGCCGGTGATACAAAAATCGATAATGCCAAGTTCAAACACTTCTTTGGTATGAAAGCACATATGCTTCCCTTTGCCGAAGTGGAACCACAGATCGGCCACGCTCCCGGCGGTGTCTGCCCCTTCGGGGTGAACGAAGGCGTCAAGGTGTATCTGGACGTTTCCATGAAACGCTTTCCCACCATGTTCCCCGCAGCCGGAGAAGAAAATAATGCCATTGAGCTGACCCCGGAAGAACTGGAAAAGTACACTGTCAACGACGGCTGGGTCGACCTCTGCAAAGGCTGGCAGGAAAACTGAAGGTAATTATCCGTTCGGTTACACACCTGCCTGTAATCAGGCAAGCCTGTTGAACTGCTATTTCCCTGAACTGACAAAAAAACCGTAATGTTTCAGAAACTTTTTATCTGAACATTACGGTTTTTTAATTACTTTTTCAGGTATTTTGAATACATGGCATCGTCTTGTCCCATCATATTATCGCAGGCATCACCGATGATTACAACCGGATCGATTCCCTGTTTCCGGGAATACTCTTTATATTCTTTGCTCCTGCATACCTTTTCGGCCGCTTTGCGCAATACATCCAGCTTATCCTTTGGCATTGCTTTCGGCGCCGCCAGGACGGCCCAGGCCCGTACCGTCACAGGATGTCCCAGCTCTTTAAATGTTTGCACATTGGGATAGGATTCACTGCGGACATCCGACATCACAGCCAGAATCTTCAGTTTCCCTGCATCCAGCTGGTTCTTGAAGGAAGCGGGGTCTGCCAGGGCTGCGTCAATACGCCCGCCTGCCAGGGCAGCCGCAATATCGGCGCTTCCTTTCGGATAGGGTACGTGTTTAAACTTTACGTCAAACTCATCTTCAAATTTCTGTGCGGCAATATGCCAGATTGCACCTGTACCGGAGTTGCCCATCTGGATCTTTCCCGGCTTTTTCTTTGCATAGTCCACAAATTCTTTTACCGAATTGAAAGGAGCTTTCTTTTCCACGATCAGGGCAGCCGGAGCCGCAATGGTTGCGCAGACGGAAACAACATCATTACAGGTTACGTTGGCCTTTCCTTCATGAGGGAACATCGCCAGTTCCACCGTCACCATGCCCAGGGTGTGGCCGTCAGGCTTTGCCTTTGCCATTTCTGCCATACCGGTAATGCCGCCGCCTGCCGGGTTATTGACAGGTACAAATTTGCTGCCCGGCAGTTCTTTCTGGAGGAACGAAAGCAGGCCCCGGGCGCTGACGTCTGTTCCGCCTCCCGGCGCTTTCGGTATAATAACGGTAATCTCGCCATCTGCAGGATAGGACACTTTCTTTTCCGCACCGCCGCTGCAGCCGGTCACACCCAAAAGCATCGCCGTCAGCATCAGCAGCAGCATAAACTTCTTCATCCGTTTTTCTCCTCACAAGCTGTCACATTATAAAATCTCGCATCAGGTAATCCTGAACTTCCGGCACTGGGCAATCTCCCGCCAGGTCAGGAACGCCACGGCGATATTTTCCCGGTTATGCGTGTAAGACACCCACAGGCCATGGAATGTATACGTCAGGGACGGATAACTGAACTCGCCTTTTCCTTTTTCCAACCGCAGGAACATCTCCCAGCGGCTGCCGTCCTCCCGGCCCATAAACAGGGCCAGGGGTGTACGGGCGCCCCAGTTTCCCTTCACCGGGTTGCAGGCCATGAACAGCCGTCCCCCCGGTGTGCGGATCACGTCAAAACCGCTGTTATTGTTATACAGTTCCGTAGGCTGCGGTTCCGTCCAATGCTTTCCTTCATCGTCTGAAACACTGCTGTAAATATAGCCTTCGGTACTGCGCATGTACATATGCAGCCGCCCTTTGTCCTGCCAGATGACAGGCTGGATCACGCCACGGCCGTTAAAGCTCTGGGGACTGACAGCCGGCAGAGAGGCCGGATCAGGCAAAGCTTCCGTTCCTTCTTCCTCCGCCATGAGTAAATTAAGATTCAGCAGGTTTAAACTTAATAAACCTGTCCGGTTCCAGGTGATCCCGTAATTATCACTGTAATCACAGAAAGAATGCCAGTCGCCCCGTTCCACGCTGCCGCCTGCACAGATGCGCCCGGAAGGAAGGATGATCGGTTTGGCCCGTACCGGGCCCCTGCCTCCGGTGGAATCCCCTGGCACCAGCGGCCGGGGATGACCCCAGTAAATGGGGTCCGCACGGCTGACCATGACCATGGTCTTCCAGTCGGCGATTTTGTT